>Ga0073932_1005383_pt1 | contig 13964 bp, 12 predicted proteins | sample DewCreD2012metaG_FD_76967 | JGI IMG/M metagenome (GOLD analysis project Ga0073932, IMG submission 76967) | Hot spring sediment bacterial and archeal communities from British Columbia, Canada, to study Microbial Dark Matter (Phase II) - Dewar... ... | reverse complement strand
GGCCGGGCAATTCCATTCGCAAACTGGAGGCCGATTCGCTGGTGGTTTGGGAGCGCGAGGTGGTGGGGAACGTGGTCGGCGGTCTCTCGAATCGGAAGTATGTCCAAACCCCCGAAGGCTATATTTACGGCTCGATGGTACAGCCGACCCGCAATCTGCCCAATACGCCCATCACCGAAATTCCCGCCGGGCAAAACGGCTTTTGGGCCGAAGTGACCGTGCCGTATGTGGATTTGGCGCACGAGGGCAATGTCGCTTCGCCCTGGCTGATGGACCACATCGCGTACAACTTTCCGCCACGCCTGTATTACGGCCAGGTGGTCTGGATGGACCGCATTCGTACGGTCAATGGCTTCGTGGAATATCGCTGGAACGAAGACGCCAACGGGCGCGGCTACGGCTACGGCGCCTATAACGAATTCTACTGGGCCGATGGCGCGGCTTTCAAAGTGCTGACCGATGAAGATGTTTCGATGATTAGCCCGGACGTAGACCCAAACGAGAAAACGATAGCCATCAATCTGGATTTCCAGACCCTCTCCTGCTACGAGGCCGGGCGCGAGGTTTTCTTCTGTCGGATTGCGTCGGGGCGGGTGTTCGACCCGGCGACCGGCCAAATCAGCGACGAATATGCCACCCCCACCGGCACGCTGCTGACGCACTGGAAGATTATCTCCAAGAACATGACCGCTGGGAATGAATCTGCCGGTTATTCCACGCCTGCCGTCCCCTGGTGTACCTACATTCAGGGCGGGGTTGCCATTCACGGGGCGCACTGGCACAATGCTTTTGGAGAGCCGCGTTCGCATGGCTGTGTCAACGTTCGGCCAGAAGACGCCAAATGGATTTTCCGCTGGACAACGCCGCACGTCTCGCTGGCTGCCGGCGAGGAGCGCCGCAGCCTGCCAGAGCATGGCACGGTGGTCAAATCAACGCAAAAAACGTTCTAAATCCAACGCAAGTTTCCTAAAAGTTTTGGTTCTTTGGGAATCTCCGTAATGGGCATTTTTTGTACACGGAAAACACGGAAAAAACGGAGCAACACGGAACAACCAGTATTAAAAAGTCCTTTCCGTGCATTTCCGTCAATTCCGTGTGTTCCGTGTACGGGTTTTCACGGCATGTCTCGGAGAACCAAAGTTTTGTCCCGATCGGCTCAATCCCCTCGGGACGTTTTTTTTGTGCGTTCAAAGTGGAACTCATCAACTCATGGGGTCGTCTAAACTTAAGGAGGAACGATGCAGACGAAACCCGGAAAGAAGATTACCATTTTGATAGCAGAAGACCACCCGGTCACAATCCAGGGGGTTTGCTCGATTCTCGAAAAGGCAAATGATATGGAAATCGTTGGCAAGGTGGAAGATGGGGCGCAAATCCAGCCGATGATTGCAAAACTGTGTCCTGATATTTTGCTGCTCGACCTCATCATGCCGAATCTCTCGCCGACTGCCCTCGAAAAATGGGTGCGCGAGAACTATCCTGAAACAACCACGATTGTTTTGACCGCCCATGACCGCGACGCTTACCTGGCGAATATGATGGATGCGGGCGTATCAGGGTATCTGGATAAAAACTGCGCGCCGGGCAATTGATTGCCTCCATTCGGCGGGCTGCGCGCGGGGAAGTCTTGTTCGACAAAGGGCAAATCGAAAGAGCCGCCCGGTGGCACAGGCAGGTTCGGGAAAAGTGGGAGAGTCTCAGCAAACGCGAGCAGGATGTCTTGATGATGCTTACCGAGGGCGCGGACAATAAAACCATTGCGCAGGCTCTAAAGGTGACAGCCAGCACGGTCGAAAAACACATGACCAATCTCTACAAAAAACTCGGCGTAACATCCAGGACAGAAGCAGTCGCCTGGTGGTTCGAAAAAGGTGGGGATTTCCACAATTGACGCGGCTGCTTTACATTGCAATAATGAATGTGCGTAGGTTTTGCAGATGAAACATGCTTCGATTTTTATATTGCAAATCATTTTCTTGATGGCTGCGAGCATTTTTGTGTCTGGCTGTCAAAGGGATACTCCTGCGCTAACGCCTGTCAACACGGCTGCTTTGACTGCTCCATTAGAGACGCCCACTATAGTTATTGCTCCTGTTTTTACCCCAACCCCACAAAAGAACTATGAAGTTCTTTCTCCATCGTTGATTCGCAAAGATAACACCTTGTTCGAAATTTCGGGCCGCGCGCGCCCAGGGTACTTACAGATATTCTTCAAGGCGTCAGCCAAAGAATTACCAGAGTCTTATTCTAAAGGCAACCTGGTTGAACAGCTTGTATTCGAACCGTCCACCACCCCAACGCTTGTACTGGAGTTTTCAGGAGGTGGAGGCGGGTTTGGGACGGATGGCAGTGAATTCATCGTTAATCAAGAATTTGGCTATACGGTCGGCACGCCTCTTGCGCCAGGTCAAATTCTGCTAATTGTGGTGTCTGCAACCTTCAACCAATATACCGGCCTTTCCACCCCGGTTGAATTTCGACTTGAAATTCCGGTTGAGTGAAAAACACATTACCAGTCTCTACAAAAAACTCGGCGTATCTTCCAATGTGGATGCGGTTATCTGGTGGGTTCCAAAGGTGTTAATCATGAAAAAAAGCGTCAGCGTATTGTGGTTTCTCTTTCCCTTTGTAATTGTCTTTGCGGTTGGCATGATGATTCGGTCGTCGTTTGCGGAAACCCAGGTATTTGCCAGTAGTTTCACGACAGGTACGGGGGAAAGCAAGATCGTCATCGAGAATACCCCTGCGACGTTCGATAGTGAATCGGTTCACGAAATTGTCTTCCGTGCAAGCAATCCGCGCTTCGATGCGGATTCAAAAAAACTCGTTGTTGACCTGTGCTATGACCTGCTCGAACCCCGGGAATGGAGCATTTGGGACAGCACGTTGTATGACTCGAATGGAAGGACAGCCCAACTACGGGAATTGGCTTTGCTGGAATTTGTTCTGCCGCCTGTTGCAGTGGATGGCAGTTGGATGCAAGAAGTGGTGAAACCTCTCTCTGGCGGTCAGGGGGCGCCTTTTATCGAAGTCAGCGAAAACAACGGAAAAGGTCGGATGTGCGTTGCTGCTGCTTACCTTCCCCAGCCTGGCTTCGACCTTTCCAACTTCCGCGTGGTGGTTGATGCCCTGGTTCGCTATCCCTACGAAAACGAAGTCTGTCAACCTGCCTATCAGGACCAGGTACAGAAAGCGCTTAATGAACGCGGAACGGGGGTAGAAATCAAAATCGAAAAAGAAACCTGGCGCGTAGAGACTTCGGAAGGGCAATATTCAGAGAGTGAAGTTTGCCGGGTTGCGATTGCCAAAAAGCCGGATGCGATGTCAGAAGAGCAAGCGATGTCGCTTGTCCATCAAGTCCATTCCTTGCGCGGCCCTTGGAAAATAGACGTAAGAAAATAATCTGCAGTTCTGTCGGATAAAAATCATCCCGAAAGCTCGATACTTTCGGGATGATTTTTATCCGCTTCAGTTTTCTGATCCGTTTCATCCGCTTCATCCGTTGCCTCCGTTGCCCCATCCGCTTCTCCGCTTCATCCGTTGCCTCATCCGCTCCCTATCCGCTCTCTTACCGCTCCTCGCGTGAATAAGCCGTCATCAGCGCGGCGGGGGCGCCAATATGACGCCGGGCGGCTTGGCCCGAGCTGAGCCACAAGACCAGGATAGTCAGGAGGAAGGGCAGCATATTCAGCAAATTGGGCGAAATTCCCAGCGGCTGCAGACGGAATTGCAACACGCGCACCCCGCCGAACAGGTAGGCGCCTAGCAGGGCGCGCGCCGGGTCCCAGATGGCGAAGATGGTCAGGGCCACCACTATCCAACCGGCTCCGGCGGTCATGCCTTCGATCCAGGCCGGGGCGTAAGAGATGGACAGGTACGAGCCGCCGATACCGGCCATCATCCCGCCAAAAATGACTGCCGCATAGCGCACGAAAGTCACATCCACGCCCAGCGCGTCGGCGGCGGAGGGGTTCTCTCCCACCGAGCGCAGGGTGACGCCGAGGCGGGTTTTGTAAAGCACAAACCATAAGACCGGCACAAGCAGGATGCTGATGTAAACCATAATGTCGAACTTGAAGAGCAATTCGCCCAGGATGGGCAGGTCGCTCAGGCCGGGGATGTAGATGGGCTGCAAGCGTGCGGCGAGCGGCTGCCCCACGAAGCGTTTGCCAATCATGCCGCTCATGCCCAGCCCCAGCATGGTGAGCGCCAGGCCAGAGACCACCTGATTGACCCGCAGGGTGATGCTGGCAAAGGCATGAATGAGCGCCAGCAGCCCGCCGACGACTGCCGCCGCCAGAATGCCCAGCCCAGCGCTGCCGGTTGTTTGCGCCACCGCAAAGCCAGAGACCGCGCCCATAATCATCATCCCCTCCACGCCGAGATTGAGAACGCCGGAGCGTTCGGCATACACTTCGCCCAGAGTTCCATACAGCAGGGGCGTTCCGGCGGGAATGGCGGCACGGATAGCAGCAAGGATAAATTCCAACATCTCATACCTCCAGGCGAAGTTTGTACTGATTAAACAATTCGGAAGCGATGACGAAGAGCAATATCACGCCATTAAAAATCTGCACGGTGGCAGCGGGCAGGTTGAGAGCAATCTGAATGGCGTCGCCGCCGACCAGCAAGCCGCCCAGCAGGAAAGCCGTCAGGATGGCGGCCAGCGGGTTGAGCCGCGCCAGCCAGGCCACGATGATGGCGGTGAAACCATAGCCGGGTGAAATGGCCTCCGGCGGGCGCAGGCGGAAGTGAATCCCGGCGACTTCCCCCATTCCGGCCAGCCCGGCCAGGCCGCCGCTGATAATCATCACCAGCAAGGCAATTTTCTGATAATCCATGCCTGCGTAACGCGATGCGTCGGGGTTTTCGCCGGTCACGCGGATTTCATACCCCAGTTTGGTGCGGGTGAGCAGCAGGTAAATCAGGATAGCCAGCAAGATGGCAAGGAGCAGGGTTGGGTAGTGAATGCGCGTGCCGAGCAGGGTTGGGATGTGCGCGGCGGCGGGAAATTCGTCTGTAATCGGAAATCCGCGCGTGTCTGAGCCGCGCCAGGGGCCGTACACCAGAAATTTGACGGCTTCATTTGCAACGTAGACTAACATCAGGCTGGTCAAGACTTCATCCACCCGAAAGCGGGTTTTTAGCACGGCAGGGATAGCCGCCCATAGCGCGCCGCCCACGAATCCACCCAGGAACATGGCTGGCAGCAGCAGGAAGGCCGGCCAGTCGGGGAACAGGCGCGAGACCCCGGTCGCAAAAATCGCGCCGATCAGCAGCTGCCCTTCCGCGCCGATGTTGTACATGCGTCCTTTGAAGGCCAGCGTCAGCCCGACCCCGGCCAGGATGAGTGGGATGGTCTTGGTGATGGTTTCTTGTAAGCCATACACGCTGCCAAACCCGCCCCGAAAGATGCGCTGGAAGGCGACCAGCGGGTCCACGCCGAGCGCGGCAAAAATGATGGCAATGGACAGCATGGCAAGCGCCAAACTCACCAACAGTGAGGCCGCTGGCAGCCAGCGCGGCGAGGAGAGTCTTTTTTCGATGCGAATGCGGGGGAGTTTCATGCTGGTTCTCCTGCGGAGGTTTCATTGCTGACTGGCTGACGAAGGGCGCCGGCCATCATCAGGCCGATTTGTTCCAGGCTGGCTTCGCGGGCTGCAAACTGTCCCATAATCTGTCCCTCGAAAATCACTGCCAGGCGGTCGCTCAGCGAGAGGGCCTCTTTCAAGTCATCCGAAATGAGCAGTACCGCCGCGCCGCGCGCGCGTTCCTCCAGCAGCAGGTTCCAGATGGTCTCGGTGGCGCCTACGTCCAGGCCGCTGGTGGGCTGGGCAACGATGAGCAGGGAGGGTTTCTCGGAAATCTCCCTTGCCAGCAAGGCGCGCTGGATGTTGCCGCCCGAAAGCCGCTTGATGGGGGTGTGGCGGTCAGGGGTCGAGATGGCATATTCTCGGATAAGCCCGTCTGTATATGTGGCGACTGCCTGCCGGTCGATGAATGGCCCGTTGCCGATGGGCGGGCGGGAGTAATTTTTTAGAATCATGTTATCGGCAATGCTCATGCTGGGGATGAGCGCCATCCAGCGTTCGCCCGGCACGAAGCCGATGCCGCGCTCGATGCGGGCGCGCGGCGGGGACAGGGTGATGTCTTGGCCGTTGACCACGATTCGCCCGCTCGAAACAGGCCGCAGCCCGCTGATGGCTTCCTCCAGTTCACGCTGTCCGTTGCCCGAAACGCCCGCAATCCCGAAAATTTCCCCGGCGCGCACTTCCAGTGACAGGTTGACGACTGCCGGAAGGCCTTTGTCGCTCAGGACGTTCAACCCCTCCACTTTGAGAACCTCGGCCCCGGTCTCGACCGCTTTTTTGTCGAGGTGGAACAGGACATCGCGCCCAACCATCAATTGCGCCAGTTCGCTCTGGGTCGTTTGGGCGGTCTCCAACGTGGCAATGGATTTGCCCTGCCGCATGACGGTCACGCGGTCGCTGACTTCGACCACTTCTTCGAGCTTGTGGGTGATGAAGATGACGGTCAGCCCTTCGGCGGTCATGCGCCGCAGGATGTGCAAGAGTTCCATGGCTTCGCCTGGCGTGAGCATGGAGGTTGGTTCGTCCATAATCAAGATTTTGACGCCGCGATAGAGCGCTTTGAGAATTTCGACGCGCTGCTGCTCGCCCGCCGAGAGCTGCCAGATTCGCGCGTCTGGGTCCACCTTCAGACCGTATTTTTCCGCTAGTTCGAGGATGCGGGCGCGCGCCGCTTTTTCGGGCAAGAAAAAACTTTCTTTCAGCCCAAGAATAATATTTTCAATTACGCTGTGGGTTTGCACCAGCCGAAATTGCTGGTGAATCATTCCAATTCCCAATCGAATGGCGTCTTGCGGCGAATGAATGGTCACATGCCGCCCATTAACGCGGATTTCGCCTTCTTCGGGGTGATAAATTCCATACAAGACATTCATCAGAGAGGTTTTTCCCGCTCCGTTTTCGCCAAGCAAAGCGTGAATTTCGCCCTTCTGAACTTCGAGGTTCGCGCCGTCATTGGCGGTTACGCCGGGAAAGCGCTTGACAATCCCGCGCAAAACGACCGTTGCCTGGTCCGCCGGCAAAGCAGACGTCATCTCTTGCCTCCACATGAATAAGTGTTGCCCATTCCTTGCAAAACAAAAAGCGAAGGAGGGAAAGATATAAATTGGGCGGGAGGCATAAACGCCTCCCACCCAAATCCAGGTTGAGAAAAAGTTACGGCTTGGCTTTGCCAATCACGCCTTCGACGAACCAATCTATCGTGTTCAATTCAAAGACTGTGAGACGCTGCCCATCCTTGATTTTCAACGCGCCGTCCTGGTCGTTGATGGGGCCGGCGAAGGGGTCGAACAATACGGCTGGGTCCTTCATCTGCTCGATACGCTTGAACACCAGGTCATAGACGCTGATGTCGCCCAGCACCGGGTCGGTGAGTTTGACCGCCTTGAGTTGGTCCTCGAAAACGGGGTTGACCGGCACGCCAAAATCGCCGCCCAATTCCACGGAAGCCGGCGCGCCCAAGTTCGGACCGCCGCTCAACAGACCCCAGTAGTCCACATTCTCGAGGTTCTTTGTGGTGTAGATGCCCAGGTAAATTTTGGTTAGGATGTCTTCGTAAAGAACGCCCCAATTCACAAGTTGACCGCTGACCATCGAATTGGGTCCAAATTGCGCCATTGGGCTGTAGTGTCCAAAGGAGTAGACGGGCTGTCCCTTGGCGGTATATTCCTCGGCAACCTGGACGACAGTGGCGGTATCTTCTGTGAAAGCCAGCACGTCCACGCCATTGGCGATGAGAGCCTCAGCCGCTTCGCGCGCTTTGGCGGGGTCGTACCAGGCGAAAATCCAGTTCACTTCGACAGTGGCTTCGGGGTTGGCTTCGCGTACGCCCAAGGCGAAGGCGTCAATGTGGCGCACTAATTCAGGAATGGGATGCGCCGCAACATAGCCCACTTTGCCCGATTTGGTCAAGGCGCCAGCCATCAAGCCGTTCAGATAATACAGCTGATAGAAGTCTGCCATGAGGGTGCCCATGTTGGGGGCGCGCTTGTAGCCGGAAACATGAAAGAAATAGTTGTCCGGATATTTCTGCGCCGCCGCCAGCGTGGCATCCATGAAGCCAAAGGAAGTGGTGAAGACCACTTTGCATTTTTCCTCGACTACAAAACGGTCAATGAAGCGTTCGGAATCGGCTTCCGGCACCGACTCGGCGTAGGCGGTTTCCAGCCAGTCATATTTGTCGTCCACATAGCGGCGTCCAACGTCATGGGCATTAGTCCAGCCGATGTCGCCGATTGGTCCAACATAAATGAAACAGGCTTTGAGTTTTTCCTCTTGCTGCGCCGCAGGCTGTTCTGGCGACCCCGCTGCGGGTTGCTGCGCCGCAGGCTGTTCTTGCGGGACGGCGGCGGGCTGTCCGCCGCAAGCGGATAGGACGAGCATCAGCGCCATGGCAAGCATGGCAAGACGAGCAAAATTCTTACGCATTCTTTTCTTCTCCTTATGTAATTTGAGTGTGACGACAACAAAACTTGCAAGGACGATTTGCGCGAACCACCTCCTTTCAAGTTGTCTAACAACTCGGATTCTACCAGAACTCAAACCTGCAAACATTAAGGAGGGCAATCGAATTTGCCCTGCGTTTCCATCAATGCGGACTTTTTTTGGGGACTATCTTCCGTCTCGCGGGCAATGCGCTCCCACAGTTTACATAGAAGCGGCGCGACATAATTTTTAGAAACTTTGTGTGAAGCCAGCGACAATTCTACCGCTTTTTTCCAGTTCTCTGTATGGGCGTATCCTTCGATGAAGACAAAGCGTTCGATGGGGTCGTTTGGATGGTCGTCGAGAGTAAGGGCAATGTCGCCAAGTTCGACAACGGTCTCCCAATCGCGCGCCTGGCGGGCAAGGTCGGCTTTTTGAAAGTAGTAACACCAGCCATGCGCCGGTTCGGGATAATAGATTTCCGGCATCCGCGCGGCGGGTTCGCTTAAAATCAGCGTAGAAGAAGAGAGCAGGGCTGCGTCGCGCAGCAGCGTATCGTCGGGTATCATGCGGTTGATGGAATCAATTTCGGGGTCGAGCAGGCGCAAGCATTTGGGCGGGGCGTAATAAAAGACGACGGTCTGCGAGGTGTTGCCTGTGAATTTTCCCGCAAGAAAATCGTACGTCAGCGGCGTGTTGGGCTGCAACGATAGGCTTTTGCGGTTGGTTGGATAGAACAACGCATAATCAATTTTCCCGCCGCGATTATCGGGAGCGTAAATCCAATTCAACGCCGCGCCGAGCGAATTGTCGGCGTAATAATCGAGTTCTTCGTTAATCAAGACAACGGTATTTTCCCGCAAGCCCGGCGCGCGCCAGGTCATCTGCCAGAAGAGGTTTTTCTGTGCGTTCCAGTCGCGCGCAAAATCCACCGACCACAAAAACTGCCGCCCGGCGGATAAGGAAAGCAGAACAACGGCAGCCGCAATCCTGACGCGGGAAGACAAGAGTTCAAGCAGACCCGCCATGAAAAACGCCGCGCCAAGCATAAAAGAAAGGGTCGAGCGATTCGCGGGAAAGCCCAGCGAAACCGGCACGTTGGTCAGCCAAAACGGGACTCCGCCGAGAAGGAATAAAAGAAGCGCGGCGCCAAGCATCCAGAACGCCTCGCGTCCGCGATTTTCATTCCCGCGATGTTCAATGACGTATCCAAAGAAAACGACAATTGCGCCGACGGTTAACGCAACCAGCGCGAATAAAAGCCCAGCGCGCGCGCCGGCAAACGAGAGGCTGGAGAGTTGAAACGCCTGAAGCCATGCCGCAATCATCGCCGCCCAAAAGCTGGAAAATAATTGAGCGGCGAAGACGACGAGGGTTTCAAGGGGCGCGCGGATAAATTCCTCCGTCAAACTATATCCAAAGCCCGGATGGCTGTAAACGAACAAACGATAAGCCGCGGCGACGAGGACGGAGCCGATATATGGCAGCCAGATTTTGAGCGTTTTGAAAATGCGGCTGCGCGGCGCAAGAGATTCTCCTTCAAGCGACTTAAAAATGAGCAGCGGGCGGATGAATTCCAACGGGAAAAAATATTCGAGCATCAACAAATTCAAGGCGGAAAAAATCATCGCCGGGACGGTTCGTCCACGCAGCATGAGAAGCCAAGAAAACAAAAAAAAGAAAAGCACGATAAAAAAATGAGCGTATAAATAACTTACCCATTGTTGGTTAAAACCGGGATACAACAGAAAAAACAAAGTCAGCAGGAAGACAGAATACCTGCGGCGGGGAAATAACCGCTCCAGAGCCAGCCAGAGCGCGACAGCGCCCGCCCAGCGCCAAAACAAGGCAAACGCCTGCCAGTAAGCGGGTTTATGCGGAAGCAAATACCCTGTGACTTGGTACAGCCATCCCCACACAGGACGCGAATCGGAAAAATATCGCGCGGCCGCTTCGCTCCCAAGTTGATAACGAATCCAGGAAATGGGCAGGTCGTCCCAATAAAAGCCAAGCCGCGAAAAAGACAAGCCGTACGCCAAAAGCGAAGTTAACAGCAGCGCGCCCGGAACGGCAAGCGGATTTTGAGCGAAAGAGTTGACTTTATCGGTAAATTTATTCATGACGCTTCAAACGAAGGATATATCCGTACGGCGTTTCGCGCTCCAAACGAAAGCGGGGATGGGCGATAAACGCGGCGTTTCCCTGGGGATGCAGATGCAGCGCCAGAATCTCGCGCGGGAACTCCTCAAAGGACTTGAGAATATTTTCGATGACTTTGTTAATCAGGACCTCGTCAAAAGGATTGGAGAAATACAATACGTTGGCGTCTTGCGGAATTGGGTAAGCGGCGGCGTCCATGTGGACGATTTCGAATTCGGTTTTTGTTCCGCTTTTGCGCTTGAAAACCTCCAGGTTTCTTCGGCAGATATCCGTCAGTTCGCGTGAAAATTCCACGCCAATCACTTTGCGAAATCCCATTTCGGCTGCAAGAAACATCGCTTTGCCTTTGCCGCTCCCAAAATCAATAAAACAGGAGTTTGGCGCGTCTACTTCAACTTGCGAAAACACCTCCTTGAAAATAAAAACGTTTGTGCCTTCGTAATATCGCCCATGCGCCTTATTGGGCGAAACGATGTCGAGTTCGTCGAGCATAACGGTGTTAATGGTGTCTACTTGATATTTTAAATCAAAGAAAAGGTCCGAAAGCGCATAGCGCAGCGTGGTTACAAGCCCTCTTTTCGCCACATTTCTGAGCGCCATTTTGAAATTTCTCATGTTGATTAAATCAAGCAAAGCCATGACCCATCTCCCTTATTTTATAATACGTATCGAATCAGCGGCGAAAGAAACGCGCTGGTCACACGAGAGGGCAGCGCCGAGACCAGCCTCTTGGTCCATGAAAAACGGTCGTATAGGCGGACATTGGGTTTGGTCAAACGTCCGGGCATGAAATAGCGGAAGGTTTCGGCTGGAGCCATGTTCCAGCCTTGTTTGAAAAGTTTGAGGCTTTCGTGTCCTGCAGGCGCCTCGCCGTGGTTGAACCAACGATAATTTTCGCCCAGTCCGTCCTGAATGATTTTCCAAATTAAAAAGTGCATCGGAAGGTATTCGGTTTTCAAATCCAAAGCCGACCAGCCGCAATACGCCTCGCCGTGCGCCCAAAACGTAAAGATTCCCGCAATGTATTTTCCATGACTCCGCGCCATATAAATCCTGGCTGCGCCGTTTGGATAATACGCAAAAATATTATGAAAAAGTTTTTCGATATGAGGGATAAACCCGTGTTTACGGGCGTATAAGCCGGCGTACAAACGATAAAACTGGCGGGTGAGTTCCCCTTTTGTATCCACGATAAGTTCCACTTCATCGTAAAACCTGCGGTCTTTGAGGATTCTGCGATAGTTGCGCCTGAAGTTCGAAAAAATCTTTTCGGGCGAATCGTTCAGCGGAAGGCGATAGGTGTAATCAAGCGTCTCGAAATAGGGCAGTCGTTCATCGGCAGGCAAAGAGACGGGAGACAAAATCTCGGCGTATTGCAGGGCGGAGGTCTTCTTCATCAGCGCATCCAAAATCTCATTCAACGCCCGCTCGGAATCGTAAAGCGGACCGAAATAGCTGGGAAAGAGACTGGTTTGGTAATGCGCTCCCCCCAACAGCGGACGACAAAGAAACAAGGGGCAAATCCCCACAACCTTGCCGTCTTCCAACGCAATCAAATGCTCCGATTCGACGCCGTAGGTATCCCGCAACACTTCCGCCCACGCAAGGTCGTGACCGAAACGGGCTTGGGGATGAGCGGCGACATAGTGAGAATATTGTTCGCGCGTTGCGGCGTCCACGGGAAGAACTTGTATCATAATTTCCTGTTCTCTAAGCCAATCCGCAAATCAGGGCGGGACCTGCCAGGCGCACCGCAAAAGCGGGCATGCGCCGCCAAGCCCAAATTGCAAGACGGAATTTCGGGTTTTTTTGATTTAAATTCGGCGCGGCGGGAGTTTTCCGTAAATAATACCAATAGGCGAGAATTTTTCTTTCAGGATTCCACTTCATCTTGAAAACCTCGTTGCCGGAGCCAATCAGACTGCGCCCCATATCGAAGGTCTCAAATCCTCTTTGGGCGTAACGCGTAATGGCGGACCAATATAGGAACTCGCCGCCATAGTCGGGACGCGCCTGCCGCAAGATGTTGGCGTGAAGGTTTGTCGCCGTAACGCCGCTGAAAATGAAAACGCCGGCGCCGGACAAGCAGCCGCGGGCGTCGTAAAGCGCCGCGAGTTCGACATCCGCCCCCAAAGCGGAAACGATACCGCGCAAATAGGACTTGGCGTGATATGGAGAGCCAAGTTCATGCATACTTCTGGCAAGTCCTTCATACGCGTCGTCCAGCAATTCCATACCGCCGAATCTGACGCGAAACCCTTTTTTGAGCGATTTGCGAACATGATTGCGGTGATTGGGGCTGTAAGAAGCCAGCAGGGATTCGATATCCGGATTCAATCTGGCGCGATAGGTGGCGTAGACGGGATGCTGCGTCCATCCTGCCGGGGGCGTAAGGCTGCCGTCTAAAAAACGGACATTGATATATTCGACGTCAAGTTCATCGCCCAGTTTCTGCGCGTGAGCCAGAAGGGCGTCGCGCGCCTGAATTGACAAAAAAGAAAACCCGCCATAAGAAGCGTAAGGGCTGGTGACAAGATAATTTCCAAATAATCCATGTTTGACATGAACCAAGGATAAGATTCCCTCAACATTGCCGCCGGCAAGAGCGACAATACGATAAACGGGAAAGCGATACATCTTTCCCATCAAGAACATCCACGAATCCAAGGCGGCAAACCCCGCTTCCGGAAACAGGGGGGAAGGAAGAGGCATTTTCTCGGACTGTGGCAGCAAGCGGGTCTCGATTGCGGCGGGCGTCGAATTCGTCATCGTATCTTTCCAAATTTACGAAAACTCTCTGCGCTCCTCCAACGCCTCGTCCAAGTAGCCGCTCAACGACGAAACGGGAAAATGACGCAGCAAGGAGGCTAGGAAATCGGTTTTATCCCACGTAAAAGGGAGAAGGGTCGGGTGAAGGGCGATATCCCACCAGGTGCGGGAAAACCATTTCGACGAAGACATCAACTCATAGGGATGCATAATGATGACCGGGCTTAAACCCGCTTTCAGTTGGTCTTCGATAATCTTCAAAACGCGCTTTCCCGCCATTCCAATCGTAAAACTGGAGCCGTAAGGGAATTCGCCGTTCATCAACAGCCCTAAAGAAAAATCGCGCGGAGCGCTATATTGACCGCTTTTTCCGAACACTTTCAAAGTGCTAACCGGGAGTTCCCAGATTTTGTTTTTTTTCAAAAGCGTGCCGGCGGGCGCGTAAATGGAAGAACTGTAATAAAAGCCGTTCTCGCCCAACAGTTCGTAGGCAGATTCGCTGATGCCGACCATGGGGGCGCG
>Ga0073932_1005381_pt1 | contig 13971 bp, 16 predicted proteins | sample DewCreD2012metaG_FD_76967 | JGI IMG/M metagenome (GOLD analysis project Ga0073932, IMG submission 76967) | Hot spring sediment bacterial and archeal communities from British Columbia, Canada, to study Microbial Dark Matter (Phase II) - Dewar... ... | reverse complement strand
CACGGGCATCGGCTTCTTCGACCATATGCTGGATCAGCTTGCGCGCCACGGACTGTTCGACCTTAACGTCCGGGCGGAGGGCGATCTGCATATTGACGCGCACCACACCGTGGAAGACACGGGGATCGTGCTGGGGAACGCGTTCGCGCAGGCGCTTGGCGACCGGGCGGGCATCCGGCGCTACGGCTGGGCGGCCGTGCCGCTGGATGAGGCTCTCGTGCTCGTCTCAGTGGACATCAGCGGGCGTGGACTCTTGACAGCCGACCTGGGACGTCTGGACCCGATGGTCGGTGAGTTCCCTTCGGAGCTTCTGCCTGAGTTTCTGCGGGCTTTCACCAGCGCGGCCGGCATCACCCTGCACGTGCGCAAACTTTGCGGGGCAAACTCGCATCACATCATCGAGGCATCGTTCAAGTCGCTGGCGCGGGCGCTGCGGGAGGCCGTGTCCCACGACCCGCGTTCGCCAGGAGTTCCCTCCACGAAGGGGGTGCTGTGAGCCGCATCACCATCGTAGACTACGGGATGGGCAATCTTGCCAGCGTCCAGAAGGCGCTCGGGCATCTCGGATTTGAGAGCTTCCTGACGCAGCGGGCTGAAGACATCGAGGCCGCGGAACGGTTGATCCTGCCCGGTGTGGGAGCCTTCGGGGCTGCCATGGCGAACCTGGAGCGGATGGGGTTGGTGGAACCTCTACGCGATTACTGCGCGTCGGGCCGCCCGTTCCTGGGGATCTGCCTTGGCATGCAGCTCCTGATGACCGAAAGCAACGAGCTGGGCCAGTGGAAGGGGCTGGACATCATCCCCGGACACGTGCGCCGCTTTTTCGAGGAAGCCCCCGCTCCGCCTGACATCAAGGTGCCGCATATGGGATGGAACACGCTGGACATCCGGCGGCGCGACGGCATCTTCCGGTCCGCGGGAGAGGCACCCAGTGTCTATTTCGTGCATTCGTACTACGTTGTCCCTGAGGACGACTCGGTAACGGCGGCCACCTGCACCCACGGCGAGACCTTCTGCGCCTCCCTGCAACAGGGGAACATCTTCGCCACGCAGTTCCATCCCGAAAAAAGCGGCAGCGTGGGTCTCTCCTTGCTGGCGGAGTTCGCGCGATGGCAGACGTAGCGGCGGAGTTCGAGGTCATCCCCGCCATAGACCTCCGGGGCGGACGTTGTGTGCGGCTGGCGCAGGGTGACTACTCGCGCGAGACGGTCTACTCCGATGATCCGGTGGCGATGGCGCGGAAATGGGAGGACGCCGGGGCCCCCCGTCTGCACGTCGTGGATCTGGACGGAGCGCGTCAGGGAGAACCGGTGAATCTGGAGGTAGCCGGACGGATCGCCCGCGCCATCTCGATCCCCTCGGATTTCGGAGGAGGGGTGCGCTCCGCAGAGTGGGCGCGCAAGGTGCTGGAGGAGGGCTTTCAGCGGTTCTCCATCGGGACACGCGCGCTGGACCAGGAGTTCGCGGAAGCCATCTTCCGCGAGTTCGGCGACGCGGCCATCGCGGACATAGCATCGCGCGAGGGCCGCGTGGTGGTGGCCGGCTGGACCGAAGGATCCTCCATCTCGGCCTGCGACCTGGCCCGCCAGATGGAGCAGATCGGCTGCCGCCGGATCATTTTCACGGATGTGTCGCGCGACGGCACCCTGACCGGCCCGAACCTGGAGGCGATGCACGAGATGGTCACCAGCGTCAACATCCCGGTGGTGGCCAGCGGCGGCGTTTCCAGTGTGGAGGATCTCCTTGCACTCAGCGAGCTCGGCCACCTGGGACTTGAAGGCGCCATAGTGGGCAAGGCGCTCTACGACGGCCGGCTTGACCTGGCAGAAGCCATCCGCGCCGTTCGCGGAATCACAGGCAGCTGAGAATTCCGGCACTTCTGCGGGGCGCGGAATGCCTCCAGACACCGTCTGGCCCGTCCGAAAATGCATGGAGGTAAGAGGACGGGAGGGCCCGTATCCGTATGCTGATAGCCTCGATCATCATCGCCTGGATCGCCTTTGTCGTCGTCATGAGCCTGCGGGCCATGCGATCCGCCGTTGATCCCCCGCTTGTCCAGTGTTTCGATTGCGACCGGGAAAGCTGTTCGGGATGCCCCTATCTGGAGCAGTCCGCAATCGAAGAGGATCTCAGCTACACAGACTACCGCGAAGAGCGGCTGGCCGCCTGAGCCCGCGTCTCCATCCGGAGAACACACGCCGGCGCCAGCCGCTGCAAAAGCTCCCTGGCCGCTTCTGCTGTCAGTAAGTGTAGGCGGCGAAGATGCTGATGATGAAGAACGTCACCGCGACGTACATCGTCAGGCGCTGAAGGTTCTCCTCCAGACCCGGCTTGCCCCGGAAGGAAGACTGCGCCTTTCCTCCGATTGCTCCCCCCAGCCCCTCGTGCTTTGTGGTCTGGGACATCACGATGACGATAAGGACGATCGCGGTGATCGTCTGCAGGATGATCAGAATGTTGTGAATCATATCCCTTTCCGCAGGAAGCCCCTGTCCAGATAGCCGGACATCCCCGCGTCCGGCAAAACCTTCCGGCTAACCCTTATTCTCGGCAGCCGTGCCCGAATCCTTGCTCTCCTCGGTGATCTCGCGGCTCGCCTTTTTGAACTCTCGCATCCCCTCCCCGATGCCGCGCATCATCTCCGGGACCTTCTTCGCGCCGAACAGCAGCACGATCACCCCGACGATGATCCATACTTCCTGCCCGCCCAGTGCGTTTGTAACCAGCATATCAATCCGTCCTTTCAGCCGCGGCTTCCCGCTCCTTCCGGAGATCCGGCTCCCCTGACGGAAGAGACGCATCCTCCTCCTGTCCGGCCGGAGCCCCCGCTTCCAGGTCTTCGCCGGAGTAGACATCCGCGTAAGGATCTTCCGGCGTATCCTCAACGGCGCCCTGGCTCTCAGCCGGCTCGCCAGGAGGATAGTGGTAGTTCTGATCCTCCGGGTGCTGCCACTCCTGCCCGTAACTGGAGGCGCGGCGCCGGTCGTCCAGCGCCTCCTCGAACACAGAGGTCACCTCGCTGGACATCCGCCGCAGCTCCCGCATCGCCTGGCCCAGACTGCGCCCGATCTCCGGCAACTTGCGCGGGCCGAACACGATGAGAGCGAGCAGGAAGAGGACTATTATCTCCGGCCCGCCGATGCTCATTCAGTCTTTTGACTCCAGATCCAGCCGGCGGGTCTCCACCTGTGCGGCGAGCGACAGGATGCACTCCCTGGAGCAGAAACCGGCTCCGAAAGTCATCGCGTTGGCGGAACCCGCGGCTGTCGCCAGCCGCAGACTCCCTTCAAGATCCTCTCCATGATGACGCGCAAACAGAAATCCGGCAACAAAGGCATCTCCGGACCCCACCGCGCTGACAAAGGGGATCTCCGGACTGCGGGAGACCCACTGCTCATTTCGCGTGACCGCCACCGCCCCGGCCCTCCCCAGGGAAACCAGCACGCAGGGGATGCCCGTGTCCACCAGAGCGAGAGAGCGGGCGGCGATCTCGTCTGCAGTCAGCAGGTCTTCACCCGTCAGCTCCGCGAACTCGCGCCGGTTCGGCTTGACAACATCCGGCTTCGCGCGAACCCCCTCGGCAAGCGCGGGCCCGCTGGAATCCAGAACCGTAAACACACCCTCCTGCTTCGCGGCGGAGATCCAGCGGGCGTAGATATCAGGGGGCACGCCGGGTGGAATGCTGCCTGAAAGCACCAGCGCCTCAGTCTCCGGCAGGCGTGCTCGAAGGGCGTCGTCCAGAGCCGACAGCTCCCCGGCGCTGATGCGGGGGCCGTTCTCGTTGATTTCGGTCTGCGTACCCGCCTCCGGATCAATGACCGTGATGCACTCCCGGGAATCCTCCGCTGTGGGCACCAGATGGGATGCCAGCCCCTCCTGCTCCAGTCCCCGGCGGATCATCCCACCGGTGTACCCCCCGGCGAAACCCATCGCCAGGGTCTGAAGTCCAAGCTCCCTGAGCACGCGGGAAACGTTGATGCCCTTGCCCCCCGGGACGATCTTCCACTCGGTGGGCCGGTGGACGCGGTCCAGCGAGAAGTTCGGGATGGTGAAAGTCTTGTCAAGGGCCGTGTTCAGCGTGACCGTAATGATCAAACGACCGATACCTCAATTGCGGAGTGCGGGCCGCGCAGGCTAAGGGATCCGCCGGTCCCTTGCGGCCTCAGCAGGATACCACTGCCGGGCTTCGCGCGCAAGGGCATCGCGTGTTGTTGTTGGAGATGGAGCGACTGTGGTATAATCCGTCCGGCTTCGGGGCGTGGCTCAGCTTGGTAGAGCGCTCGTTTCGGGTGCGAGAGGTCGGGAGTTCAAATCTCCCCGCCCCGATGTCTTCTTCTCTTCGCGCCGTTCGTCAGGAGAGTTTCACTCGCTTGCGCACCCGTCTCATCCCCCCTGTGCTGTGTTTGGCCGCGGCGCTGATGGCCGTCTGCAGGCTGCCTGTGGGGGCCGCGCCTGTCCGGGTGCTTCTTACTGCCTTCGGCTCCGCTGAGGGTGTCAGCATCTCGGCCGCATCTCTGGAGATCAGCACGGATGGCAAGGCGTGGCGGGCCCTGCAGAGCGGGAGCGCCCCACTCATCGACCCGGGACGGGCTCCATCGTCCCCGGTGCTATTCCGGAGCGCAGATGGCACAGTAACACTTACGCGCGGTCCGCTCACACGCTCCTACCGCGGCATCATCGAGGTCAGCGCGGGACCGTCTCCGTCCCTCGTCAACGTGGTGGAACTGGAGGACTATTTGCGCAGCGTGGTTCCCTCCGAGATGCCGTCCTCCTGGCCCGTGGAGGCGCTGAAGGCGCAGGCTGTGGCAGCGAGGAGCTATGCCCTGGGTACCGGCCCGCGCCACCGGGCGCAGAGAGCCGATGTGTGCGATGCCACCCACTGCCAGGTCTATCGGGGAACAGCCTCGGAAACCCCTGCTACGGACCGTGCAGTGCTCGAAACGCGAGGGATGGTGCTTATGAGGCAAGGCCGCATTGTGGCCGCTCAGTTCTGCGCCGACTGCGGGGGTGTTGCGGCGCCCGCCTCAGGATCCCGGGCAGACGCGCTGGAGGACGGGACGCACTTCTGCGAGTCCGGCCCCTCACATCGCTGGAGCGCCCGCATCAGTCAGCAGACGATGCTGAGAGCGCTCGGCGAAGAGCGTCCCGGGGCCGTCCGGCGGATCAGGATAGAAGCCAGAGACGAATCCGGCCGGATAACATCCTTAACCATCGAGCACGATTTTGGCAGTGTCACTCTGACGGGACCGGAGATGCGGGCGAAACTGGGCCCGGCAGGCATCCGCTCCGCGCTCTGCTGGTTCGAGGCAGACCCCGACACGGGTGATATCCTTGTAAGCGGTCTGGGCTACGGGCACGGCGCAGGCCTCTGCCAGTGGGGAGCCCGCGGACGCGCACTGCCGCCGCACGGGCACGACTTCCGCGCCATCCTGGCACATTACTTCCCCGAAGCCGGACTTGCGACGCTGGATGCGAGCGGACGGCCCGGTTCCACGGAGCCTCTCAGCGGCTCTCAGCGCGCGCCTTGATGGCCTGCAGGATGTTGGCTGCGTTCTGCTTCATTTTCAGCGCGACGATGTTCTTGATGAGCGGTCCGATCAGGGGAACGTCGTATTCATAGTCCACAACACAGTGGAAACGGACCTTCCCGTCCTCCTCTGTAAAGGTCCACAGGCCCTCGTAGGAGTCGAAATCGCCCCTTAGCATACGGAATGCGCAGGTGCGGGCCTGCGGATCCCACACATCCTCCTCCGTCCAGCGCACCGTACGCTTGAACTCCTTGATGATCCCTTCCCACTCGGTCACGGTGCGAAGCCCGTCCGGTGAGCGCTCCAGCACCTTCAGGCTGCGCACGTCCGGCATGAATTCCGGGAAGCTCTCCACATCCTGCGCCACCGCCCAGACGGTCTCAAGAGGAGCGGCGATCTCAACGGTCTCTTCTATGCGAGGCAACAGCTTATCTCCTACTGCAAGCGGCGGAACAGGCCGACAACCTTTCCCACGATGCGGACATCATCCGCGTAGATGGGCTGCATCTTCTGGTTGGCCGGCTGCAGCCGGATGCGCCCGTTCTCGCGGTGCAGACGCTTTACGGTCCCCTCCCCGTCCACCAGCGCCACCACAATGTCGCCATCATCGGCTGAAGGCTGCTCGCGCACCACAACATAGTCGCCGTCGTGGATCCCGGCCTCGACCATGCTGTCTCCGCGCACGCTGAGCAGGAATCCCCGCCCGTCCGGGACGAGCTCGGAGGGCACGCCGAAATAGCCCTCGATGTCCTGCTCGGCCAGCAAGGGGGTACCGGCCGCCACCCTGCCCACCAGGGGAAGCTGCACGGTCTTGGCGGGACGCAGGGCCGGACGCGCCGGCCGGATGGCGCGGGTCAGGCCTCTCTCGCGCACGATGAGACCTTCCTCCGCCAGCCTTTTCAGATGCGCCTGAACGGTGGAGGGCGAACTCAGGCGCACCGCCTCCCCGATCTCGCGAACTGTGGGAGGATATCCGAACCGCTGCGTGTGACGCTCGATGTAGTCCAGAATCTCCCGTCTCTTAGGACTCAGAGGAATCCCCCTCGTCATCGGACACCTCCTCCGCGACAGCAGCGGGAGCAGGCTGCTTGGCACCGCTCTTCGCGGCCGCCGCGCGGGCCTTCTTCTCGGCGCTCTCCTTTGCAGCGACGGCCTCGTCCGCCTCGTCCGTGGACGGTATGCGCTCCAGCGAGACCAGGCTGTCTCCCGGGGTGAGGTTCATGATGCGCACCCCTTGCGTGCTCCGGCCCGTACTGCGCACCTCCCGCACGGCGAACTTGATGACGATGCCGTTCTGAGAGATCAGAATGACGCGGTCATCTGGCACCACGGCCTGCGCCGCGACGACTTTCCCGGTGCGGTTGGTGATGTTAATGGTGCGGATGCCCAGACCCCCGCGGCCCTGACGCCGGTAGTCCACCATCTTGGTGCGCTTGCCCATCCCCAGCTCGGTACCCACCAGGAGCTCATCCTTGCCCTGAGTGACACACATGGCGACCACCCGGTCGCCCTCGCGCAGCTTGATGCCCCGCACACCGCCCGCGGCCCGGCCCGTCGGACGGACCTCGTCCTCCCGGAAGCGGATGCTCATCCCGTCCCTTGTGACAAGCACCACATCGTAGCTGCCATCGGTGAGAGCCACCCAGCGAAGCACATCGCCCTCCTCCAGGTCAATGGCCCGCAGCCCGTTCGCCCGGATGTTGCGGAACTGCTCCAGCTCGATGCGCTTGACTTCGCCCTGCTCCGTAGCCATGACCAGGAACCGGTTGTCGGCGCCCTGCATCTCCTTGATGGGCACGCTGGCCGTCACCACCTCGCCAGGCTCGATGTTGATGAGGTTGATGATGGGCGTCCCCATCGCCGTCCGCCGCGCCTCCGGCACCTCATAGGCCTTGATGCGATGTACGCGTCCCCGGTCCGTGAAGAACAGGATGTAATCGTGCGTGGTGGCGACGAAGAGTTTGACGACCTCGTCCTCTTCCTTGGTCCCGGCGCCGATAATCCCGCGTCCCCCCCGGCGCTGGCTGCGGTACGTATCCAGCGGAACACGCTTCACGTAACCCGCCCGGGTAATGGTGATGATGGTCTCCTCCTCGGGGATGAGATCCTCCTCGCCGATCTCCTCCGCCTCCAGAGGGATGATGCGGGTGCGCCGCTCGTCGCCATACTTGTCCCGCATAACGCGCAGCTCGGCCTTCACCACCCCACGGATCTTCTCCGGCGAGATGAGCAGATCCTCATAGTAGGCGATCCGGCCCAGAAGCTCGCGGAACTCCTCCTCCACTTTCTCACGCTCAAGCTGAGTGAGCTGGCGCAACTGCATGGCCAGGATAGCGTCCGCCTGGATCTGAGTGAGATCGTAGCGGCGCATCATCTCGCGCCGGGCCTCTTCGGTGCTGCGCGAACGCCGGATCAGCGCGATGATCTCATCCAGGAAGCGGATGGCGATGCGCAGACCTTCCAGCACGTGCGCGCGAGCTCTGGCGCGCTCCAGCTCCCAGAGGCTGCGCCGGAACACCACGGACTCGCGATGCGCGATATAGTGCTCCAGCATCTGCTTGAGGTTCAGCATCCGGGGCTGCTGATCCACCAGCGCCAGCATAATGACCCCGAATGTTGAACGCAGCGGGGTATGCTTCAGCAGGTAGTTGAGAACCTTCTTCGGGTGCGCGTCGCGTTTCAGTTCGATGACGATGCGCATCCCGTTGCGGTCCGAGAAGTCGTTCAGGTCCGCGATGCCGTCCAGCTTCTTCTGGTGCACTAGCTCCGCGATCTGCTCGATGAGCCGTTTCTTGATGACCTGATACGGCAACTCCGTGATGACGATGCCGGAGCGGCCCCCCTCCAGGGTCTCGATGGTCACCTCGCCCTGCATGGTGATCCGGCCGCGGCCCGTCTCATAGGCTTCTCGGATGCCCTTAGTTCCCAGGATGATGCCGCGCGTCGGGAAATCCGGCCCTTTGATGAACTCCATCAGCTTGCTGATGGAGGCGTCCGGGTTGTCTATCAGATAAATGATGCCGTTCAGGAGCTCGGTGAGGTTATGGGGAGGGATGTTGGTGGCCATCCCCACAGCGATGCCTGCGCTGCCGTTCGCGAGAAGGTTTGGAATCCCTGCGGGCAGGACGACCGGTTCCAGGCGGGTCTGATCGTAGTTGTCCACCCAGTCCACGGTGTCCTTTTCGATGTCGGCCATAAGCTCCATCGCGATGGGGGCCAGGCGGCACTCCGTGTAGCGCATGGCCGCGGGTGGGTCGGCATCCACCGACCCGAAGTTCCCCTGCCCGTCTATGAGGGGATAGCGCAGGTTGAAATCCTGCGCCATGCGCACCAGCGTGGGATAGATGACCTCGGTGCCGTGGGGGTGGTAGTTGCCCTGAGTCTCACCACAGACCTTGGCGCACTTGACGTGGGCCGAGTTGGGTCCGACTCCCAGCTGCCGCATGGAGTAAAGAATACGCCTCTGGACCGGCTTGAGACCGTCCCGCACATCCGGCAGCGCCCGCGAGATGATAACGCTCATCGCGTAGTCGAGATATGAGCGTTTCATCTCGTCTTCGATATTTACATCCACAACCTCTCGCGCGAAATCCGTGCTCATGAGCTCCTGTGCGATCCTTCGCCAAACATCCGTTCTACTGGCGGCATTATAACCGCCCGTCCGCTACAGCGCAAAAGTAAGCGCAAACAAATAGGGACGCCACCCGGCGTCCCTCCAGAAAGCTGGCGTAACCCGGAAAAGCTCCCAGAGACGCCTTACTTGACCCTCCGCGCGCCCACGTAAGTGCGCGCATAGGTGCCCGTCGTCAGTGAGTCCACCCGGACGCCTCCCCGGGGATTGCTCGCGTGCACAAACTTGCCGTTGCCGACGTAGACCCCGACGTGACCGATCCTCTTGCCCCCGCGCGAGAAGAAGACCAGATCGCCGGGCTTCAGCTCGCCCTTGCTGACGGGGGTGCCCTTCTGGAACTGCGCTGCAGAGTTGTGCGGCAATACCACCCCGTGCTTTGCATAGACGTAACGCGTGAAACCGCTGCAGTCGAACCCTCCACGCGAGGACCCACCATACCGGTAGCGTGCTCCGAGGTGATTCATCGCCGTGCGCACGGCGGAGGAGGAGGCCGCTGAAGGAGGCGGCGCCGGAGCAGCAGAGGGTCTTGTAGCGGTCTTCGCCGGAGCGGGATGGCGTCCTGAGCGCGCAGACGGCGCAGGAGCGCTCTGTGTGACTTTCACCAGGAAACCGCCCACCCATCCGGTGGAACCGGAGGAAGTGCGTACCTGATGCCAGTCCCACTTGGTCTGGAGAATCTGAACCCGCGTCCCCGCAGGCAGAGTGCCCAGCTTCTTGCCCTGCGTGGACGGCTCGGCGCGAAGGGGAGCCGACTTCTGGACCACGCCCTGCCTGCCACCCGAGGCGGAAGATGAGCGTGACGCCGCGCTGGAGCTGGAGGAAGAACCCGGAATGGTCAGCTTCTGGCCCGGCTGGAGAGTGGAGTTCTCGGAGATACCATTGGCCCGGGCTATGGCCTGGGTGGAAATTCCGTATTTCCGGGAAAGCTCCCAGAGAGTGTCGCCGGTCCGGACCGTGTGCGTGGCGGCCACCGCCGCCGAAGAGATGAGCAATGCTACTGCTGCCGCCAGCGATCCCCGCACCGCACTTCTGGTTAGGCTCAAGACTTCTGCTCCTTCCTGGCTTTTCTTCGGGACCCGGGCTGGTTTTCCGGAAGGATGGCTTCCCTCCGGCAGGCCGCCCCGGCCCGGCGGAAATCCGAGCGGAACCCGGTTTCGGCAAACTGCCCGGATTATATAAACCCGGCGCGGCGGCTGTCAACCCCTGGCGGGCGACAAAAACCTCTTTGTTATCGGGAAAAACCGGAGTCTTCTGGAGGGCGAAGACGCCGCGCTGCGAGCGAGTCGTAGAACAGATACTGCTGCGCCCACCCGGCCCACGGGCCAAGGCGTTCTCTGAGGAGGCGGGACATCTCCCGGTATCCCCGCGGAGTGCGGCGGATGCCGGGTCCACCGCAGAGCCTCTCGGCGAGGCGCCAGGTATGGGTGTCCAGCGGAAAAGCCTCGTCGAAGCCCAGAGCGAAAAGCAGGACGCAATCCGCGACTTTCGGGCCCACGTGGGGAAGCGTCACCAGTTCCGCAGATGCCTGTTCATACGGCAGATGGCGGAGACCTTCCAGATATGCGGCCCCACCCCGCTCCCGGAGAGCCTGCGCCGCGCGGCTGAGGCTCCGGCAGCGGAACTCCAGGCATCCCAGGCGCAAGTCCTCGGGCCGCGCTTCAGCAAGGGTCTCCAGGTCCGGCCAGATTTGCAGATCCAGCGCGGTCCGCCGCCCGAACACGCGGCAAACCTCTTCCAGAGACATCGAGATGCGGGGGATGCTCGTTACAACCGCGCAGACAAAAGACAGGAGGCATTCCACCGGATCTTGCCGCAGCACCCGGAGTCCCTGATGTGCGTCGAGGACCGGGCCCAGGCGCGCATCGCGCCGGCGCAGGTCTTCAAGGACCGTGGCAAGGTCCACATCAAGGCGCAGGAAGCGCTCCACCTCTCCCCGGAAGGGCTCGCCCCGCGAGTGCCAGACTGTCAGGAGATCCGGCGAAGCAAGCGACAGGCGGACGGCATCGCCGCCGAGAGGACCGGCCCAGTCCTGCGCCCCCAGACGCTTCCACCGGAAGACCTGTCCGCTGGCAAACGTGCGGTCCAGATCCAGAGAGCCCGGAGCAATGGGGATGCCAAAGGAGTCACCCGGACCGGACAACGGAGGTTAGTCGGTAGCGGGAATATCCTGAGTCTGCGAGACTGCCGGACGATGGGGCGCCGGACGATGAACGGCCGCGGTATAGAGCTGGATGCCTTTACTGGCGATCAGTGACGCCGCCACGCACATGGCCAGCAGGAACGCCAGCCGGACCACCAGCTGCACCAGCCGCGAGATCAGCTCCCCGCCTTCCCCTCCAGCAGGGATGCCCGGATCCAGAAACAGCTTCCAGCTCTGCCAGAATACGGTGGCCAGCATTGCGATGCCGATCGCGAAAACGAGCAGCCCGGCCGCCCGTCCCAGCAGTCCCGCAGTCTTCATACTCGCTCCAGAACCTGATTATGGCGGTAGAGGCTGCTCCAGCAAACGACCGGTTGTTTGACACACGTTCGCGGGAAGGGTACACTCGCCTTGAAGCGCGACCCTTTCCGGCGCCTCGCCGCCGCTTACAGCAAGGATTGTAGCGCACACGGGCTGGTCATGGACATATCCCCTGAGACAATGCAGAAATACGAGCGGCTCCGCGCCTTGTTGCGTGAAATGAGAAGCGTCGCCGTGGCCTACTCGGGAGGCGTGGACAGCACGTTTCTGGCCCGCGTGGCGACGGATGTGCTGGGAGACGGCGCGTACGCGGTGCTGGGAGTATCCCCCACAGTCGCCGAATCTGAGCTGCGGGACGCACGGGAATTTGCGGCTTCCGCAGGACTGAACCTTACGGAGATACCTACTTCTGAGCTGGAGAACCCCGACTACGCCGCCAATCCCGTGAACCGCTGCTACTTCTGCAAGAGCGAGCTTTTCGGCCGGATCCGCGAGTGGGCGGATGCGCGGGGAGTCCGTTGGATCTGCGACGGCACGAACGCCGACGATTCGGGAGACTGGCGTCCGGGTTCACAGGCGGCAAGCGAGCGGGAGGTCCGCAGCCCGCTGGCGGAGAGCGGCCTGACCAAGGAGGAGATCCGGCAGCTTTCCCGGATGCTGGGGCTGCCGACCTGGGACAAGCCCTCCATCGCCTGTCTGGGATCCCGCTTTCCTTACGGCGACCGGATCACGCTGGAGGCACTCCGCCAGATAGACCGGGCCGAAGACCTGATCCGCTCCCTGGGATTCCGGCAGGTGCGCATCCGCCATCACGGGGATGTGGCGCGCATCGAGGTGGAGGAGGCAGACATCGAGCGCCTGGCGGCTTCGGAGGTCCGGCGCCGGGTGGTGGAAGGACTGCGTGAACTGGGCTACCGGTTCGTGACGGTGGACCTTGCGGGATACCGGACAGGGAGCTTGAACACCGGTGTGGTTCCGCAGAAGCAAACCCCGGAGATGCAGCTTTAGACCATAAACCTTAACACATATGAACACAGAGTCTCTCAAAAGCCTGCTGCAGAGCGTCAGAGACGGCACCGTTAAGGTAGAGGATGCTGTCCAACGCCTGCGTTCCCTCCCCTTCGAGGATCTGGGATTTGCCCGCGTGGACCATCACCGGGCCTTGCGGCAGGGAATCCCGGAGGTCGTTTTCTGCCAGGGCAAGACCCCGGAACAGGCAGCCCGCATCTTCCAGAAGCTGGCTGAGCAATCTGAAAACGTCCTTGCTACCCGGGCATCCGAGGAGCATTTCCAGCGCGTGCGGGAGTTGGTTCCCGAGGCGCAGTGGCACCCGGAAGCCCGGATCATCCGGCTGATGCGGCGCGCGACTGGCGAGGGGAGCGAGCGGTATGTGGCGGTGCTGAGCGCGGGAACTTCGGACATCCCCGTGGCGGAAGAAGCGGCGGTCACGGCGGAGACGCTGGGCAGCCCCGTCCAACGCGCCTATGACGTGGGCGTGGCCGGCCTGCACCGGCTGCTCGACTGCCAGGAGATGATCTACGGAGCCCGCGCGCTGGTAGTGGTGGCGGGGATGGAAGGAGCGCTCCCCAGCGTGGTCGGCGGACTGGTCAGCCGCCCGGTCATCGCCGTGCCGACCAGCGTGGGATACGGGGCAAGCTTTCAAGGACTGGCTGCGCTGCTGGCCATGCTGAACTGCTGCGCATCGGGGGTGACCGTGGTGAACATTGACAACGGCTTCGGCGCCGGGTATATGGCGCATCTCATCGCGAACGGAGAAAGCCTGTGAGGATCGCCCGGTTCGACCCGATCGGAGGGGCCAGCGGCGATATGATCGTCGCCAGCCTTGTGGACGCAGGAGCGCCCTTTGAGGAGATCCGGCAGGGCCTGGAAGGGCTGGGGCTTGAGGGATTCAATACGGAGGTCACGCGTACCATAAGCCATCAGATCGCGGCCTGCAGGTTTCTGGTGCGCACGGAGGAGCATAGTCACGGGCATGACAATCATGGGAGACACGGGCACGCGCACTCCGGCCATCATGCGCACCGGCATCTCGCCGACATCGAGCGGATCATCACGTCAAGCACTCTGTCCGACCGTGTCCGGAAAAACATTCTGTCTGTATTCCGGGCGCTGGGGGAAGCTGAGGCGAAAGTCCACGGCACAACCGTTGACCGCATCCACTTTCACGAAGTGGGAGCGGTGGACAGCATCGTGGACATTACAGCAGCGTGTCTGGCGCTGGAGCTTCTGGGAGTGGAGCAGCTTTATGTGGATCCCCTGCCGCTCAGCCGGGGCACCGTGAAATGCGCGCACGGCGAATGGCCTGTGCCGGGTCCTGCCACGACGGAACT
>Ga0073932_1005378_pt1 | contig 13981 bp, 11 predicted proteins | sample DewCreD2012metaG_FD_76967 | JGI IMG/M metagenome (GOLD analysis project Ga0073932, IMG submission 76967) | Hot spring sediment bacterial and archeal communities from British Columbia, Canada, to study Microbial Dark Matter (Phase II) - Dewar... ... | reverse complement strand
CGCCGACCGGATGAGGCGGCCTCACAGACCGCAACGTATCGCCATGGAACATGATCATCGTCCCTTTTTTTGCTTTCAAGACTCTTATGGCGCGCAATCCCTGGATCGCCGCGCCAACGGCCGCCAGGCGCCTACATCTCAAAAATCGCCTCGACGCGCTGCGTGGCGTCTCCGGTCTGAGGACTGCGCACCGTGATCGTCGCCTTGACCAGCCGGGGCCGCGCCTCCGGCGCCAGCGTCTCGAGCCACACCGGTTCGATTCCCCGGAACGCCACGGCGTATCTGAACTCGATCCGGCTCTCACAAGTCTCGGAGGCCGCGCCCAGGCGCCATTCACGCGCCGCCCCCGAAGAACCCGGCAGGGGCGACTGGCGGACGCGGACGGCCTGCGCCGCGCTCCCGCTTTTCGCATCCGCCAAAGACCCCGCGCTTATCTCATACAGGCACAGCCCCTTCGCCCCCACGGCCTGCTGCGGCGGAATGGCGGCGAAAGCGCACCGATCGGCCGCCCAGACGCAGCCGGCCGGCGTCGTGTCGAGCGCCCGCATCGCATTCCGGCGGAACACGTCCGACAGCCCCCGATAGATCAACTGCGCCTCGGACAGCACGGCGTCGCGATGTTCGAGATGGCGGGCGTCGGCATCGACGTAATGGAACACACTGAAGATCAGCCCGCCGACCAAGGCGAAGACCGCCAGCAGGACAAGCAGTTCGACCACCGTCAGGGCGCGCGAACGAGGGTGGCGGCAGCGACGGAAGTTCATTGCGCTCCTCCTTCGACCGCGGAGGGCGCCGGCGGCCCGGGCAGCATCTCTTCGATCGAAAACCGTGTCACGCCCGAAGCCGGCGAAGGATCATCTGCCGCAACGGCGGCCTGTGCCGGGGCGCCGTCTTCGTCCCATGAGACCGTGACGCCGACTTTCAGCGCCCCGGGCCAGCCGGACGGCTCGGCCAAGGCCACGCGCCAGGCAAATCCCGGCGCGCCGTCCAGCGGGGCGGCGTGAGCCAGCGGCAGCGTCGTCGAACTCGATGCCGCCTCGGCCAGGATCGCGTCGCGACCGGCGGCGCGCAGAATGGCCATACGGCCTTCGGCCAGCACGGCGGCCTGGAAGCGTTTTGAAAACTTGGCGTTGATCCGCCGCGACGTGGTGGACAGATCGAGCAGGCCATAGACGCCCATGACGAAGATGACCAGCGCAATCAGGACTTCCACCAGCGAGAAGCCGGCGGCGCTGGTCCGTGTGTGGCGAGCGCGCGTGGTCATAAAACTGGACCTTGGCGCGGACAAACCGCGTCCGCAGCGTTGGAATCGACGCCTGCCAAAGGCGTTCGAAGGACGGAAGGCATAGGGCCCCACCCGGCGGGTCCCCCTTCCAATCCTCACAGCGTTTTTCTTATGCGACAATCCCCCGCGCGCGTTCAAGCGAAAATACAATGAGGATTTCATCTCGCGGGCGGCGCCGTCGCCGCCGGTTTCAGCCGGGCCTCAAGGGCCTCGATCTGAAGGGCCAGCCGATGGATGGCCGCGTAGTTCCAGGCGGCCATCTGATTGATCGACACGCCCCATCGAGCCGGCGGGAGGCGGCTGGGGTGCGGATGGGCGGCGCGGAACAGGCGGATATGCCGCTTGGCCAGGCCATAGCTGGTCGGATCATCCTCGGCGGCGGCGGCATAGTTGGCGGGGGCGATGGGGCCGTTTTCGCGCAGGAGGTGGCGCAGGACCCACGTCGGACTGGTGTTCTGATCCCAGCGCTCGACCATGCGATAGTAGCCGGTCAGTTCGCGCGGCAGCGAGCCGGGATCCAGTTCCGCGGCGCGCAGGCCGGCGGCGGCGAACTCGGACTTGGCGTCATGCCAGTCGCCCCGGGCCTTGGGCCGGGGCGGCGTGGCGCGCATGCGGGCCAGGACGTCGGTCGTCGAAAAGTCCAGAGCGCCGAGGTTTGTGAAGTCGTCGGCATAGACGTCGTCGAAGGGCCTTTCGGCAGAGCCCAGATCGGCCCCCTTGCTGGTCACCGGCAGCAGCGCGGTATGAATGGCGGCGGTGTCCACACTCAGGACGCCAGCGGTCTGGGCGAGCCACTGCGACGACGCGGACGTCCCGCTGCCCCCGTTGTAAAGCGCCGCAATCTCCCCGTTCGACAACGACCGCCCAAAGAATCGAAAATCATCAACCATCCGCGCTTCGGTGTCCGGGAGCGTGACCGAGTAGTATCCGCTGCCGATGTAAATATACCCTGAAGTGATTTGCATATCGCCGTTCCAGCCGGTGGAACTCGAAGAACCGAGCATTGTTCCGTTGACCCACGCCTCAAGACAAGTCGGCGTCCGCTGGATGACGACATGATACCACGTCGAGGCGGATTTGGGAGTGGTCGGGTTGAGAAGGGTCGCTCCATCAACGGTGACCCCGCAGTTCAGGCTGCTGTCATTGAAGTGAACGGAAATCTGGTCACTGAATGGATTTGACCGCAGATAAAAGATGTCGGTGTCGCCCGACGCCGTCAGCATGTTGCACCACAAAGACACCGCCCAGCACTTGTCCGGCCCGATATATTCATTGAAAAAGGTGGTCGGCAGGGAAATATACGCGGACGGGCCCTCAAGGACAAACGCCGTCCCCACAACACCCGTCGTGGTCGCCTGTGAAGCGTTCTTTCCAGTGAGAGACTGATTGTTGCGACCGGTCTTGTCCGTGACCGTAGTGTTTGCCGCAGTATCGTCCAGCGGCAGATAGATGACTTCGCTGAAAGCATCGGAGGCTTTCACGCGGGTCGTGGGACTCGGATACGTCCCGCTCAGATCGCCCCCCGCCGTCGCCCCGTGCTTCATCAAATCGGCCGGGTCCGTCCCCAGATACCCCTCCGCGCCAAGATCGCTGTAGGCCGAGAAGCGGCTGTTGCTCAAGACGCCCGCATTGAGACTGGAGGCGTTGAGCGCGTCGGCCCCATTGATGACGAGCGAACCGGTGATCGAGGTCCGGCAGTCGCCGCCGCTGAGACGCTCGACAGCGAAAGGAATGTTTGCGGTCGCTCCCGTCAGCACGCGCCGGATGCTGCACTCATAGACCTCGACGTATCCGTCCCGGCCTTGCACGATCACCCCGCCGGTCGAACCTGCCTGAATGAGAACATCAAGAGATGATTGCGCGTCGTCTTGCGTGTCGGAGGCCGTCCCGTTGACGACGACGCGAACCGATGCCCCCGGATCGGCATAATACGACAGATAGACGCGATAAGCTTGTCCCTCGACAATGCCGGCCGTCTCAGGAACAAGGTCTTCCCATGTGGCGCCCGCATTCACCCAGGCATACGCATTTTCATAATCGATCGTCCAGTTGGACGAAGTCCATCCGTTCCCCGGATTAGACTGAAATGCAGGATTGGCGGCGAGTTCGCCGCTGGCGTATTCGGGACCATGCACGCGGAACGGCGTCTGCGCCGGGGCGGCGCCGGTCAATTTCGACAATGAGACGGGCGCGGCAACCTCGGCGTCGCGAAAAGTCAGTTGGCCCTGTTCACTGCGTGTGATCTCGACGGCGCCATCGTAGGCGCCGTCGCGCCCCAGTTCAACGCCCGACGTCTGGAGGGCGAAGACGGCGCGGCCCGGCACACTGTCGAAGGCAAAGGCGGCGATGAGGCAAAGGGCGATCCGAAGGGCGGTCAACGCGTATTGACGGCCGTCCGCGTTCCATGGCGCGGGATTTGGATAGGGCAGGCGTGAAGCGGCGGGTCTCATAATCTGGATTCCTTTTTTCAGGCAGGTTGGGGCGGAGGCGATGAAACGCCCCGCGCGGCGTTGACCTTGCGCCGGCCCGCCGCGGTCTGTCCATTCCCTACCGGACACTTGGAGCCCCTTCTTTGCCATGCCATACTGAGCCGCATCGAGTTTGGAGCGTGCGAATCCGCGCGCCGGGCTCCAGATTGGCTCCGTCGATATGCGTCGCGGTCGGGCCGGACAACTAAAGTCCCCCGTTTGAGGCGCCGATGAAATCAGGGACTGGTGTTAGGGGCCGGCGAGCAAATCTTCGCGCGCCGGCGCGCGCCTTACCGCCCAGAGAGGTCCTCGCACGCATGGACATTGCATCCATAGTCGGCATCTTCTTCGGCATCGGCATGATCCTGTTCGGCCAGACCCTCGAAGGCGGCAAGGTCAAGGACATCCTCCAGATCACTGCGGCCATTATCGTCCTTGGCGGAACGACCGGCGCCGTCATGCTCCAGTTCTCCCCCAAGACCCTGATTTCAGCGCTGGTGGGACTCAAGGCGGTCTTTCTGGGGCAGAAGATCGACAGTCTGGGCACGATCCAACTCATGGTGGACCTGGCCAAACGCGCCCGCCGCGAAGGCATCCTCGTCCTGGAAAAGGAGGTGGACCGCCTGCCCGATCCGTTCTTTCAACGCGCCCTGCGCCTGGCCGTCGATGGTCTTGAACCCGAAATGGTCAACAAGATCATGGAAGAGGAAATGGCCACCGTCGAGCACGAATGGAAGCACAAGGCCGAAGTCTGGGAGGCCTTCGGCGGCTACCTGCCCACCATCGGCATCATTGGCGCCGTTTTGGGCCTGATCGTCGTCATGCAGGACCTCAGCGACATTGAAAAGGTTGGCCATGGGATTGCCGTCGCCTTCGTCGCCACGGTCTATGGCGTCGGATCGGCCAACCTGATCGCCCTGCCGATGGCCGGCAAGCTCAAGGCCGTCGGGGCCCGCCTGACCCGCTTCTATGAGATGACCCTGCGCGGCGTCAACCTGATCCAGGAAGGCACCAACCACACCATCATTGGCGAAACGCTGGCCAGTTATCTGGATGCGAAGGCCCGCGCCAGCCTCGACCTCGGCGGCAAGGAAAAATAACCCTCCCACTCCGGCCCCACAAACCGCGAGTCACGAACCACGAGCCACGAGCCACGAATCACGAGCCACGAGCCACGAGTCACGAGTCACGAGCCACGAATCACGAGCCACGAATCACGAGCCACGAGCCACGAGTCACGAACCGCCAATGAGGTAAGGTCCCATGGCACGCAAAAAAGCGCCCGAACCTCATGCCAATCACGAGCGATGGCTCGTTTCCTATGCGGACTTCATCACCCTGCTGTTCGCATTCTTTGTCGTCATGTTCGCCACCAGCAAGACCGACCAGAAACGCAAAGAAGCTGTTCAAAAGGCCTTTGTTGCCGCATTCGAGAGTTTCGGCCTGTATCCGGGCGCCGGCGGCACCAGCATGACGCCCAACATCAATCCCACTTCGGGCGATGGCGATGAACCCGAGTTCGAGTATTCGCGCAGCAATTCCCTCGTCAACAAGATCGATCCCAAGGACCCCAATCCCGCCAGCCGGAACCAGCCCCCGCCCCTGGATGCGCCGACCACGGGAACCGGCATCGGCGAAGGCCAGTTTGAAAAAGCCCCCGGCGATTCCCGCGATCCGGTCCTCGCCACCGACAAGCCCCCCGCGCAGGAATGGTTCAACGTCAGCATCGGAACCGAAGGCTCGGATCAGATTCGCAACTTCATGGCCCAACTCCAGCGCCTGCTCGGCGGCGACGTGTCGGACGGACGCATCGCCATCCGCGAAAAAAAGCCCGGGGTCGTCATCAGCATGGCCGGCTCGCTGACCTTCGCCAAAGACGCCACCGATCTGGACGCGCGCGGCGAGGAAACCCTCGCCCGGCTGGCCCGCGCGCTGATCGCCCTGGACAAGTCCGGCGTCGTCATGCGCGTCGAAGGCCATGCCGCCAGCGCGGTCGCCGAGGATGCCGCCAGCTATGCCGCCAGCCTCAACACCGCAAACGCCCGCGCCGCCGCCGTTGTCGCCTACCTGATCTCCCAGTTCGACTTCTCCCCCGCCAATCTGCTGTCCGTCGGATACGGCCAGTGGCGCGCCGCCCCCCAAGGCCCCATCACGCCGGCCACGACGCCCGACCGCGTGGATATCGTCATCCTCAACGACGACTATTCGCGCATGGAACGCCAGGGCAGGCTGCTGAACATCGAGTGGCGCGGCGTCAACGACCTGCTCAACCGATAACGCGCGGGCGCGGATCCGATCACGTCGCGTCCTGCTTTTGCCGGTCGACGGAACGGGCCCCCGAGGCGTTGCGCCACGCCTCCAGCGCGGCCGGAAACGGGCTGAGCGCCCGCTCGAAAATGCCCAGCGAATAGGCGATGGCCAGCCCATAATTGGTGATGGGGACTCCCGCCCGGCGGCATTGCAGAATGCGCGACAGCATCTCGCGCCGATTCCACATGCACGCCCCGCAATGAATGACCAGTCGAAACGGCGACAAATCCTCCGGATAGTCGTGGCCTTGAATGGAGGTGAATTCGATCCGGCCGCCGGCGTATTGCGTCAGCCATCGCGGAATCTTCACGCGGCCGATGTCCTCGGCGATGGGATGATGCGCGCACGCCTCCGCAATCAGAACGCGGTCGCCCGGCCTCAACTGCTCGATGGCCGCGGCGCCGCGGACCAGTTCCGACAGGTCCCCTTTGTTGCGCGCAAACAGGATCGAAAACGAGGTCATCGGAATCTCCGGCGGCGTGTCCGCCGCCACCTTCAAAAAGGCCTGCGAATCGGTTACTACCAGCGCGGGGGGGCGCTTCAGGCGCTCCAGCGCCTGGCGCAACTCGCGCTCCTTGACCACGACGCACCACGCGTCGCCGTCCAGCAGGTCGCGGATCGACTGAACCTGCGGCAGGATCAGACGCCCCTTGGGCGCCTCCTTGTCGATCGGAACCACCAGCACCGCCGCCTCCCCCGGCGCCACCAGATCGGCCAGGATCGGCGGAGCGGTGATGAACTCCTCGGGCGCGGCTTTGATCAGCGCCTCGCGCAGGTCCAGCACGCCCTGGCCCTGCGACGCCACCGTCGTCACCACGGGAATGGCCCGCGACGACAGACGCTTGATGATCGCCACGCCCGGCTCGGACAGGTCGCGCTTGTTGAAGACCGTGATCGCCGGGATGCCCCGCTCGAACAACTCGCTCAGCAGGGCCTCCTCGAAGTCGCCCCACGAATCGGCCTCGGCCACTACAATGGCCACATCCGTGCGCTCCAGAACCTGCCGCGTCTTCTTGACGCGCTCGGCGCCCAGCGCCCCCGTGTCATCGATCCCGGCGGTGTCAATGAACAGCACCGGCCCAACCGGCTGCAGTTCCATCGGCTTCTCGACCGGATCGGTCGTCGTGCCGGCCACGTCCGAGACGATCGAGACCGATTGGCGCGTCAACGCGTTCAGCAATGACGACTTGCCGACGTTGCGGCGCCCGAAAATCCCCACGTGCAGCCGAAATCCCTTCGATGCGCCCCGTGATGCCGCCATCGCTCCGCCCTCCAGACTTGACAAGATGTCCCCGCAATGCCGCTCATCCCAACCGGCATGCGTCACTATAGGCCCTGCTTCCGCCGCGTGGCAACGGCCACGTGCGCATCCAGCCGCCGGCGGCAGTAGGTGTCTGGAGTCCCGATTTCCATCGTTCTCGTCCCCGTCGTCGTCCTCGCCGGTTTGACGGCTGGATGGGGCGCCTGATTCGAGGACGACGACGAGGACGAGGGCGAGGACGAGAACGACTTTGGAAATATCCTGTCCGGACTTGCCCGCGCGGACCTTTTCCCTTGCATTGGCGGGGATGGGCGTCTATAATAAGCCCTTGAGTCTCACATCCGTTTTCGCGGCGCCCAAAATCGCCTCGAAAGCGGAGCGGGAGAGGGCCTCAGGACCGCAGGCCGCCGCGGGCCGCGCCAGCGATGACGGGGCGGCGCGCCGGAGCCCGGACCCCCTTCCCCCCAAGGCGAGTGCTATGAATGCCCTCATATTTACCCGTGTCGCGTTCATTGCCTGCGCAACGTTTGCCGGCTACCGGCTCGGAACGCAGGGCGGCGCGCATGTCGAGTCGGCCATGGTCGGCTTCGTCCTGTCGCTGCTGTTCGTTCTGTTGGAACTGGGCACCGACATTCTGCCGGCCAAGAAGATTTTCCTGTCGGCCATCGGGCTGACCTTCGGGCTGGCTCTGGGCCTGCTGGTCTCCAAGACAATCCCCTCCAACTTTCTCGAGCCCGAACACGCCCGCATCGTCAGCTGCCTGATTATGGGCTATTTCGGCGTCGTCTTCGCCCTCAAGAACGCCGACCAGATCGACTTCTCCGGCCTGACCTTCATGGGCCACAATTTCGAAAGCAACGCCGTCATCCTCGACACCAGCGTGATCATCGACGGGCGCATCCGCGACCTCATCATGACGCACTTCATCCGCGGCGCCATCGTCGTCCCCTCGTTCGTCATCTACGAACTTCAGGCCCTGGCCGACAGCCGCGACAGCCGCAAGCGATCGCGCGGCCGTCGCGGTCTGGAAACCCTCGAAGTCATCAAGACGTTCGACGCCAAGCTGACCATCTACGAGCAGGATTATCCCGGCATCTCCGACGTGGACCTGAAGCTGATCCAGCTGGCCAAGGATATCGACGGCGAACTGCTCACGACCGACTTCAACCTGTATAAAATCGCCCTGTTGCACCAGGTCCGCGCCATGAACGTCAACGAACTGGCCAACGTCCTCAAGCCGGTGGCCTATATCGGCGAGACCATCAATGTGCTGGTCACCAAGGAAGGCAAGGAGGCCGGGCAGGGAGTGGCCTATCTGGATGACGGCACGATGGTCGTTGTCGATGGCGGCGTGCGCCACATGCACAAGGACGTCTCGTGCGTCATCACGCAGATTCTTCAGACCACCGCGGGCCGCATGGTCTTTGCGCGGCCGGTCGAGGAGCCTTCGGACGACGCCGCCGGCGGCGACGACGCGGACTCCGGCGAAGTCGGCGCAAACTCCAATTCCCGCCCCGGCCGCCGGACGCCGGCCGAATCCAGCCGCGCCCCGGCCTCCTCGCGCTGACGCAACGGGGCGGGCCGGCCCGTCCGCCCTTCACGACCGGCTGCAACGCGGTTTACGCCCATGGCCTATACCTATGACTATCCGCGGCCGATGGTGGCTTGTGACACGGTCGTCTTTGCGCGACAGGACGACGGGGGGACGCGCGTCCTGCTGGTCCAACGCAAGCGCGATCCGTTTGCCGGATGCTGGGCCCTGCCCGGCGGTTTCCTGAACATGGACGAGGAGTGCCGCGACGGGGCCGCGCGCGAACTGGCCGAAGAGACCGGCCTGCGCGGCCTCGACCTGCGGTTCCTGGGCGTCTATGACCGGGTGGACCGGGACCCGCGGGGCCGCGTCCTGTCGATTGTTTATTGCGCCTGGCTCGAAGACGCGGCCGCATGCGGTGAAGCGACGGCGGGCGATGACGCCGCCCAGGCACGCTGGTTTGCCGTGGATGCGCTGCCGCCGCTGGCCTTCGACCATGACCGCATCATCGCCGACGCGCGCTGCAGATTTTGGAGTGCGGCGGCAGAGCGCAGCGGCGACGCCGCTTTGGCTTCGAACCAAGGTTGAGCGGTCGCAGGAGAAAGGAAAAAGCGGCGACGCCGCTTTGGCTTCGAACCAAGGTTGAGCGGTCGCAGGAGAAAGGAAAAAGCGGCGTCGCCGCTTTGGCTTCGAACCAAGGTTGAGCGGTCGCAGGAGAAAGGAAAAAGCGGCGACGCCGCTTTGGCTTCGAACCAAGGCTGAGCGGCCGCACGAGAAAAGCGGCGTCGCCGCTGCGCTCTGCCGCCGCACTCCCAAACGGGGGGAGTCTCATGAACGAATTGAAGCCATCCATTGCCGGCGCGGCGCCTTTTCGCGTCGGCGTTCTGGCGTTTTCCGACGGGCGCCCCCGCGTCCACCAGACCCTCGAAGCCGCCATCGCGACGCACAGCGACGCGCTGCTGCAGGCTCTGCGGCAGGACCCGCTGCTGGAGGCGCCGGGGATCGTTCCGATCGCGGCCTCGGCCAAGGCGGCGCGCGAGGGGGCGCAGCGCGTCCGCCGCGACGGAGCCGAAGCGGTCGTGTTCAACGTGCCGGTTTTCGCCTTTCCCAATTTCAGCCTGATCGCGGCGCGCATATTGGACCAGCCCGTGCTGCTGAGTTCGCCGAAGAATCCCGGGCTGCCGGGCCTGGGCGGGATCATGGCGGCGCACGGGGCGATGCGGCAGATCGGGTTGAAAAGCCGCAAACTGTGGGGCGATCCCAACGCCGAGCCGGCGCTGGCGGCGCAGCTGTCGGCGTTCTGCCGCGCCTCGGGAGTTATTGAACGGATGAAGGGCAGCGTGTATGGCCTCATCGGCGGGCGCAGCATCGGGATGAACACCGGCGCGGTGTGCGCGGCCCAATGGATGAAACAGTTCGGCGTGGATGTCGAACACATCGACCAGCTCGAGATCAAGCGCCGGGCCGGATTGTGCGACGAGGCCGAGGTTCAGCGCGGCTATGAGTGGCTGACAAGCCGCGCCGGCCGCGTCGCAACCGACGGCAAGGCCGCGCCCCAGCACGTCAAGGAGCAGATACGCTATTACCTCGCGGCGCGCAGCCTCGTCGAGGAGTTCGGCCTGGATTTCGTCGGCGTCAAGTGTCACTACGACCTGAGCGAATTCCACCACACCGCCTGCATGATCGCGATGCTGCTGAACGACCCCTACGACTGGAACGGCCCCAAGCCGCCGGTGATGATGGCGTGTGAGGCCGATGGCGACGGCGCGCTGACCATGCAGATTCTGCGGCTGATCAGCGGCCACCCGTCGCTGCTGTTCGACGTGCGGTCGTATGATTTTGAAAACGGTTTGTTCGTCTGCTGCAATTGCGGGGCGATGCCGTCGTGGTATGCGGCGCGCAGCGACAATCCCGACGAGAACCTGGCGCGGGTGTTTCTTGAACCGGTGATTGCGAAGTATGCTGGCGGCGGGGCGCACGCCTCGTTCGTCTGCCGCGCGGGGGAGATCACGCTGGCGCGCCTGTCGCGCGTGGAGGGCCAGTATCGGATGTTCCTGGCGCGCGGGGAGTTTGTGGAGTTTCCGCGCGAGAAGATGGCCGAGACCTGCGCGTCGTGGCCGCACGGCTTTGTGCGGCTGAACGTCACGCCCGAGGCGTTTATCGAGGTCTTTAACACCAACCACGCCCACGTCGTTCCAGGCGATCATCGCCTGGCGCTGCGAATGTATTGCGATTTCATGGGCATCCCGGTGGACGAATTGGCGGAAGGATGACGCGGGACGGGTGATGCGGGTGAATTCACAGCAAAAGTGTGTATGAACATCCAACAAGGAATCTTCAATGTCCATCATCACACTTCATCATTGGATATTCCTTGTTGAATATTAAATGTTCATAGCGCGCGAATGTTCTCAGCGCGCGAATCTGTGAAGCGCCTTGGCCGGCGTCCGCGAGCGACCTATGAGCAAGTTCATCTATCGCATGAGAGCGGAGGAGCGTCTGGCGTCGGCCGGGGCGTATCTGGGCGTGATCCTGCCGCTGTGGGGGCTGCTGATCGCGTGGGCGATTCGCGAGGCCTGGCGCGAACGCAGCCGGCACGTCGTCTTCCATACGACGCAGGCGATCTGGACGCAGGCGGGATTGCTGGCCGCCACGGTCGTTTATGCGCTGGATCACATGGCGCTGAAGGTGCTGATCTTCGCGGCCCGCCCCATCGGCGGCGCCCACGGCTGGGCCGTGTGGCTCAGCCGGGTGAACGATGCGGTCATCGTAATCCTGGCCCTTGCCTACGTGGCCGTGTGTCTGGTGGTCGCGTGGCTGGTCCTGGACAACCGGCCGGTTGTGCTGCCGCTGATCGGCCCGCGCATCCGGCGCCAGGTGTTTGACGCGGAGAGGTGATTGCGCAACCAGTCCGCCCCGAACGCCGGCGAGGACGGTTTCGAGACGCCGCCTTGGACGGCCATCGCCGGCTCATTAACCTGGTTCTTTACAAAGTTTTGTGCAACGGTCCGTTGATTATGTCACGCAGGCGTCATCCAACTGCGGCGAAGACTTGGGCGGAACCATCGAAGCGTTCGACCGATCGTCGCGAAGCGCTTTGGAGTGTGGAGGCTTGCCTCCGCTATGGAGGGCTTTGCAGCGTGGTTGAAAGCGGAGGCAAGCCTCCACACTCCAAAGCTCGAGGCTGACCTGGTCCTGGTGGCGACGGGGTTGAAAGCGGAGGCTTGCCTCCGCTATGGAGGGGTTTGCATGGTGGTTAAAAGCGGAGGCAAGCCTCCACACTCCAAAGCGCTTCGCGCAGATTCGACCGTTGAATGCTCAAATTGCTGTCAACGGCCGGGATGAGCAATCGTTTCTCTCGTCCCCAGGGCTCCCGGCCTTCGGCATAAAACGTTGTGATGAACCCATTGACCTGAATCCGGCAGTTGTGGCCCACGGAACACTCGGAACACACAGAAACAGAAGACAGGAAGTCTCATGCCCGACTCACCCATTGGGTGAGACGCTATTCGAGATTAGCTCCCGTCTTTTCCGCGTATTCCGCGTGTTCCGCGGGCTTCAACTGCCAGATTTGGGTTCATCCCTTGGGCATCGTTCCGCGCCGAAGCAGGCCGGTTCGTCATCGGCCATGGCCCGCGGGATTGGCGCCAGTGATATAAAAGGCGGCGACTCGAAACCACCCTCGCTGCCGCACTCCAAATCGCTGGCGCGCGTCCGAAAGGCCAGACCCCAATCTATGCCAGCCAAAGCGCTCCAGAGTTTTCGCAAAGACTCTCCCGGCCACCGTCTATCCCAAGGGATAGGGATGAGCTCATGTATGCTGATCCAACTCATTTAAGATGTGGGTAATGACAAGGCCGGCGGACGGGGCCTGCGGGCACGCCAGACTTTGCAATGCAGAGGTTATAGGCTCATAGCGGGTCATTGCAAAAAAGAAGCGGCGGCGGACCTTGCGATCCGCCGCCGGTTGCGTTTTCTTTCGTGTGACAGGCCGTCCGGCGATGAGGGCGGCCGCGGTGGCCTGTTATTCCAGATGAAACCCGCTCAACGTCACCGGCACGAAGGCGTCCTCGTCGCAGCCGACGTCCACCAACCCCCCATTGGGGATGCGTGTGGCCGAGCTGCCCAGCGCGCAGTCAATGTCGCCAACGGCGGGCGTCACGGGAGGGACCTTGTCCACGGCGTTGGTTCCGCTGATGTGCGGATTCCCCGCGCTGATGCCCGGATCGGCGCCGGCGACAGGATTGGTCACCCGCGTTCCCCAGTTGACATCGTTGGCGGTGTTGCCAAAGAACAGGCAATTGTCGATCACGTCATTGGCGCCGGCCGCCGTGCTGGAGCGAATGGTCGCAGGGCCGGTGCCGTTTCCGCCCGTATTGTTCGAGAAGATGCAGTTGAGGAAGTTGAACGACGACGCGCCCGCGGTGTCCTGGTTCAGGCGGATGCTCTCCACATTACTCTGAACGGCAATGGGGTTGCGGTCAAACGTGCAGTGGATGGCGTTCAGCGTCATGGGATGGCCTGTCTGGGCCGGTCCGCCGAGGGCCGAGCCATAGTAGTTCGATGTGTTGTTGTAGAAATAACAGTTGGTCAGATTCGTGACGTGCGTGCCCCCCGTATTGCTCTGCATCCATAGCCCGCCGCCGCCTTGGGCGGAATTGGCCATCGTGGCGACGCTGTTGTTGAGGAACTGGCAGCGGTCAAACGTGAAGGTGCCCGCCGGGTTGGAGACCATGGCGCCGCCGCCGCCGCCGCGATACGTTCCTACACCCGCCGTAGAGATATTGCAGTTATTGAAGCTGAACGTGCAGCGGGTGAAGGTGGATGAACGTCTTGTTCTGGCGCCGCCGCCGCCGATGATCGCGTTATTGGTCCCGCCGGCGCCGCCGGTCGAAGTAAAGCTATTGTTGGTGAAGGTGGTCTCTTCCACGGTGAGTGTGCCGGCTGTGTCGGCCATCAGACCGCCGCCGCCAATGTCCTGCAGGATTGCGGCGCCGCCGACGGTGATCGAGTTGTTCTGAATGAGGCAGTATTGAATCGTCACATCGCCACCGACGCAGTTGATCCCCGCGCCGCGGTCCACGCCGCCGCCGTTTTGGATCGTAAAGCCATTGAGGACGGTAGTG
>Ga0073932_1005377_pt1 | contig 13986 bp, 11 predicted proteins | sample DewCreD2012metaG_FD_76967 | JGI IMG/M metagenome (GOLD analysis project Ga0073932, IMG submission 76967) | Hot spring sediment bacterial and archeal communities from British Columbia, Canada, to study Microbial Dark Matter (Phase II) - Dewar... ... | reverse complement strand
GAACCCGCCCAACGACAAATAAGCTCCTGAGCCCGGCGCCACTCGCGTCACGGGAAGCGCATCGTTGCGCCGCACCGGATCGGGCTTGGCGATCTCCACCCAAAAACAGCGCAGGAAATTCAGGCTGCCCGTTTCGTAATCCACCTTGAGCGGGAAAGCGGCGCGCCGGGCTTTGGAAAGAAAACGCACCAGATTCTCAGCCGACATGTCCGCTGTTTCGGTCACGCCCGGAATCCGGCGGCGCTCGGGATCAGGCCCAACCATCCACAGGACAGGCGTCATCTGGAGGTTCGCCGAGAACAGGCGGTTGGTTTCGATGGCGCGGCGCGGATTTCCTTCCACCGCCACGGCGGCGGCCCACAGATGGGGCATACGCGAAACCGCATAAAACACACACGGCGCGGCGTCCCCGCGCCCGGCCAGGTAGACGCGCTCGGAATCTATGTCCCGCCGGGCATAAACCAGCGCCTCGAGCTCTTTGACTCCGGCATCCTCGCACAGGCCCTTCTCGACTGCCGCCCACTCCCACCCTTGGCTGGCGGCGATCGCCTTCCACCCGTCCCACGAGTCCAGCGTCACGAGAAGCGGCGCCAGCGCCATCGCTATAAACATGGCTCACCTGTTCATGCGCGAACGGATGCGCCGCGCCAGCCGCTCGATTTCTTCCGTTTTGCGGATAGTGGCCAGTGAAACCACATGCCGCGTGTTCTTTTCCAGGTCGGCTTTCAACTCTTTGGAAAGCTCGATCAGGCGCTCCGCGTCTTTGATGGAGCGCTCGTGTTCGAGTCTCAGCGCTTCTTCGCGTAGGTCTTTGGCGCCCGGATAGGGCCGGCGCGACGGCTCCTCCTCCCGTTCCGCTTGCGGCCAAAGCAGTAGCGCGCCAAACGCTCCGCAGACGAGCAGACCGGCTTTTCGAGTCATCCTATCCGTATTGTTACCATAGCTACTTATGGAGAACGTGCGCGTAGGCATCGTAGGATTGGGCAACGTTGGCTCGGGGACCCTTCAGATCTTGCTCGAGAACGGAGACCGCATCGCCGAAAAGCTGGGCTTCCGTCTTGAGGTGAGAGCGCTGTGCAGTCTCGACATCGATGCCAAGACGTTCCCGCCGCAACTCGCCGGCGTCTTGAAGTCAACCGAATGGCGAGACGTCGTGACGCATCCCGAAGTGGATATCGTCGTCGAAGTCATCGGCGGCACAACCACAGCCCGCGAGATCATCGAAACCGCCATCGCCCACGGCAAGTCAGTGGTCACCGCGAACAAAGAATTGATGGCGTTGGCTGGCGCCGGCATCTGGGAAAGAGCCATCTCCGCGGGCACCAACCTCGCCATGGAAGCAAGCGTCGCCGGCGGCATCCCCATCCACACCGTCCTCCGTGAAGGCATCTCCGGCGACCGCGTCGTGGCGCTCTACGGCATCCTGAACGGCACGAGCAACTACATCCTCACCGAAATGGAGGAGAAAAACCGCGCCTTCGACGAAGTTCTCGCCGATGCGCAGCGCCTCGGCTACGCTGAGGCCAATCCCAGCGCCGACGTAGATGGTTTCGACGCCCGCTCGAAGCTCGCCATCCTCTCGGCGCTAGCCTTCGGCTTGCGGATAACTCCTTCCGACATTTACATGGAGGGGATTCGCCGCATCACTCCCTTCGATTTTCAGTACGCCCATCACTTGGGCCACACCATCCGCCTCCTTTGCGCGGCGCGGCAAACGAGCGAAGGACTGGTGTTGAGCGTGAGACCAGCGTTGATCCCCCAGACGACGATTCTCGCCGGCGTGCGGGGGGCATACAACGCGATTTGGGTGCGGGGCGCTTACGGCGAAGACACCTTCTATTACGGAAGGGGAGCGGGTCCCCGTCCCACGGGCGTCGCAGTGGTGAGCGACCTCATGCGGGTGGCGCGCGAGATTCGCAGCGGCAGCCCGGATCGGGTGTCGCCGTTCGCCCACGAGCGCCTAGGCGAGTACAAGCCGGTGCCCGTCACGGTCCAGAAGTCCGCCTATTACTTACGGTTCCGGGTGGTGGACCGTCCCGGGATCATCGCCGCGTTGGCTGGCATCCTGGCGGAAAAGAGAATCAGCTTGGACGCCGTCTTGCAACTGCCGTGCGAAACGAAAGACAACCTGCCTTTTGTGATCACGGTGGAACCCGCCCCCGAAGAGGCGATTCAAGACGCGGTCCGCCAGATGGCGAGCCTGGATTTCCTCGTAGAGCCGCCTCTGGCGTTGCCTATGGAGCAGCCGCTCTAAATTTTAGGTGGGGCGTGGCGGCTGGAGGCCGCTCCAAAAAAGAAATGGTTCCAAGTGACCCTCGGTCCAGCTTGTTCCCCGACCGGCATGCTCGGCCGGAACATGGCGCCCAAACAACCTGACCACTCTCTGCCTTACTCCCCAGTTCAGCTTTTGGCTGAACTGGCTCAACGCTCAGCAGCGCGGTGCAAGCGCTGTCTGGGTGGAGCCGGCTGCTCGGAACGACCTTTCGCTCGCCCGCAACGACTGCCTCCCTTTCGGAAGCCCCCGTAGCGGGGTCGCCGCTCCTGGTCTGTCCCTTCGCGGCCACTCCGGCTTTCCACCTGGGCCGTTCGGCTTCGAACTCGCCTCCTCGGATCCGTTTCCGGTTTCCGGGGAGGGTCAATGCCCGTCGCCCGTTTCCAGGCTTCCCACCGGATTCCTCTCACCTACCTCCGGCCTCCGCTCCCCTTTGGGCCTTGCGACCCTCCGGATCAAAGCGCTCTGCCGGGGCCGGTTTGAGGGACTCACCTTTGCGGTCGGCCCGATCTCCCTTCGCTCCCCGATCCCCGCCACCCTTGTTAGATGTGGCCGAGACCGGATCACCGTTCCGGGTCCGCTACCTTCCGCCAGGCTCGCTGTTCCTCGAACCTCTTGGAACCACCTCAATCATGCAATAACCCGCCAAAACAGTCAAATGAAAAATGGGTTTCAGACGCAAAAATTCTCCAACTATATTTCTAGTGTTTACAACAATTTACATGCACAGGGGCGTGGATAAACTGTGCAAAAAACAGCGCTTGGAGGAAATGTTTCAACGCTCCATCTTGAGGATCATTCCATTGTCGGTGGCCACCCAAAGGTGGTCCCCTCCGGCGGCAGCCAAAACCGCCCGCCGGGCGTTGGCCCTGTAATCCACCTCGGTTTCACGCCACCATTTCAGGTCGTCGCTCACCAGGATTCTCAGCTTCCCCGGCACCGGCGCATCGGGCAGCCGTCCAGGCGGCTCCACCGCGGCAAGCCACCCCGGACCGCCCGGAAGTACAAGCACATCAGTGACATTGCGGTTATCTCTCCGGAACACCGCTTCACTGCCTCCCGTCCGCAGGTCGATGGCATGCACCTCGGCGGGAAGCCAAAAACCAGGGTTGAATTGAATGAGCGCCAGGCTCTGCCCCTGGGTAACCAGGCTCAGGCGGGTGACCGCGCCAAAGATCGAACTGGCGTCAGCCCGCCACGTTGCGCCCCCGTCGACGGTTTGCAGCAGGATCACCAGGTTCGGCAACTGCCGCCGCCGAGATTCCTCCGGATCCACCCATTCGGGCATCTGCGGCGGGGTGCGCCTTGGAGGGCGGCTTACGCCGGCGATCATTCCCACTTTCGGCGACGCGAAAGCCGCCGCCAAAAAGGTCGTATACTGCGGCGTGCCCTGCGCCTTCTCCGCCGCTGTCACTTTCGTCCACTTCTTGCCGCCGTCCCGGGTTTCGTAGACCGCCTTGGGAAACCCCACCGCGAAGCCGTGTGATTCGCTCACGAAAACCACGCCAGTCAATCCCCTCAACGCGGCAAGTTTGTTCCAATTTCTCCCCGCTTCCACCGTCTTCCAAACGCCGCGCTCGGTCACCAGCCAGACGTTACGCTCATCCAGCGCAAACAACGAAACAGGATCCTCCGGCAGGCTGATGAATTCCCACTTCTTTCCGCCGTCGCCTGTCACCAGGGCAGCCGGCTTCGACTTTCCCCGCTCCAGCAACACGCCCACCGCCACGCCGCGCAGGGGCGATGCGAACTTCAAATCCCGTATGACGTATTCCGAATCGTTCCGGTCATGAAAGAACTGCACCCGCCACCGCTCGCGGCCGGAAGGCGGCGCGGGCTCGGGCGTCAGAGGAATCTTTCCTTTGAGCGGCGAAGGCTGCGCTTGCAATCCGGCTGCCGCGAGCAGCAGAGCCTCTGCCAAGCGCAACCTCATTTCACTTGCCCACCCCTGGAAGCGAGGACAGCACCAATTCGACGTGGTTCGCCGCTTCCACCGCCGCGGGATCCATTCGCGCCAGCACCAGAATGCAGCCCATTTGTTCTCCCACGGTCGTCAGGAGCTCCATTTCGCTGCCGGTGTGCTGGTGCGCCTGCCTGTGCTGCACGTTGATCACGCCCACGACGCGGTTTCTGGCGATCACCGGCGCGGAGAGAAACGCCTCATAGGTATCTTCAGGCAGGTCGCTGAAGGACTTGAAGCGAGGGTCCTTGTATGCTTCCCGGCTGATCGCCAGCAGCCGCCGCTCGCGCGCCACCCATCCTGTCAACCCCTCGTTCAAACTCAGCCGGACTTTGCCTATCGTGTGCGGGTGCGGCGTATTGGATGCGCACAGCACCAACTCGTCCCCGTCGATCAAGTACAAGAGGCAGGAATCGCAATTCATGAATTCCACCACGAGATTCACTGTGCCTTGCAGGACTTCCTGAAGGCTCATCTCCCGCACCATGAACCGGCTCACCGCCTGAAAGAGCCGCAACTGTTGCTCGGTTCGCGCCAGTTGCGCTTCAAGGTCCTTCACTCTGGCCACGCTTCCATTATCCCATCGGGCTTTGCACGACGCCTCCGTTTCGGATAGCATAATGCCGATGTAACTGAATTGAAATATTCAGATAGGAAAGGCTTATGAGAATGCTTCGACTATTCATGCTGCTGGGGATTCTGCTCCCGGCAGTCTGGGCACAGGGGCGGTTGGAGATTCGGCTTCCGGAGCGCACACGCCTGCTCCAGGATCAACTGGTGGATCTGGTCATCGAGGCCAAGAATCTGCCTGGAGCAAAGAACCTGAAGGTCACGGCCGATGGCGTGGACATGACGGGGCGGTTCTCGGCTCCCAAGACCGTCGATCTCGATTGCGACACCACCCAGGACACGGTGTGGCGCGCGGACCTGGTCAGCTTTAACCAGACGGGGCGGGTTCGCGTCACCGCCACCGTGGACACAAACAGCGGCGTCTTTGAAGCTATCAAGGACATAACCGTGCAGCCGATGACGCTCGCCGGCAAGGGTAAGAACATCATTCTGTTCATCGGCGACGCCATGGCGGAGGCGTACCGGGACGCCGGACGAATCGTTTCAGGGTCGGTCGAAGCCCGTCCTGGCGTGCCGAAGCTGCGGGAAGGGTTTTTTGACCAGTTGCTGCAAATGGATCAGATGCCGGTGAGCGGCGTCATCATGACTCTCGGGGCGGACCGCGTGATTCCTGATTCCGCCAACTCCGCCAGCGCTCTGGCCACAGGCAACAAGACCTTTGAAGGCGCGATGGGGGTGTTCGCGGATGGAACCGACTGCCGGTGGTATCCGGCTGTGACCAGGGCGGACCTGTTGCCGGCGGCGCTCGACAACCCGCGTATCGAAACCATCGCCGAGTACCTCAAGCGCAAGTTCGGCTACCGTATCGGACTTGTGACCACGGACGTCGTGGCGGGCGCTACTGCGGCTGCCTTCGGCGCCCACACCGGCGAACGCGACGCCGCTTTCGAAATCATCCGGCAGTATTTGGAGAACCCGATGCTCGGCGGCAAGCCGATCGCCGACGTGCTCCTGGGTGGAGGACGCGAAAGCTTCGAGCCGGAAGTTCGCTCCGACAAGCGCAACATGATCGCCGAATTCGAAGCGGCGGGTTATAAACTGGTGTCCAACGCGACGGAGTTAAGAGCCGTGAGCGCCTCCACACAGCGCTTGCTCGGACTCTTCAAGCGCCCTGCTACCGTGACCACCCACTCGAGCGGCATCCGCCCGTCGGCCACTTCGGTCATGGACGTCGCCTACGACAAGCTGCGCTTGCGCCGTCCCGGCAGCGAGCCGAACCCGAACTTCGGCACATGGACGGATCAGCCCATGCTCGACCTGATGACCCGCAAAGCCATTGAGATTCTCTCGGCCGGCGACAAACCGTTCTTCCTGATGGTAGAAGGCGCGTCGATCGACAAGCAGTCGCACTCCGGGCACGCCGCGGGAACGATCTGGGACGTCATTGAGCTGGATAAAGCCGTGGGAGTGGGGCGCGAGTGGGCCAACTCCCGCCCGGCCGAGGATACCCTGCTGGTCGTCACTGCCGACCACGGGCAGACCATGAGCATCATCGGCGTCACCTACATTACCGACGCCGATTACTTCGACCGGACAAACACCTTCACCGTCAGCATGACCTCGCCTGTGGGAACACACTCTACGCGGGTGTATCGGGACGTGAACGCCACCGTCCGGGCGGGACTGCCCTATGGGAGCACGAGTTCCGGCAACGGCCCTCCGGCGCAGTACTTCGATGACCTTTACGGCAACAACGGGTTTCCCAACTACATCGACGCCGATGGCGACGGCTACCCGGAGAACCAGGAATACCAGGGGCGCGGCAGGATCCGCCTGTCGGTCGGCTTCCGCACCGGAAGCCACTCGGGACTCTCCCTGCCTCTGACCGCAGAAGGTCCGGGTGCCCTGCTTTTCACCGGCTACATGGACCAAGCCGACGTGCCGCTGAAGTTGGCCGCGGCTCTGGCCACCGATACGGCTGAGATGGACGCCGTTTTGCGAAAGATCCAGTTAAACCCGGCGTTGCCGCGAACTCCCGGAAAGCAGCTTCCGGCGGCCGGCAAGTAGTTCGCCGCGCGGCTCAGACTAACTCACCGGGCGGTATAAGCCCGGCATCTTCTGCTCGCCTGACGGCGCGGGGCGAACTGGCAGATCACTTGCTCCATCCATGGAGCGCACCAGATGGAGTCCCGGTATTGGATTGGCGCACAAGGCGCAGCCCGGTGGCTGTGGGTTGGGGAGGTGTGTAATTTTCTCCCGCCGGGACTTCCGTTTTTTCTCAGCAAAGCCGATGTAAGAAAGAGTAGGGGAACTACCTATGACGCGCAGAACAATACAGTGCATCCTCTTCGCCCTCCTTTGGACTGCGTTGTGTGGTGCAAAGGACGACGACAAGGAAATCTCCTTCCGCGGCGAGGTGCGGACCATGGCTGCCGCGCCGTCGCGGGTGGGCAATTGGGCCATCGGAGGCCGGGTTGTACAGGTGACGGCTAAGACCGAGCTGAACCAGAAAGCGGGTCCCATCGAGGTGGGCTCCTGCGTGGATGTAAAAGGGTTGGAGAACGCCGACAAGTCCGTTGCCGCAAGCGAGATCAGCGCGCGGAACGGGCGCGGCGGCTGCCCGAAAACCACTCCGGCGAAGGCCGAGGAGATTGACTTTCGGGCCACCATCCAATCCATGACCCGCGCGGCGGGGGTTGAGAAGTGGGTGGTCGGAGGCCGCGACGTGGAAGTTCCCGCCGGCGCCAAGATCGAACCCCGTGGGAACCCCCCTGAGGTGGGTGATTGCGTGGACGTGGAGGGCGAGATGCGCGATGGCCTGGTGCTGGCTTCCCGCATCCAGCGCCTGGGTAGCGGCGCATGCGGTCCTCCGCCCTCAAAGCGCGACGAGCCGCGCCTGATCGGTTTGATCGAGAGTTTCCCGGCGGGGCTCGTGGGCGAGTGGAGAATTACCGGCACTCCGGTGAAGGTGACCCTTGACACCCGCATCAACGTCGACCGTGGCGTGCTGGCGGCGGGCAGTTGCGTCGAGGTCCGCGGCACGGTGGCCGCAGGGCTGCTCACAGCGCAGTGGATCGAGGTGCTGCCACGTTCCGAATGCGACCGCACGGCGGACGCCAAGTACGAGATGTACGGCATCATCGAAGCCATCCCGAATACCGCTGACCGCACCGGCGCGTGGAAGATCTCCGGGCGTACGGTGAATGTCGCCAAGAACACGGCGCTCGACGTGAGCAACGGACCCGCCGTAGTGGGCGCGTGCGTCGAAGTGCGCGGCGCGCTCAAACTCGACGGGTCGCTCGACGCGTCCAAAATCGAAGTGCTTTCGGCGAGCGGCTCGTGCCTGTTCCGCAAAGGCGTGGTGGATGCGGCAAACTTCTCAAGCTTCGCCGTTTCGCCCGGCCAGATCGTCAGCATCTTCGGCATGAATCTAGGTCCTGCGACGGATCTGCCTTTGGTGGTAACGCCGGACCGGCAAGTGGCGACCGAGCTTTCCAATGTCCGGGTGCTCTTCGACAACGTAGAGGCGCCGTTGCTTTTAGCCTCCCGGGACCAAATCAATGCCGTGGTGCCCTGCTCCGTGACGCCGGGCAGGAACACCGTAGTGCAGGTGATCACCAAAGGAGTCTGGTCGAATTCGGTCTCTCTGCCGGTGGTGGCGGCTTGGCCGAGCATCTTCACTCTGAACGGGTCGGGTTCGGGACCGGCGGCGGTCTTGAACGTCACCCCCAACGGCTTGCGCGAAGTCAACTCTCGGAAAGATCCCGCAGCGCCCGGATCGATGATTGAGATTTACGCCACGGGTCTCGGAGTCCCTAACGTGCTTGGCTGTCAGGCAGGGCGGGTCATGCCGCTCAGCCCCGACGTGCCACGCTTCAGCCCGGCGCCTGCTAGCATCAGCTTGAGCATTGGAGGGGTGAGCGTGACCCCAGAGTATGCAGGCGCCGTCCCGGGGTTGGTGTACGGCGTATTCCAGATCAATGCCAGGGTGCCGGCTTCCCTCAGAGGAGACAACGACACGCCCATCGTGTTGAAGGTAGGCACAGCTCAATCGCAAAGCGGCGTCACCATCGCCGTAAAGTGACGGTGCGCCGGAAGGAAGCTCTGAATTGGTAAATGGGGCGGCCCGCCGCCTTCGTCGAGGAAGATTCGCTCTCACTGAAACCGGGGTTCCGGTTTTAGACTTGGATAGTGAGTATGCAAACCAACAGGCGAACTTTCATCTTGGCGGGCGGCGGGACCCTTGCGGCCGCTGCCGCGCCTTCGGACCAGGTCACGCTCGGCCTGATCGGCGCGGGCGGCCGCGGCGCGTTCGTGATGACCGTCTTCCAGAAGGATCCGGCGGTCAAAGTGGGCGCCATCTGCGACGTTTATGAACCCAACCTGGAGCGCGGGCTCTCCACGGCGAAAAAGGGCGGCTCCACGCCGAAGGCGTACCGCAACTACAAGCAACTCCTAGCCGACAAAGAGATTCAAGCCGTGCTCATCGCCACGCCCGAGCACTGGCACGCCCAGATGGTGCTCGACGCTTTGGCAGCGGGCAAGGACGTGTATGTGGAAAAGCCTCTCTGCCGCACGCCTGAGGAAGGAGTGGCGCTCGTCGAAGCGGAGAAGAAGACCAGGCAGATCGTTCAGGTCGGCATGCAGCGCCGCAGTTATGACCTGTATCAGCAAGGGCGGGAGATTGTCGCCTCCGGACAGCTCGGCAACGTCCGGATGATTCGGTCCTGGTGGCTGAACAATTACCTGGATTCCCGGCCCGTGCAGAAGCTCGAAGGCGTTTTGGACTGGGAGCAATGGCAGGGTCCCATTCAGAAGCGCATCCCGTTGAATCCCGACATCTTCCGCCACTGGCGCAACTACTCCGATTACGCCGGCGGCATCGTGGCGGACCAAGGAGCGCACGTTTACGACGGCATACACATGCTGATGAACGCCGGCTACCCTTCAGCCGTGACGGCAGCCGCCGGCAAGCCTCATCGTCCGGGATACGATACGCCCGAATCGGTCGTCGTGACGGCGGAATACCCCGAGGACTTCATCGCTGTGTTCACCATCAACTACGCCGCGATGCGTTACAAGAGCCGCAACGATCAGATGAATCACCTCGACGGCGACAAGGCGCGGATGGACATAGGCAGGGAGGAATGCCGCGTCTATTTGCAGGGAGCGGAGGACGCTCCCGCCGCCGAAAGGCGGTCCGCCAAAGGCTTCGGCTGGGCGACCGATCTGCACGTGCAGAATTTTCTGGAATGCGTGCGCACGCGCAAGAAGCCCACGGCGCCCATGGCGCTGGGTTTCCAGGCGGCGCTGGTCGTCCAACTGGCGAACATCTCGCTGCGCACCGGACGCCGGGTGAAGTGGAACGCCAAACTGAACAGGGTGGAAGTCTAGGGCTATTGCCCTCCGAATTTGGGGGTTGCGTAGCCTGTCCCCGAAATTATAAGGTGGGGGTGCGATGTGGATGGTGTGGGTGGCGGCGTTTGCGGCTGCGGCGGCGCAGGAAGGCGCTGTCGTCATCAAGCCCGTGGCGAATATGTATTCCAAGCCTTCGGCGGACGTAGACGTGGTATCCCAAGCCATTTACTCGAGCCATGTGGCGATCGTCGAAAGGCAAGGCGATTGGTTTCGAATCCGCACCGCCGATGACTATACCGGCTGGACGGCGGGTTCGGACCTCAGGCTGTTGCAGCCCGGCGAACGCCCCTACGCCAGTTACGGGCGGGTGGCGGAGGTTCGTAGCCTCTTCGCCCATCTTTACCGGCAGCCCAGCGTGACGCGCCAAGCTCCGCTCGTCACCGTGCCTTTCGAGACCAGGCTCGAAATCACGGACGAACCCGAGCGAGAAAATGGACGGTGGCTTCAAGCCCGCCTCCCCGACCAGAGGTTCGCCTGGGTGCAACGGGGGGACCTGGATTTCTCGCCCGCCCGCTTGAGCATCCCTGAAATGTTGGACTTGAGCCGCCGCTTTCTGGGGCTGCCCTACACCTGGGGAGGCACGTCCAGCTTTGGCTACGATTGCTCCGGATTTGCGCAGATGCTCCTCCGCCGGCGGGGCATCCACATGCCGCGTGACGCGGGTCCGCAATGCGAGTGGGAAGGCAACCGCCCGGTTGAAAAGAGCCAACTCCAGCCCGGCGACTTGCTCTATTTCGGCCCTTCGGCCCAAAAAATCACCCACACCGGAGTCTACATGGGAGAAGGGCGGTTTATCCATGCCACGACCCACGAGCGTCCGGTGATACAGGTCAGCGAATTGCAGGATCCGCATTGGACCAAGCTGCTGGTTGCTTGCAGGAGACCGAAATGAACCGCCGAGACTGGCTGAAATCTTTCGCCGCCACAGCCGCGCCCCGTCCCGCCGCGCCGGCGCCGAACCGCGTGGAGCTGAAAACGGAACGCCTGACGTTGCGTCACAAGTGGACCACCGTCATGTCGTCGAGCGACTACCGGGACACGCTGCACCTCGCCTTCACCTCCGGCGGCATCACCGGACGAGGCGAGGGCGCGCCTATCGTCCGTTACAAAGAGAGCGCGGAATCCGCCCGGCGCGCCGTCGAGTCGGTCAAGGGATTTCTGGAAAAGGCGGACCCGGGGCAGTTCTGGAAAGTCCTGGACGAGGTTTTCCGGCGCATCGACGGGGAATGGGCGGCAAAAGCAGCCATCGACATCGCCCTCATGGACTGGATGGGCAAGAGGCTCGGCGTCCCGCTATACCGTTATTTCGGACTCGACCCGAAGGACGCTCCCGTCACCACCTTCTCCATCGGCATCGACGATCCCGCCATGACACGGGAGAAAGTGAAGGAAGCCGAAGAATTCCCGGTTCTAAAGATCAAGGTGGGGTTGGACACCGACGAAGCCACCATCGAGGCGGTGCGCAGCGTCACCCAAAAGCCGTTGCGCGTAGACGCCAACGAAGGCTGGAAATCCAAGGAAGAAGCCGTCCGGAAGATCAACTGGCTGGAAAAGCAAGGCGTGGAGTTCGTCGAACAGCCGATGCCCGCCCACATGATCGAGGAAACCAAATGGGTGCGAAGCCGGGTTCATATTCCTATCATCGCCGACGAGGCTTCCCTGCGCGCGGCGGATGTGCCGAAACTGGCTGAGGCTTTCGACGGCGTGAACGTGAAACTGGACAAGACCGGCGGCATCCTGGGCGCCTACCGTATGATCCTGATGGCGAAGTCTTTAGGGATGAAGACGATGCTGGGCTGCATGATCTCCAGTTCGGTGTCTATCTCGGCGGCGGCGCACCTGTCGCCGCTGGTGGATTATGCCGACTTGGACGGGAATCTGCTGATTTCGAACGATCCTTACGAGGGGGTGACGGTCCAGCGCGGGCGCTTGGTCTTGCCCGACCGTCCGGGGCTGGGCCTGCTGCCGCGGAAGCGGACCTGAGCCCTTATTCAGTCCGCAATCCAAATTCGCGAAGCAACTCGCCAGTGGAGGAGTAAAAACGAACCCAGTACTGCCCAGCCGGGAATTTCCTGTTCGTGCGGACGGTGACCCGCTCGCCATCGCCCTCCGAGGTCCCTTGAAAGACGGTTTTCCCCTCGGCGTCCACAATTTCGACGCGATAGGGAGGCGCGGACAACCCTCGGCGGTCGGGGTGCAGCGTCAAGGGACGGTCAGCCGGCGCGGCGGCGCCGACATTCGAGCGGACAGCGTTGAGGGGCACATCGGCCGGCGGGCTGGTCACGCGCGGAGCTAGCGCCACGAACGCCAGCCCGGCAGCCACCGCTACCGAAGCGGCCCAAACTGGCTTGCGGCGCCAAAACCCGGCGTCCGACCGGACGCCTGCCTCCCGCTTGTCCGCTTCCAGCGCCGCGCGCATCACCCGCGCGTATTCCTCAGCCTGCTCAATGGCTTGGCGGCACTCCTCGCAGACCAGTAAGTGTTCTTCCACGGGGCCCAGGCGGTCCTCTTCCAGGCGTCCCAAAGCATACAGCTCGAGCACTTCTTCAGGCGGATGGCCCCCGTCCATCCGGTTCGTTTCGCTCATAGTCTGTCCTCTTTCAACCGGCAGAGCGAGTCCTCCCTGGCGGTCTCCGTCCATCCCGCCCAAACCGGCTTTCGACACCTTAGTGCGTTCAGCGAGCCGATCTTCTCAAGAAAAATCGTAACGTGTTTGAAAGCCGCTTTCGCCCCTGCTCTCCGAACCGAGCCTTGGCCCTTGACTTCAGCAACCTGAACTGCGTCTCGCTCAGTCCCATCTCGGCGCAAATCTGAGCCGGCGGCTGTTCCAGCAAGTAAAACCGGGTAAGGATCTCCCTGTCACGCGAGGAAATCCCCCGGAGCGCCTCCCGCATGAGCTGCACCTTCTGTGCGCTAAGCAGACTCTCCTCGGGGTTCTGCCGCGCGTCGCTCACAAGCAGGGATGCATCCGCGGCTACGTTCTCGCGGCGGCTGTGAACCAGTTTGGAAATGTGGGTGGCTACCTGCCGCCGAAGGACCGTCCGCACAAACCCCATCAGGCGTTCCGGCTCCCGCAGGTCTCCGCGCTGAATGGCTTGCACCACGATGAGGAAGATGTCGTGAACTTTGTCGTCCAACTCCTGGAGCCCAAGCTGGCGGCACAGTTGAAAGCGGATGCCTTTGGCGAAGATTTTGTAAAGCTGCTCCATGGCCCGCTGGTCGCCTTGGCGGATCTCCTCCACCAGAGCTCCCCACTCTTGGAAGTCCGCCGCCGGCTCGGACTTAGACGGCGCCGGATCGCGCCTTGAAGCATCGGAAAGAGCAGTTGAGGGAGATGCGCCCGCTGCGTTAACCGGCGATTCCTCATGGCTGATCCACATTACTGAGGTAACCCCCTTGACACGGCAAAATAGGCGGCCCAATAACGGGGTTCCGCGCGCCAATCCCCGGTGCGAGTCATCGCCAACTGCGCGGCGCGCAGCGCCTCAGGGACCCGTTGCGGCAGTCCCCGGGCGCCCCCTTGGTCCAGACGGCGGTAAAACAGAGCGAACATGGAGCCGTCATCATCAGGCACAGGCCATAGCGAAGCCACCACGGATTCGGCGCCTGATTGCAGCCAGGCTCGAGTCAACCCGATGACGCCGGCGCCGGGCTTGAACTCGCCCCAACCGGAGCTGCAACCGCTCATTACCACCAAACTCGCGCCGCAAGCCAGCGCGCGGATGTCGTCCCGCCCGAGCACCTCTGGCGCGCCGGACGGATCGAG
>Ga0073932_1005374_pt1 | contig 13992 bp, 26 predicted proteins | sample DewCreD2012metaG_FD_76967 | JGI IMG/M metagenome (GOLD analysis project Ga0073932, IMG submission 76967) | Hot spring sediment bacterial and archeal communities from British Columbia, Canada, to study Microbial Dark Matter (Phase II) - Dewar... ... | reverse complement strand
TCCCTCTCCTGCGGAACGCTGGCAATGGGAATATCCTTCGGTGGCGGAGGATCTTGCCTGCCGGTGAAAAAGTTCCAGATCGTCTTGAGGACTGAGACGGTGTGCTCGAAGAAACCGCTGACGCGCATCTTCATGCTTCACCCTGGACGTATATCCTCGTAATAATTACAGACATGCGCAATATACTCAAGGGGCGTCAAGTACCAGCCGGGGATTGACATGCCCATCTTTTCGCAGCGTTCTGGCCGGTCGGTAGAGAGGAGCTCATGAATCACGTATCCCTCTTCTTCGTCGCCAAGCTGAACCGCTGCGACGAAAGTTTCCCCTTCGGTTGAGGTGATCTGGATTGTCCGACTAACCCTGCTTTTCAGGAGTTCCAAGACGTGCGCTTTCAGTTTGTGCTTCTTACTTGACATAAACGTGGAGATTCCCGCCCGTCAGGGCGTTACGAAAATTCAGGTGAGGCTGGGCTTTGTGCAGGCCCCAAATCACGAGCTTGGTTCTGTCCGTACTGTGCAGCCCGATTACTTGCTCAGCTCGGCTCCCATAGAACTGCACGAGAGGCTGCACGCCGGCTCGCGATGGTTCGTGATCCGCGCGGTGCTGCACAGCAACCTGCCAGGGGTGACGTGTGACCTTCTACTCCCCAGCGCTCCCGATGAACCAGCGGTAACCGGCGTCGCCGGGCCCCGGCACGACCCAGAATGAGATTAAGCAGCCGCAGTGACCGTTCGATGCACCTCTATCCAACTGCTGGGAACCGGATCAGGAAAGTTGTACCAGACGACCTCTAACTCTCTTAGATTGCCAGCGACATGGTGGAGGAACACGCTGACAACATCCTCCTTGTCCCCTATTCTGACCGTGAGGTCGATCTCTCCCACCAGTCCTTTTTGGCCAGTCAACCTAGGGTTCTGCACACGTTGTGGTGGTTCGAGAAGTACCGTGCGGCAACCACAAGCGCACTTCCCAACCACATATAGTTCATCCAGGCAGACATCCGCCCATTCTTTGCTCGCGGAGAGGATGTCTTTTATCCATCCCTGCTCCTCATGAGTGAGGGCACGCCTTGGAATCGAGAGCCAGCTTCGTTCGTGCACTTACGGCGTCCCCTTTATGTCGAACATTGTCCCGACTCTTGCGGTTCCCTCGATGACCTTCCCTTTGAACCCAGCTCGCACTCGGTCGACAACGACTTCTCCTCGGATGAGAGTTTGCGAGTCCTCCCATACCACCCTGTACTTACCACTCAAGATGGCCTGCTCCACTGCTTGTGCGGCCTTCTGGACAGGAACGGACAAGTAGGCTGTACTGGCAGCATGTGCCACGTTAACGACCACTTTAGGGATCCTGCCCGAAACCCCGAGTTGAAGGAGTCTCGGCCCTACGATCCTGCCGACAACCCCCAGCCCGGCGCCCAGGCCAGCAAAGGCGGCGTTTTCCGCCATGTTCGCGCGCCGCTCTTAATGCCCGCCTCCGCCTGCACTCCGGCTTGATACAGGGCTTCACCGAATCTTTTCGTTGTAGTAGCCCGCTGTTCCGATCTTTGTTTCGCTTCCGTCTTCGTTGATTGCGTAGAGGTCGCCACTCGGCGTGGAGTAGATATATGGACTGTCTTCCCGGAATTTCTTGTACTCCTCGTCCGATAGGTCAGCGCAGTTTTTGCCCTCGCCCGTGGTGGCCTGGGTCTGCGCCGTCTGGATGCGGTTCAGCTCGTCGTAGGTGAACCGCTGGCTGCGCGTCGGCTCGCGGTGTCGCTCAGCAACCTGCAAGGGGTGACGTGTCACACCCCCTCCCGGCGCGTTAGCGCCGCCCTTCGGGCGCTCCCGGTTAACCAGCGGTAACCGGGGAGCAGAAACCGCTGTCATGAACTAAGGCCTCGGGGAAGCTCTTGCACGCTTTCGATGAACTCGAACGGGAGCAGATACGTGGCCTGGACCGGCCTTCCCATCCTTTCGTAACGCTCTGGCTGGTTCGTAGAAAGAAGGTCAAGAATCACATATCTCTCTTCTTCGTCTACGACACGAACTATTGCGACAAGAGTTTCCTGCTCGGTTGTCGTGATTTGAATCGTTCGATTAAGCTTGCTTTTTAGGAATGCCAACACGTCCGCTTTCATCTTGCTTCTCACTTAACATAAACGTGCAAGTTCCCGCCGGTAAGAGTGTTACGAAAATTCAGATGAGGCTGAGCTTTGTGCAGGTCCCAAATCACGAGCTTGGTGCCGTCGGCGCTCTTGATTCCGATTTGCTGCCCTGCTCGGGAGCCATAGTGTTGGAAAAAAGGCCTAGCCCCAGCCCCGAGAAAGGCATCGGCGGCTTCGGCGGCAACAGCCTGCTCTACGCCGTGAATCGCCTGATTCCCGACTGCCGAATTCGCCTTCGAAACTATGTTGGCCACCTGCCACAGTCTGGGTCCTGAGCCGATCGTGAGAACCGCGTCGCCCCCAGGCTGCTCTGGGTTAACCAACAGCAACTACGGGGAAGCGGACTACCGACCGGTGCAGCATCTCCAGGCCTCACCGTATGCTTGTATCCTGGTCGTCCTCGCAGACATGTGCAATGTACTCAAAGGGCGTCACGTACCAGCCGGGCACTGACGTGCCCATCTTTTCGTAACGCTCAGGTCGGTCAGTTGAGAGGATTTCGTGGACGACATCTCGATGTTCCTCGTCAACGTGCAGTAGGATAGCAACGTAAGTCTCCCCCGTCGTCGTTGTGACACGGATTTTCTTGTTGACCAGCTTTTTGAGCAGTTCTATCAGAGTTTCTTCTGCCATTTGTTGTCACCTCACATAGACGTGGAGGTTGCCGCCGGTCTGGAGATTCTGAAAGTTCAAATGGGGCTTGGCCGCATTTAGATCCCACCGAACAATCCTCAAGCCGTCCGCACTCTTTTGCCCTACGACTTGCCCCGCTCGGGAACCAAAGTTTTGGATGAGGGGCTGAGCTCCCGGTCCAAGAAAGGACTCGGCAGCTTCGGCGGCAACAGCCTGCTCTACGCCGTGAATCGCCTGATTCCCGACTGCCGAATTGGCCTTCGAAACTATGTTGGCGACTTGCCCCAGTCTGGATCCCGAGCCGAAGATAAGAACTGCACCGCCGCCAGTCTTAACCAGAGGCAACGCGGCCAGTCCGCTGCTAAGGGTGTCCCACGCGAAGCGGGCGCATCCACCGGCGCTCTCGTTTAAGAAGCAATCGACGAAAGACACGAACCATTGGCCCGGCAGATCCCACCAGGCTGGGTCCGGACCTGGTTCTGGTTCGGACTCCGCGACAACGGTCGTGTCCATGACCACACGGATGTATCCGAGCTCGTCGTACTTACGAGGGTCCTTCTTGTACTCCTCATCTGAAATACAGTTGACGAGGGTTTCTTTTCCTTCCTCGTCCGTTTTGACTTGACAATACGTTCTCCCGTCAGAATCAACAAAGAGGAGCGGGTTGTTTCTCGCGTACGCATACGCATTCCAACTCTGCGGGTCCTGGATGAAAGCTCCAGCATTCTGTGGATCAGGGCTTTGGAACCTGCCCATGGTTGACCCGAAATACCTTGCTCCAAAGTTATCTAAACCGCTTTCGCTGTCGCGTTCTTTGCCGGTGAATTTGTAGGCGTTGCCGCTGCCCGCGGCAACGACGCGCTCCCCGCCAAACGGGTAGTAGTCCGACTCGTCCTGGATCGCGCCGGTCGCGTTCATCACAACACACGCGCGGCCAAGGGGATAGTGGTCGGAGTCATCGAAAATCTGGCCGGTGGCGTTGGTCACCACACGCGAGCTGCCGAGGTGGTCGGCGAAGTAGTAGAACACCGCCCCGCTCCCCCTCACCTGGCTTGATGCGCTTGCCCCGGACCGGATTTCCTTCTTCTAGCCAAGAGCCGGCAAACCGCGTAAATCAGACCTGTGTAGAGGGCCACATTGATCACAATCGTGCTGACAATGAGCCTTTCGCCGCCGTGAATTTCTGCTGGGAACAGCAGCACCGAAATGAAAAACCCGGGAAACAGGATCGCGCCTCCGACTTGCTGGAGATGGACATGGTTGCTCAAAACCGCCCGATCGCTAAGGAACACCAGCAGGACTCCCCCAGCCAGAGACAGTAAGAATTCCCTACTGCAGGCGATACGCTGAATCCTCTGAATTACTATCAAAGCGCCACGAGTTTCCATATCTCCTTTCCTTCTCGGTGGTACCCCGTGTGAGTTCGGGGACATTTGGAGAGCTTCTAAGCTAGAGCGTCCAACCCGACAACACTCGTCCAAGCGTTCAGGAGCCCGGTCTTTCTATCCACTCTTGGTCGAGAGGTTCCAACAGATACCAGTAAAACTGTGAGGCTTTGATGTGCTTCAGTATGCGCAGAAAATTCGCACCAATCTGGAGAAGCAAATGGCAAGCCTCTTCGGGCCGAAGTCTGTGCTTCGTCAGCTTTGGAAACTGGTCATCCAACAAGTCTCGGAACGACGCCGCCACACCGGCGAAGCAGTCAACGATCGCTTCCGCTTCCTTCCAGTCGTCCGTGTCATACTGCTTGACCTGCGGGAGTCGGGCGAGCCGTGCCGTCAAATCCTCGCGGCTTCTGGCTTCCTTGAACAATCCAGCCAAGCTTGCATGTTCTTCTCGCGGGCGTGCGGTTTGGTTGCGCCCCGCCTTGGAGAGCCTTGCACTATCCTCCTTCTGAAGGTAACCGTAGAACCTGGGCTTTCGAATGTGATAGAGCGTATGGCGAAAATCCTCTAAGATTTCGACCACCAACAAGTTTGTGAGCTCTTCTTCCTCGATATTCAATCGCATGATGCCGGGGAGATGGTCATTCAAGAAATCGCGTGCCGAATCTTCAATGCCGTCGAAACAGTAAGCCAGAACCCACTCCTCTCTCCATCGACCTTCATTGAAACGCGTCACATCCGGACATCTCGAAAGCCGTTCCGCCAGTTGGGTCATCTTTCTGCTCGTGAGAATTTTTTTCTGCTTCCAGGGAAACACGATCATGGCGTTTTCCCCAACAGGTCTTTGGCCGCCTTGATCAATGCCTGAAAATTGCGAATTTCGGATTCAATGGAACTCGTAGGACCGCCGGCTCGGCTAGCCGCATCAAGCTTCGCAATGTCATCAGCAAGTAATCGCTCCCATGAACGAATCGCCTTTTCCAGCGCCTTTCGTCCACCCTGCACGAGAATCCGAGTCACATAAGCAACTTGGCGAGGACTAGGTGTAACTGGCCTGAAAACAACGCTGCTTATAATCGAAGCGCTTTCGCCCGCCAGTGCGATCCCTGCACCTCCAGCAGCGATGAAAGCCGGAGCAGTCATGACCATGGCAGTCTTGACGCCTAGGTCAGCCATTTCCCCGGCAGTTTCCAGCGTCATCAGCTTCAGTTCTTCGAAGCTCGGGCTGACCGTGATTGTTAGTGGGTTAGGGTCAAAGAACACGGCGGTGAAAGTGCCCTGCGGAGTGGTGATCGAAAGCACTCCGTCCTCCCCCAAGCTCACCTGCACCTCCCCGCTTAACACTTGCTCGTCGGTGATCACGACCCGGTTGCCCGCCTCGTCCACCACGAAACCTTCGTCGTCGCACCGGACCTCATGCCCGCACCGGTCCCCGCCGATTAGGTAGTAGTCCAACCCGTCCGGATCGACCGCGTTCAGAGGGTTGTTGCCGGCGTACGTGTATGCATTCCACGTCTGCGGAATGGCCTCATGCGCCCCGGCACTACCCGGGTCCGGACTGAGAAAACGGCCGAGGCCTGCACCGAAATATCTCGCCACAAAGTAATCGAGGCCTGTCTCCGGGTCGCGTTCTTTGCCGGTGAATTTAGGTGACTCGGCCACGTAACTCGGGATAGATGGCGGGATCGCACATCGTAGATGCAGCTTGCCATGTCGCAGTAAGCGGGCTTGGGTGTCGTAGTCACGAACCTTGCCCCTGCCCGTTGCCGTTAGCAGGTCTGTGGCAGGTTTACCCTTTTCCGCTAGCTGGTATGTCATCCGCTAACATCCACAACCACTCTGCGATCTCGTCCTCGTCCTCTCCCTCCCAATCGTACGCTTCGTTTAGCTGGAGCATCGAGGCCCAATCAGCGAGCTCTTGTTCGGTGACCTCTCCACGCCTTTTCTTGTCGAGTGCGTTGTTGATATGCTGCTTGTCGATGCGAATAGGAGGGTCAGGTGGGTCAAAATACGGTTCGAGCCATCTGTGTTCTGGCCGGAAATCGAACTTCATCACGCCCGCAAGCTGCCGCTGGAGTTCCTCCAAAGAGATCTCCAGCCGCGCGAATCTCTCAAGAGCCGCGATTTCTTCCTTGGTCAGGGCACGGCGATTAGAACTTGCGCTCATACTTCACGACTGCTCCTGCAGCATCGTAAGCATATTTTCCAACAGAAATTGTTCTATCGCCAAGATCAATCACTTTCTCGATTGATAACTGCTGACAGCTCCCGGACGCTGGGTGATAACTTTAATCGAGCCATCGGCGAGCTTCTGGAGCGTGGCCGTCGCGTTGTTTCCAGCCCTGTTGATGGCACTCTTCGCGGCAGCTCTTTGCGCCGAACTTACAGCGCCTTTCTCGATTGCTTCGCGAACAGCGGCCTTCGTGCCTTGGATCAAGACTTGGCCGGTTCCTCTACCTGCACCAGAGGCTACCCCGGCGGCTGCACCAGCGGCGGCTTCCTTCCCGGCGTTGCTTGCGCCAGCGCCCAGCAGGCCTCGGATTCCCCCTCTGATGGCACCGACGATTCCCCCTACGAGAGCCGGGATCACATAGTCGTCGGCGAGACCCGGTTCGAACTACTGCGCCGTCCCACACCGTTGCTGATGGCCAAGCCGATGTAGCTTGTTTCGGCGGTGGATCTTTTCCAAAAAAAAATGCCTGCAAAACCAACATTCACTCACCGGGGCTTCAGCCTCAGCTCTCTGCCTTCGAGTTCGTACCTGCCCATGTTCCCTTGCTTGACAGGACCTCAGAGATCTGCTGTGCGACGCGTGCAATGGAATCTTCACGTTTCTGCCATTCCTCTTCGGAGAATGGACCGAAGCTTTGCTGCCAAATCTGTTTCAGAAACTCAACCAGTTCCTGCTTCTGCGGTTTGATGTCTCCACTTGCGATCGCTCGCCCAATCGTCTCGGCCTCGGAATCATATTCGTCTTGAGGCGCACCGATTGCCAAGAGACCTTCGATATCTTCACGATTCAAGATGGCGCGAATCATTTCGACCAGGTCAGTCATTTAGGATCCTCTTCGTGTCACTAGGGCGCGCCCCGTCGGTACACAGTGATTGCTTTTCCGGCATTTCTGCCAGCGGTCTCCACCACGACGGTCACGCCGTTCGTACCCTGGTACACATTCTGCGAAGTGCCGTATTTCCCTGTTTGCTGAACCACCCTGCCCGCCTGCTTTGCACTCTCGACGGCAGCATTCATTTCGGCTTGAGAAATCTCTCGTTGTGCGGCCCGCTGAGCGACATGCCTCGTCAGGCGAACGGTCGCCGCTTAAATTCTGCCCGAAACTCCGAGTTGAAGGAGTCTCGGCGCTGTGACCGTGCCGAAACGTATAGGCTAGGAAAGTGAGGCAACGGCTGTTGCGCTTGGAAGATCTGCCCAGTCCGGTCCCTCCGGAAGCCATCATTGGGGCGTCCGTCTTATCTTGCCGTGCGAACGATACGGTTTATCTCGGTCCAGTTCTTGGGCACAGGCTCGGGGAAGTTATACCAAACGACTTCCAGATACGTCAGCTTTCCATCGGTAAAGTGCAGCAAAACGAGCATCCAATCGTCCTTGTCGTCAACCCGAAAGTGTATGTCTATCTCGCCGACAATGGCCTGGCGCCCCAAAAACTTTGGGTTTTGCACAAAGGGCGGCTCTTCGAAAATCACGCTTTGGCAGCCACAGGTACACTCCGCGATAACGAACAGCTCGCCCAGGTTCGCGTCTGCCCAGTCCGGATTGGCCGAAACTATCTCGTGCACCCAGGCCTGCTCCTGTGCGGTGAGTGGCCTCCTCGGCACTCCTTGTAAGCTGTACAAATGGCCTCGAGTAGTTTTCATAGCTTCGTAAACACTGTGGAGATTCGGGCCACACCACCCACGAAGCGGCCCCGGAACCCGACCGCAACGCCGTTGATTTGGGCGGCGCCCTCAAATATGCCGTCGCCCTTCAGATATACCATCCCGCTTCTATGCGCGCGTGACGGCCTGTCTTACTTGCTCCATGGTGCCAGGCGGCGGTATGTGCCCAGGTCTATACTCCATGATTCGATGTCGTACAAAATCGATTACGACCTTTGTGCCTTGGAAGATGCGAAAGTTGGTGAGGCTCGGCAGGGCTCTTCCAACACGTCCTAAGCCGGCGCCTAGGCCAGCCAAGGCAGCGTTCCCAGCCATGAAACTCGCTCCACCCTTGATACCTGCCTCGGCTGCAATCCCCGCCTGAGACAGGGCCTCGGCTACTCCAGCCGGAAGCGGATCGGGAATCACCCATACCGTGGCCGGCGTCGGGTCAAAGAACACGGCGGTGAAAGTGCCCTGCGGAGTGGTGATCGAAAGCACTCCGTCCTCCCTTAAGCTCACCTGCACCTCCCCGCTTAACACCTGCTCGTCGGTGATCACGACCCGGTTGCCCGCCTCGTCGCTAATGCCCGTCCGCCGCCCCACGCCGTTGCTGATGGCCAAGCCGTTGTAGCTGGTCTGATCGTAGAAGTAGCTGATCGCGGTGTCGCCGTTGGAATAGGTTTTCCCGGTGAGCCGATGCAGCATGCCGAGGCCAAATCAACGTTTTCTTTGTCTGATAGGTCATGAGAAAACGATTACAGCGAAGAATTCCGCCTTGCGAAAAACACGCGGCGGAGGTGTGGGGTCACCAGTGCTGCCACGCCACCGCTAACCACACCAAGGGCTAACAGGATTGTAGCTACCGTTACGATATCTAATAAAATGTGTGCGGAAAGAGCCCCTTCGCCATACACGCCCGGCGCAACCAGCCAGTAGTCAACCAAAGGAATGGGAAGAAGCAGAGCTGCTGATAAGAAGAACGCTCCCAGAAAACACTCTTTTCTTGACTGCAGGTCGAAAAAAGCCACGGCGAGAACAGTAAAAGGCAATACAACAAAGGGGTATGTCCTTAGAATGAGATGCATCAACGCCTCTCGCTCAATAAGGGGACTAGCTCGCCATCCGAGAAGTCTCGGTTCAACCAGATAAAAAAGCATAGCGCCGAAAATTACGCCGATAATCAGAATTAAAAAGCTGTTCTTGATTGCGATTCTCAACTTTTCCTCCAAACTGTTTGACAAAACTCCTAGGTTCCACTCTTAGGGTTCTTCCCATCGAGCTTTTTCTCTTTTGTCTCCAAGATGCCCGATTTCTGCCTTTCCGATTCTGCGCTGGTATCTCCAGCCGTCTTCACGTTTTGTATTATCGTTGCACCTTTCTCCGGACCCACCGCCTTGATCACGGCCGCCTCAAAATCACTGAGGAATTGAGTTGATTCCGCCTCAGCCTGGGAAAGCTTTGCTGGGTCTGCGTCATTCTTGCCCTCACCCCCATGCGCTAGGAGAGGTTTACCCTCGTGCGCCACCTTGTCTTGTATTGTGTGCAGTCCAGCCCCGAGCGATTCTACTGCTCCTTTATAGTCTCCGGAGATAGCCTTGTAAACGGCTTCAGTTTTTCTGTTTTCAATCATCCCCGTGATCGCTTTTTTGCTTTCTTCTCCGCGACTCACCATTCCTGGAATCCCATGTTCCTTGTTGTTGAAAAAGTTGCTTGGACGGTCCCCCTGAGATTAGCTTGAACGAGAAGTTTCACAGTTGCTTTACTGTATTCCTTCTTGGTGCCCGCGTTTTCTGTTATCCGTGAGTGGACACTCCCACTGAATCGTCCGTCCGGATCAATAAAAATGAGTGGTCGGTTCACCGAATATGCGTATGAGTTCCATCGCTGTGGGTCGATTACTACAAATGCATGAGGATGACCCAGCGCAATGGGATCCCCCTGCAGGAAGCGGCCGAGGCCGCTTGAGTAGTAGCGGGCGACAAAGTAGTCGAGGCCGGATTCGGGGTCGCGTTCTTTGCCGGTGAATTTGTAAGCATCCTCGGCGCACTGGTACGTGTCTGGGAGGCTGTTCGTCATGCCTGCCCCGCCGTAGTCGTACGTGTAACATCCGGCGGCATCGTAGATGGGCTGGCGGGCAGCGTCTTCAACCTGTTCTTCAGCCAGCTATGGAGGCGCAAGCCCAGCCATGTGGCGAAAATTAGTACCAGACAGCCTATCGCAAAATGCTCGTAAGCCGACTGGACCCTGCGTATGGCGCCCTCCAATCGGTCGCCTCCTTCCAGCCAGTTTTCCGGATAGTTGACCTGCTCAAGGTGTCCAATCCATGCCCGCACACCGTCCCAGCCCCGTTCGTAGTAGTGGAAAGCCACATTCCCAACCACGAAGAGATCGAGGAGAATTACTACGGCGAGGAAAGCACGGATACTCCAAACCAATATCAAATATATGTGCCTCTTCGTCATTGCTTCCTCGGCTCGTTCGCCTTTTGGTCAGGCGGAACAGAGAATTTCTTCGCGCCTTCTCTGAACGCATCCTGTCGGATGCCGATAGATTGTCCGAGGCGTCGGATGTCAACTGATACCTCACCAACCATGTATTGCAGATTGGCAAAGAAGAAATCTTTGCTTAACTGCCTGTCTGGATGGCCCAGGAACTGATGTCCCAACTCGTGCGCCAGCAAACCCTTTCCGTCTTGCGCGATCCCGATCCCAATCGTATAAAAATCACCGGCCTTTGAAGCCACGCCCGCCTGACCTTGGGGCGCGAGGTCCAAAGGCAAGCGGTCTGTCACGACAACATTGACGGCACCCGCTTGTAGCCCGCTGACGGTAACCCCCTGTTCGCTCACGTTCAGGGAGCTTTGGGTATAAGCCACATCCAACTTAATGTCCGACTTCCCAAACTCCTTTTGCGCCTTGGCCAGGAGTTCCTTTTCGAATTTTTTCTTTTGTTGGTCAGTCAGACCCTTTCCGTTGTTCGCGTCCTTGTCGTAGATGACGTTTACTTTGACCGTTGCTGTGCAGCTGTCGGCGTCTTTCTGGCAGGGGTTCGGTTCCAGCCCGTCTGGAGCGACAAACCGGAGTGGCTTGTTCAGGGTGTACGAATAGCGATTCCACGTTTGAGGGTTGCTAACGTGTGCGCGAGCCATGAGGGGGTCAGGAGTCACAAATTTGCCTAAAGTGGAGGTGTAGTATCTGGCCCCAAAGTAGTCCAACCCTGACTCACTATCCCGTTCTTTGCCGGTGAATTTGTAGGTGTTGCCGCTGCCCGCAGCAACCACGCGTTCGCCGCCGAACGGATGGCGCACACCTTGAGGGGTCCCTGCCGACGATCCTGCGCCCGAGGCAACCGCACGCTCGCCACCAAAGGGATAGAAGTCCGAGTCGTCGAGGATCGTGCCCGTAGCGTTGGTCACCACGCGCGAGCTGCCGAGGTGGTCGGCGAAATAGCAGAACCAGTTGCTGCCTGGGTCGTGTCTGGCCACCTGACTCCCGTTGAGGCAAATGTACACCCGCTTCCAGACGCCCGACAGATCGGTCTCGGCCAACACGTCAGAACCGCGGCCGTACCAATAGTAAGTCCCAAAGGACAGCACAGCGATTCCTAAGCGGTTTCTCAGTCACCTTGCTGGTACCAGACGAACCCTTTCCCATCCCAATAGATTAGGGCGCTCGCTTGCTCTTCCCAGATGACCTCGATTGCGTCACCCACCAGTTTGGGGGGTGGCCCCTCCTCAACGCCTCTTTCCACCGGCCGATGCTTCGGGTGCACCTGCCAAGCGTTGAAGTTGAGGTCCCTCATCTGGTTGAACTCGACTCCCGCGCCTAGAACCTCAGGTCTCAGCCCTACGCTTCGACAGATCATGACTCCCTGTTGCTCGTCCCTGTGAATCAGCACGGCATAGTCAGGTTTGCCGTCGCCGTCGAAGTCTCCACGCAGATAGAAGGGATTGATCTTTCCACTGATTTCATACCCGGTTCCCAGCGATTTCATACAGCGCTTCACTTCCTGCGGCACGTTGTACTCGGAGACCATGTTCTGCTGCGCAGGGGTCGCAGAAGCTTGGTATAGCACAAGCGCGATGGTCACTACGCCGACTAGGCTATTTATTCGGCGGCCTGATCTTCCCGAGATGCAAGTGGTTCTGATGTCCTGGTGCATAGCGGGTTCCAAACTCCTTCGGTCTAGCACTGTAGTTCTGGTGAAATCCGTGAGCCTTTGCGGCATCCACCAGACTCCGAGTCCGACCCACATCAGCTCTGTCCGCTGCGGTGTTGCCCTGAAGATTTCGCCCCTTTTCATCCTGATACCGTAAGTCAACCGAGCGCCCCAAGTCGTGGGTCTTGTGCGGTGGGTATGAAGCTCCATCTGGCTTCCCCGCGGCGGTGACAACGAGCTTGTCGCTGCCCGGGTTCTCCTGCTTGTATTGCGCGGCAGTGTTATAGAAGTCAGAAGCCGTTCGGAGGTTCAAGAAGGATGCCGCTCCCTCCTTTACCGTAAAGGCAGCGTCATGGTGCTTTGCCAGTTCATTCAAGTCGATATAGCCTTCATCGTTCGCCCCAATTATGGTGATATCTTTCACGTTCTTTGAGCCGTAGATTACCAGATTGTTGCCTTGAACAGCGGAGACGGACTCATAGCATGTCTGTCTCTCATCGCACTTGTCCACCCAGGTGTAGGTGTTGTTCTCTGCGGCAATCCAAAGCTCGCCGTTCGGATCAATGTACCGGAGAGGATTGTTCAGCGTGTACGTGAAGCGGTTCCAGCTCTGTGGGTTCCTCAGTACCACGCTCTCCATTGAAAGATCAGCAGACAGGAACCTTCCCAGCGATGAGCTGGCGTACCTAGCCCCAAAGTAATCAAGCTCCGATTCGAGGTCGCGTTCCTTGCCGGTGAATTTGTAGGCGCTGCCGCTGCCCGCGGCGACAAGCGAAGCAGACGGCTTTTCCGCGCGAATCACTACAGCGAATTGGTAGGCGTTGCCGGTGCCCGCGGCGACGACGCGTTCGCCGCCGAACGGATGGCGCACACCTTGAGGGGTCCCTGCCGACGATCCTGCGCCCGAGGCAACCGCACGCTCGCCACCAAATGGGTAGTGTCCGACTCGTCCTGGATCGCGCCGGTCGCGTTCATCACAACACACGCGCGGCCAAGCGGGTAGTAGTCGGAGTCATCGAGAATGGTGTCGGCCGCGTCCGTGACGATGCGCGCGCTGCCGAGGTGGTCAGCGAAGTAGTAGAACACCGCGCCGCTCGCCTCCCGCCGCGCAACCCGCTTGCCAGCAAAAAAGCTATGCTCAGTCGCGTTGTCACTGGTCAGGTCGGTCCCGAGCATGGCTTCGCTCAACATGTCGTCTCTCCCGGGGACAGCCAAGGAAAAGATGTACTCGGTCGCGGTACCACCTGCAGCGCGGGTTGCCCACAACGGCTCCGGCAGGTTGTGCAACTTCAAAAAGCAAGAGTCGCTACCGGAAGGGTCCGTCTTCAGCAAAACGTCCTGCATCCGTGCACGCTCCGCTTTCCACCGCCGCTCGTCCTGCACTGGATTGCTGCCTGCGGCGTCGGTTTCCACCAGCGCATCCAGGCTGCTCATGCCGTACCAATACAGCTTGTAAGGCTGCGGCGGATTGCCGCTCAGCTTCGCCACCCGCCGCTGAAAGCGGCGCTCCTGGGGCGCTCGCGGTTAACCACGGTTTAGCCCCCGCGAACCGGCCTCCACGGCGGCTACACACGGCTAAAAACAAGGCCAAGGCGCGAAGCCTGCCACGGCCACCTACTGCTTCGCTTCGGTGGTCGCCACGACCAGGATGGTAAGGTTCACCTCCCGTCCTTGGGGCTTAGAACAGCACTGTCGGCTCGGGGTGGCGGTACAAGGCCTTTTCTCACGAGTAGGTAGCAAGGCAGAGACTCCAAAGCAGGTATCTCATCACGCTCCGCACCCGGAGTCTTGATG
>Ga0073932_1005372_pt1 | contig 13993 bp, 10 predicted proteins | sample DewCreD2012metaG_FD_76967 | JGI IMG/M metagenome (GOLD analysis project Ga0073932, IMG submission 76967) | Hot spring sediment bacterial and archeal communities from British Columbia, Canada, to study Microbial Dark Matter (Phase II) - Dewar... ... | reverse complement strand
TGAGGGGAGATCTTGATTCTGTAAGCCCCCCTCACCCCGACCCTCTCCCCCCGAAGGGTGGAGAGGAAGTCACCCTCACGCTAATCCACGATGATCCGAAAAACAAACCTGCCGAGACTGTGAAGCGGCATTTCGGTCAAAACAGTGGGATGCCGCATTTCGCGGGCATGACCACCGTGAGTTGTGTCCTCCGTCCTTGCCGCGGCGGCTTCCGATGGAACCAACCCGCCGCCGATCCGTCAAACGATGAAGATCGGCTCCAGGCGGTTTCGGATCCGGATGGCCTGGAGCAGTCCCACCGTGCCCGTCATCATGTTGTCTCCGAAGGGAGCCCCCCAGACGATGGGAAGCCCCGAGGGCGACACCAGGGAGCGCCGAGGGCCGGTCGCCACGATGCACTCGACGGACTTGTAGCCGATACGTTTACGCACATAGGCACCGTGGCCGCCTTCGGACAGGATTTGCTGGTGGGACAGGCGCCCTTCGGCGAGGTCCACCAGGAGCGCTTCGAGCCTCTCCAGGGTGATGTCATTGGTGTGGTACTCGAAGAATCCGGCGATCTCGAGGCCGATGAGGGCCGCCCCGACCGTGTGGGACGTCGCCACATCCAGGACCATGAACCGCTCGGAAGCCTGGGCTTCCGGGTCCATGGCCGCCCCCAGGATGGCCGCCATGCCGCTGTCCATGACATAGACCTCCGACGCGGGAAACTCCTCGGCGCTCTCCGCGATGGAGCAGAGCCGATTGAAGGTCGATGGAACCTCATGGTCGGCAAAGAGCAGGGAATGGGGCAGCGCCTCGCCGTCCAGCACGTCCTGGAAGAGCCTGTGCCGGTAATCCAGGTGTGACACTCCGCGGGGAGGCGTTCCGTGATCCTGGGCGCAGACTCCAAGAACGTCGAAATCGAAAGGGATGCCCAGGCTGGTCACGAGCCTCTCGAGACGATCCCGGCTCAGGTCTTCCAGGTACAGGTGGCTGTGCCTGCCGGCAACCCTCAGTTCCTCCGCCTCGGTGTCGTCCACCACCCGGATGCCCATGGACCGAACCCGGTCAACATCATGGTGAACGGTCATGGAGGCCGAACCGGTCATCACCACCTCGGAGGTCTCGGCCCGCTTCGCCAGGATTCGCGCAAGAGATCCGCCCCCCATCTCCTTTCCCGTGACCAGCAGGTTGCCCGGGAGCGCCGAAGCCCGCTCGGAAATCTCGAGGACGGGTGATCGAGCGACAGCCTTGACATGCAGTCCCGTCTCATCGTCGTAGCAGAGAATGTCCATGGTCCCGGCACCAATGTCCACCATCAGGCACCTGCTCATCCCCACCTCCTTTCCGGCCCGCCGGCCCCCTTGCGTCCTTTATTCGGGTATGGTCCTCCTGAACAGAGACAACCAGGGCGCGCATCGCACCCCGCCATTCAAGCCCAATTCCGGAACAAGATAAACCGGGAAAGGAGAATGCTCCAAGAAGATTCGCGGCGGGAGCGGCGATGGGGACGCGAACCTTCGGCCGGGACGCAACCCGGCCTACCATTCCTCGGGCCCGCCGAGGTTTGAATATGCGCTGGGGCACCCCCTGCTTCAGGCCCGTGCGCGACGGTAGGGCCGGGTTGCGTCCCGGCCAGAGCCCAATCCGACCCCGCGGTCCCTCGGACCGGCCGAGGTTCAAGACGGTAGGGCCGGGCTGCGTCCCGGCCGATGATGTTTTCGGCTCAGGGGTGATGGGGGCTGGGGATCACGGCTCGCTGCGGCGGGCTCAATTGACCTTGCAGGAACCGTGGATGGCGCTGCAGGTTTCGGCAAAAAGGCGGCCGATCCAGTCATCGCGCCGGGGCGGGGTGACCTCGGACTCGATCTCGGCGACTCGCAGGATGAAACGCTGGGTGGTGGCCACGAAGGTGGCGTGGCTCCAGGTGAGGGGCGAGACCGAGAGGGGCTGCCCGGTGTGGGGGTGGAGCTGTTCCGCCAGGACCCCCGAAGGCAGCGTGTGGCGGCAGGCCCACTCGAGGAGCTCCTCGGCTCCCCGCAGGTCATCCAGGGTCCGGGCGGTGGCGACGAGATGGTCCGCCAGCCAGAGGGTCGAGATGAACCAGGGATTGCCCGTGACTTCACGGCCAGCCCGGTGATAATCGTCGTTTTCGTAGCGCGCCATCCCTCCCGTGGCTCCGCCCACCCAAAGCTTCTCGCGCAAGGCAGCCACGGTGGCCGTGATGCGGGGGTCGTCCGGTTTGTACACCCCAAAGGTGAAGAGCCCCCAGAGGCTCGAATCACAGGTTCCGTCCACCTGCAGGGAGCCATCCCGCCCCCGGGAGATCATCCGGCAGAAACGGCCCAAATCCGCCCGCCACAAGTGGTTGGAGGCGCCGTCCCGAACCTGCGAGGCCGCCTTCCTGTAGATGCGGGCCTGGTCGTGCTCGCCGAAGACCTCACAAAAGAGGGACGCCGCCGTCAATCCTCCGAAAACAGCCGCCACGGTGAAGCTCAGGATGCCCCGCCGCTCCTCCCAGAGGTCGTAGGACGGGCCGGGAAGGCCGGTCTCGATGTCCCGGTAGGACACCATGAAGTCTGCCGCCCGCTTGACGAGGGAGCGATACAGGGGCTTGATGAAGTCGATGTCGCGATAGAGCACGAAATGCTGCCACAGGGCCCAGAGCACCAGGGCCGTCTCGTCCTCCTGGATCGGAAGCTGGCGCTCGCCTCCCTCGACCCACGGGTGCCACGAGGAAGCCAGGCTCCCGTCGGGATTGTACTTGTGCAGGAAGTAGCCTTCCTCGTCCAGGACCGACGCCGCGAACTCGTAAAACCTCCGTGCGTCGGCCGGATAACCGGCCAAGTCCAGGGCATTGGCCACCAACGCCCCGTCCCGGGGCCACACGTACGAATAGGTGTCCCGATTGTACTGGATGACGTCCGAGTCGTTCCCCGCCAGGATGCCTCCACGCCAGTCGAGCTGTGTGCTCAGGATGAGAAGGCTCCGCCGGTACTGCTCCTGGATTCTACCGGAGAGGTGCCCATCGGGCAGCGGCTCCTTGCGCACCCAGAGCGCCCAGAAGTCGGCGGTTCGCTTGATGAGCGCCCTCGGGTGCTTGTGGCGGACCAGGGTGTCCAAGTGGCGAACGGCCTCCCAGTTCTCACCCGCGCAAATCCAGTAAAAAGCCGAGCCGGAAGAATGGGCTTCCAGCTCCAGGTGCAGACCGATCACCGAGTCGACGGACCCCTGGGCGATGGGGTTCCCCGAAAGATGGCCGTCCTCGGCATCCCGGAACGTTCCCTCCCTGCCCCCCACCCCCTTGACCCCCACGGCGTACTGGGAAAGCGTCTCCGACTCGTCGGTCATGCCATTCACCAGGAAATAGCGATTGCCCTTGTAGTGGACGATTCCGTGGGTGGCGGGGTCGAATGCCGCCGTGTCCCCGATGCTGTTGCCCGATATGTCGAAATCGTGGGAGAAAAACAGCCTCACCTGCCGACGCTCGGGCCGGAGATTCTCCACCAGGATCTCCCGCACGTGGACGTTTTCGTGAAAATCCACCACCCCGAGGCAGGTGATGAGAAGGCCCATCCCCCAGTGATACAGATCCGCCCGGGCCACCAGCGTGTCCTCCTCGTAGATCAGCTCCTTCCTCCATCCATCCCCGATCCAGGAAAAGGTCGAGTCCGCAAGGACCCCCATGCGGCAGGCATTGCCGCTCAGATGGTTTTCCTGCCCCACGTGGGGAAAATAGAGATCACGGATGGAAAAATCGCTGTCGAAGCACAGCAGGAGTCTGCCGTTTCCAAGGGGGACATCGCGCGGCATGGAAAAACCTTGTTTTGGGGTTCCGGGTTTCTGGTTCCTGGCTCCTGGTTGCCGGCTGCCGGGCTCGGAGCTGGAGGTCGACGTCAAAGGAGGCGATACTGAAGGGTGCGGCGGACCCACCCGCTCCCCGGAAAGTCGGAACGGAGCTGCTCGTGGGCTTCCCTCAGGTGCCTGGGGTCGTGTGTGTACCTGTAACGGCATCGGCCCCGCACCACAACAGCCTCGGCCAGCGACGGGCTTTCGGGATGATTCTTGAAAAGCCCCTGAAGGAGGTCCATGGCCGACTCCAATTCGGCCCGCTCATATTTCAGCTTGGCAAGGCCGAGCTGGACGAAGGCCAGGAAATCCCCTGGAGACAGGAAACCCTCGCTGCGATGGACCTCCCTGCCGGGCCTGTCGAGCAGAACGAGGCACGGTGTCCGCACGACGCGGAATTCCTCGGCGAGGGGCTCATGTTCATGACTCACGCGCACCGGAACCAGCGTTCGGTTCAGCCACTCCTTGACTTGATCCGTCGGATACGTGACCGCATCCATTCGACGGCAGTCCCCGCATTCGGGGTTGAAGAAGTCCAGAAGCACCAGCTTCCCCTCCTTCGAAGCCTTCCCCCACACTGAATCCAGGTCGCGCTCCCAACGCTCTGATTCCTCCACTTTCGCGCGCCTCCCGCTCATCATCGAATCCAGGAATGATCACCCGGCGCCCAAAGTCAACGGCGACCTGATGGACGGCGAGACCGGAATGCGCCGGGGCCTTGGGTCCCGGTCCTGCCGATTTTGAAAGAGGGTCATGGGTCGGCCCGGGAGCTCCTGGCCCGGTACCAGGCGAGGGACTTTTTGACCCCGATGGGAAAAATCCCCAGAATGGCCAGCGAGATCAGGAGACCTGGCGACAGGATGCCCTCCGGGGAGTCGATCTTCCCCAGCTCCCTTCCCGCATTCACGTACACCAGGGTAGCCGGGAACATTCCGAGCTGCGAAACCCAGTAGTACGTCGGCAAGGGCATTCGGGTGAGCCCCATGGCAAGGTTGACCACAAAGAAAGGGAAGATGGGGACCAGCCTCAGGGTAAAAAGATAGAATGCCCCTTCGCGCTCGATGCCGCGGTTGATGGACTGGAGCTTGTCGCCAAACCTGCCCTGAACCCAGTCCCTCAGAAGAAATCTGGAAATGAAGCACGCCAGGGTGGCTCCGATGGTGCTTGCAAAAGACACCACCACCGTCCCCACGAAGAGCCCCAGCAGAGCCCCCCCGGCCAGGGTCATGACGACGGCTCCCGGCACCGAGAACGCCGCGACCAGGGTGTAAATCAGAAAGTAGGTCCCGATGACCCGTGCGGGGCTCCGTTCATAGGTCGCCACCAATGAATCCCTGGATTCCTTCAGGAAGCCCAGCGTGAGATATCGATCCAGGTCCAGCAGGATGAAGAGCCCGATGATTATCCCGATTCCCAGGACAACAGCTGCTTTCCGGATGACTCCACGATCGACGTTCATAAGGATCATCGCCTCCTTATCCAGGATATCCCCGTGGACGGCCGAGATCAACGCACCGCCGATCCGAAGGAATAAGAATACGGGACGTCGCGTCGGTCATTCCTTGAGGCTCCATCCAGCGAGATCGAGGTTCCCTCCTAGCTCAAATCAAGTATGGCCGCCGGCCCCATGCTGCCGGCCTCATAAACGTGCAGCATCCGGCTGCGGTTTTCACACTCCTCGCAGCGCTCCAGAATGGGCGAGAGAAAAGACCAGCTCAGCTCGACCCCATCCTGTCTCCAGAAAAGCATCCGATCGCCCCGCATACAGTCGATGAGCACCTTTTCGTAGGCATCCAGCACAGGCCCCCCATAGTTCTGACTGTAGTGGAAGTCCATGGTGACGGACCGCAGTCGCAGGGAAGCCCCGGGATTCTTGGTCTGAAAAATGAGGCTGATCTTCTCCTCGGGGTAGATCCCCAGGGTGAGCCGGTTGGCCTCCACCCTTTCCCCCAGGATATTGCGGAAAATGGAATGGGGCACTTCCCGGAATTCGATGGTGATCTCCGTCGCCTTCCTGTTCAGCCGCTTGCCCGAAGTCAAGAGAAAAGGCACGCCCTGCCAGCGCCAGTTGTCGATGTGGAGCTTCATGGAGGCGAAGGTGGGCGTGAGGGAATCGCTCCGAACCCCCGGTTCCTCGCGGTATCCGGGAACCACCGCGCCGTCGACGACCCCCGGCCCGTACTGGCCGAGAACCAGGTTTTCGTATGGGTTTTCCACGGGAAACGGCCTGAGCGCCCGGAAGACCTTGGTCTTCTCGTCCATGACCCAGTCCGTCTCGAAACGGGGGGGCGGCTCCATGGCGATCAGCGCCAGGAGCTGCATCATGTGGTTCTGAAACATGTCCCGAAGCACGCCCGCCGCCTCGTAATAGCCGGCCCGGTGCTCGACCCCGAGGGTTTCCGCGGCGAGGATGCGCACCCGGCTGACATAGCGTCGGTTCCACACCGGCTCGAAAATGGCGTTGGCGAATCGGAAGATGAGCACATTCTGGACCGTTTCCTTGGCCAGATAGTGGTCGATCCGGAAGACCTGGTGCTCCCCGAAGCTTTCGTGGAGAGAACGATCCAGAGCCATGGCCGTCGGGAGGTCGTGTCCGAAAGGTTTCTCCACGACAATGCGCGACCATCCGTTCCCGTCGGCGTATTCCTCGGCGAGACCGGCCTCCCCGATGCGCCGGGCCACCAGCTCATAGAGCATGGGAGGAACAGCCAGGTAGAAGATGCGGTTGCCACCGAATCGGGCGTCGCCGTCCAATTCGCGCAGAAAACCCGCCAGCTCATCGAAAGTCGAGGGGTCGGTGTAATCCACGGCCTGATAGTGGAGCATCGCGGCGAAACTTTCCCACCGCGATCCGTCTTCCCGTGCCGAGAACCCGGACGCCGGGCGCATTCTGTCCCGGAAAGCACCGTCTTCCATGGGCGTGCGGGCACACCCCACGATGCGCAGGCGATCCGGAAGACCTCCGTTCAGGAACAGGTTGAAGAGCGCGGGAATGAGCTTGCGGGCGGCAAGATCCCCTGAAGCTCCGAAGATCACTATGGTGCAGGGCTCCAGCGGCTCGGGACTGATGCACTGGCGCTTGGAAAGCCCCAGGTCCGCCGTTTCGCAAAGCGCCGTCGCCCGCTCAACGGGCTCCGAAGCAGTATCGCCCGGCAATTCCTCGGTCATGACTTCCATGATCTCACTTTCTCAGGTGCTGGATGCCGTCGGGCCCCGAAACAATGACGTCCGTCGCCAGCCCGATGAAAAGCCCATGCTCCACAATCCCGGTCCTCCGCTTGATGGCATCGCCCAGGCCTTCAGGGTCCGAGAGAGGGCCGAAGCCACAGTCCAGGATGACGTTCCCCTGCTGGGTGATGAAAAGGGAGCCGCCTTCCGCCTTGCGCACTTTCACCCGGGCCCCGAGCTCCTCGAGGTACTCCGCCTGCTGGCGCCAGCCAAACGGGATGACCTCCACCGGCACCGTGCACCTGTGGCCCAGGCTCGGTGACAGTTTGCCCCCATCGACAACGATGACCTCGCGGCGGCTGGCCTGTGCGACGATCTTCTCGCGCAGCAGGGCGCCGCCTCCCCCCTTGATGAGGTTCAGCCGCGGGTCCACCTCATCGGCCCCGTCAATGGTGATGTCAATGACGGGATGTTGATCGAGAGTGGATACGGTAATGCCGAGGCTTTCGGCCATCGTCCTCGTTTGTCGGGAGCATGGAATGCCGACGATGTCCTCGAGGTCCCCGTTTTTGAGGAGCGAGGCCAGACCCTCCACCGCGAAGACGGCGGTGGTCCCGTGCCCAAGCCCCACCACCATTCCCGACTCCAGGAAGCGGAGGGCATGCTCCGCGGCCGCCTTCTTGAAAAGACTCACATCCTCGCTCACCGTCGCATCCTCAGGTCAGGAGCCGCCTGGCGGCACGAGCCACCGCATCGGCGGTGATGCCGAATTTCTCGAAGAGCACTTCGGCCGGAGCGCTGGCTCCGAACCCGTCCATACCCACCACACTCCCCTTGAGCCCCACATAATGCTCCCACCCCAGCCGGATTCCAGCTTCCACCGCCACGCGGGCCTCCACGGCCGAGGGCAGCACCCTCTCGCGGACCTCGGGGGGCTGAGCGTCGAAGAGCTCCCAGCTGGGCATGGAGACCACCCTCACGCGCACACCCTCGGCGGCCAGTCTCCAGCCCGCCTCCAACGCCACCGAGACCTCGGATCCCGTACCGATGAGGATCAGGTCCGGCAGCTGATCATCGGACGACGTTGAAGGGCTTGCGGCTGCCGAGCTCAGACTCCGGACCCCAGGCTCCTCCCCACTGCCTCGAGCGCCACGGGCGGGCGTTGAAGACTCCCACAGGACATATGCACCGCCATGAAGCCCTTCGGCGGGAGCACACAGGTCGCGATCCAGAAGAGGCACATCCTGGCGAGTGAGGACCAGCGCCGTGGGGCCGGATGCACGAAGCAGGGCCGCCCGCCAGGCCTCCGCCGTTTCCGCCGCATCGGCGGGACGGATGACCGTGAGCCCCGGCACGCTCCGCAGCCCCATGAGCTGCTCGATGGGCTGGTGGGTGGGGCCGTCCTCGCCCAGGCCGATGCTGTCGTGGGTGAATACATAGATGACCCTGATCCCCATCATGGCCGCCAACCGCATGGGCGGACGCATGTAATCGGAAAAGGTGAGGAAAGTGGCCGTGTAGGGGATGACACCCCCGTGAAGGGCCATGCCTCCCGCCACAGCCCCCATGGCGTGCTCGCGGACCCCGAAATGCAGGTTGCGCCCGCCGACGACCTCGGAGTCGAAATCGCCGTAGCCGGCCAGAAGCGTCTTGGTGCTCGGCGCCAGGTCCGCCGATCCCCCGAAGAGCGATTCCACGCGGCGGGCCAGGACGTTCAACACCATGCCCGAGCTGACCCGGGTCGCCATGGGCCCGGCATCGGGCGTGAAGAGAGCCGCGAGGTCCGCGTCCCAGTCCCGGGGCAGCTCACCGGCCAGCGCCATCCGAAAGGATTCGGCTTCCACCGGGTAAGCGCTCCGGTAGCGACTGAACCGCTCCTCCCATTCCCGCTCGGCCGCCCGACCGCGCTCAACGGCCAGGCGCATGTGGACGGCCACGGCCTCGGGGACAAGGAAGCGGGGCTCCCGGGGCCAGCCCAGCGCATCCTTGGCCGCATCGAGGTTGGACTCGCCGAGAGGCTCTCCGTGGACCTTGGCGGTGCCCTGCTGGGGGCTCCCGCAACCGATGACCGTCCTGCAGACGACCAGGGACGGTCGCCGGACGTCCGCCCGGGCCTCGACCAGGGCAGCTTCGATTTCCGCAAGGTCAAGACCGTCCAAAGGACCCAGCACGCCCCACCCGTAGGCCTCGAATCTGCGGCCCACGTCCTCACGGAAGGCCAGATCGGTGGGGCCTTCGATCTGGATGCCGTTGTCGTCATAGAGCGCGATGAGCTTTCCCAGGCCCAGTGTGCCCGCCAGGCTTGCCGCCTCGGCGGCCACCCCCTCTTGAAGATCCCCGTCGGACACGAGCGCATAGGTGTGGTGGTCCACGACGTCAAGCCCCGGCCTGTTGTAAAGCTGCGCCAGCCGGCGTTCCGCCAGGGCCATTCCCACGGCATGGGCGAGCCCCTGCCCCAGAGGTCCCGTGGTGACTTCGACTCCGGGGGTTAGGCCGTACTCCGGATGCCCCGGCGTTCGACTCTCCCATTGCCGGAAACTCTGGAGCTCCGACAGGGGAAGAGCGTAGCCCGTGAGGTGCAGCAGGGCGTAGAGCAGCATGGAGGCATGGCCCGCGGACAAAACGAACCGATCCCGGTCGAACCATTCGGGATTGGCGGGATTGTGCTTCAGAATCCGGTCCCAGAGGACGTAGGCCATGGGAGCCGCCCCCATGGGCGCCCCGGGATGCCCGGATCGCGCCTTCTGCACCGCATCCGCGGCCAGAAATCGTATGGTGTTGATGCAGAGCTGGTCCAGATCAACCTTTGTGGTCATCTCCCTCGCACCTCCCGCTGTCCGTCCACATGGCATGCCCAGAAGTCACATTTCAGTCGTGATGGCCGAAGAAGCACCACCCGGCTCGCATGCGCGGCCCTTGAGGCTGAAAAAGAATCTGAGCTTCCTGCGGACCGACTCGGAGAAGAGCTTGGGCGCCAGCAGGCTCCCAGCCACCCGCTTGTTGATCTCACCCAGGGTCGGATAGGGATGCACGGAGCCCGCAAGGGTGGAAAGCTTCACCTTTCCATTGAGCACCGCGACCCATTCGCTGATGAGTTCTCCGGCGTGAGGCCCAAGGATCTGAACACCGATGACGTTTTCCCGCTTGTCGACCAGCATCTTGAGAAATCCCGTGTCGTACCCTTCGGCCAGTGAGCGATCATTGCCGCCGAACTCCTCCTTCCAGACCTTGACCTCGACGCCGGCTTTTTCGGCGGCCGTTTCGTTCATGCCGATGGATGCCAGCTCCGGGTCGCAGTATGTGGCATGCGGGAACCAGGTATAGTCCGACTTGCGGGGAAGACGCAGCACGGCGTTGGCCACGATGATGCCGCCCTCGTAGCCGGCGGCGTGGGTGAACTGGTATTTCCCCGTCACGTCGCCCGCCGCGAAGATGTGCTTCTGGGAGGTCCTGAGCCTCGCGTCAACCTCGATGCCGCGGGCGCTGTAGTCGACCCCCGCGGTCAAAAGCGCCAGCCCCTGCACATTGACGGCACGGCCCAGAGCCACCAGAATCGCCTCGGCCTCCAGGGTATGTTCGAACCCGTCGCCGTCCTCGAACAGCACTTCCCGAGCATGCCCCAGATCGCGAACCCTCATGATGGCGGCGTTCAGGTGAACCGTCACCCCCTCCTCCACGAGATGAGCCATGACGGCATCGGCCATATCCCGGTCCTCGCGGACGAGAATCTGCCCCGCGCGCTGGATGACCGTAACGGTGCTCCCAAGCCGGCCGAAAGCCTGAGCCATTTCGATACCGACGGGACCCGCCCCCAGAACGACCAGCGATTTGGGCAGGGAGTCCATGTAAAAGAGGTCCCTGTTGGTCAGAAACGGCGTTTCATCGAGGCCGGGTATCTCCGGAACCGCGGGCGACGACCCCGTCGCGATGACCCAGCGGGCCGCCGTGAAACGCTGCCCGTTGACTGCAACGGTGTACTCGTCCTCGAATGCCGCATCACCGAACTCGACCTTCACCCCCAGCCTGCAGAAACGCTCCACCGAGTCGTGTTGCTGAATTCGGTCGATCACCCCCCGAATCCTCGAGGACACTCGGCTGAAATCCACCGGGCCCGGCCGAATATCCGGGAGGCCATAGCGGTCCGCATGGCTCATCATGTGATAGACCCGGGCAGACTTGATCAAGGTCTTGCTCGGCACGCACCCATAGTGCAGGCAGTCCCCTCCCAGACGCCCCTCTCTTTCGATGAGCAGCGTCCGGGCTCCCAGCCGGCTGACACCGGCGGCGACCGTGAGTCCGGCTGCACCTCCTCCAATGATTCCAATGTCGTAGTCATAAAGCGCCATGGACTTCCTCCATCCGGGAACGGCAGGCCATTTATAAGCTCCAGTATAAGTATCCCGCCAGGCAGCTGTCTCTGAAAGCGCGGAAAAAAACTCCCCGCGGACGATCTGCTCCAGGCTGCACCATAGGCCCGCCATGGGCCGGATGATTCCGAACGATCGGCTTGGAGCGGGTCCCGGTGCGTCAATTTCGATCCGCCGTGACAGGCGATATCCGATGCGCAAGGATGGTGGCAACGATCTTGAAACCTGCCAGGACCACACCCGAGAACGTGCGGCCGATCTTGGATTTTCCGCCGACGCGAGCTCGGTAAGGGACGTCGACCTGAGCGATGCGGATCCCGGCATCGAGCGCCTTCACCTGCATTTCGATGGTCCAGCCGAATGTGGCGTCGCGCATGTTCAGCCGCAGAAGCGCTTCGCGCCTGACGGCCCGGAAAGGCCCAAGATCCCGGTAGCCGAACCCCCAGAGGAGCCGCACCAGCAAGACGGCCAACCTGTTACCCAAGCGCTGGGGCAGGGAGAGGGCTCCCGGATGGAGCTGTGGAGTGAACCGGTTGGATATGCACAGATCAGCCCCATCCAGCAGCGGGTCCAGGAGGCTGCCCATGAGCTCGGCATGATCGCTTCCGTCGGCATCCAGAAACACCACGAACTCTTCATCCGTCAGGGCCGACATGGCCTTGAGGCATGCACTGCCATATCCGCGCCTGGTCTCCCGGACCGCCAGCAGGTCAGGGCAAAGGGCGGCATGAGAGGCCGCGATCTCGAACGTTCTGTCCGTTGAGCCGTTGTCGCAGACAATGATGCGATCCACGAAGGCGGGGATGTCCTCGAGGACCTTGGGCAGGGACTCGGCTTCGTTGAGAGCGGGAATGAGGACTGCTACCTTCTTTCCCCGATACACCGACGCCTCCAGAGATCCATGGTCAGAAAGACCATGACCGGAAGATACTCAACGACACGGACCCAGGGGCTCTCCTGCCAGACTCCTGTCCCATGATAATCGACGAGCACCACGTACGAAAGGAAAGGCAAAGTGGTGATGGCCAGTCCGCCCAGGGTCGGAGCGAGAGCCAGAAAGGGAACCAGAGTGACCAGGTACCACGGGAACACCGCCGGACCAGTCAGAACGAGCGCCATGACGGACCATTGGATCTGTGCGGGTGGGCAGTCACGGCGGAGTAGAATGTACCCCAGGAGCCCCAGGAACACAATGGCTCGCGCGAGTTGGGCGAGGTTCCCCGCCAGGCTGACGAGGAGCCAGTGGATGGGGCCATTGAAATCCCAGTACAGCGAATAATCGACGAGGGATTGAAAAAGGCCCGGACCGACAGAAAAGTAAGGAGCGAAAAGCATCGCGGTCACCCCCAGGGACCAGGCGCCCCATTTCAGGAGAGCGGTGGCGGGGACTCCAGCGCCCGAGGCGCGCCGTCTGCGCACAAGCAGCATGATCACAACGGGCACGGCCGCCACGGCGATGTACTTGACGAAAACAGCCGCCATGAGGAGCGCCAGGGCGCGATAGGGCGCGCGACTTGCGGTGAAGCGATACGCTCCCACCAGGAAGGCCATGCCCGCCACGTCGACATGCATGCCGACATAGGTCTCGATCACCACGAGGGGGGAAAGGAGGTAGACGAAGAGCGCCCCGCGGCAAGCACCCACCTTTTCCCACATGCCGCCCGGGGAGCCGCCCGGCCGATCCGAATCCTCCTTTCTCGCGGGGGCTGACGACCCAGGCCGGAAACCAGCCCCCAATTCAGTAGCGGCCAGGGCGTCTCGGCTTGAGGCCGGTTGGTCGAAGCTCGAGCCCCTCCCCTCGCCGATGATCCGCAGAATCCACCAGGCCGCGAGCAGATCGAGGACCAGGTAAATCATCCGGAGCCCCAGAAAACTGCTTCCCGCCAGCAGGTAGCCGAGGGCAAAGAGCAGTTGCGCCACAGGCGGGTAGATGGTTAGGTGAGCAGGATGATTGATTTTCGCGTGAAAGGGCTCCCTCAGCGGGATGAGCTCCCCGGCATCCGGTGAGAATCGATAGGGATTGATGCCCCGAAGTTGAACCTTTCCGTCCCACACGTAGCGATACACATCGTCCGAAAGCGTCTCGGGGGGCACATCGAAAAGGATCAGCCGGCTCAGCGCGGCCACCAGGAGAAGGCAGAAGAGATAGCGACGATTGCTCCACGGAGCACGGGGCCGGACGTAAAAGACTAAGAGAACATAAAGAACGCAGACGAATCCGATGACGGCCAGACTGCAAGCAATGGGAGCCGCCCGCAGGAACCATCTCAGCGCGACCCAGGAGGCCAGGTAAACCAGCACGAATCCAAAGGCGAGGCCGTTTCGCTCACACCTCTTCACGAAACACCTGCTTCCGACACGAAATCAACGTGCGCGGTGCACCGGCCGCGGTCTTCACGCGATGGAAAAGCCGCTGCAAATCATCGAAGGTATCCACGTCATCCCAAGGCGGCAGGACCTCGAAGGTCAGGCGGTTTTCGGCAAGGCGACTACAGGTTTTGGAGAAAACGGACTCGGTGCTCCACTCCACCCCTCCAAACACGCCCGGTCGAAACCCTTCGGATCGAAACCCGATGAGGTAATAACCGCCGTCCGGGCAGGGACCGATGACCGCATCGTTGGTGGCC
>Ga0073932_1005370_pt1 | contig 13995 bp, 9 predicted proteins | sample DewCreD2012metaG_FD_76967 | JGI IMG/M metagenome (GOLD analysis project Ga0073932, IMG submission 76967) | Hot spring sediment bacterial and archeal communities from British Columbia, Canada, to study Microbial Dark Matter (Phase II) - Dewar... ... | reverse complement strand
CAAAGGTACCGAAATAAATATCCACCTCCTGTTGTACACCAAAATGTTCGTCGGTTCCTGCGCCGGTAGGTCCCATGGTTCCAAATCCATGGGCATCATCAATGAGCAGGCGGAAATTATATTTTTTCTTTAAGGCCACAATTTCATCCAGCTTACCCAGATCACCAGCCATGCCAAACACTCCTTCGGTAACGACAAGAACACCTCCTCCCTGTTTTTCTGCCAGTTCAGTAGCTTTTTGCAATTCTTTTTCAAGTTTTTCAATGTTGTTGTGGGGATAAACAAAACGTTTGGCCATGACCATCCTCAGTCCGTCAATAATGCAGGCATGTGATTCCGAATCATACACCACCACATCGTGCCGTCCCAGCAAACAATCCAGGATTGAAATCATTCCCTGATAGCCATAATTAAGTACATAAGCCCGTTCCCGTTTGACAAAGGCTGCCAGCTGTTTTTCAAGTTCTTCATGATACCTGGTTTGTCCCGACATCATTCGTGCTCCCATTGGAGCTCCAAGTCCAAATTCCCGCGCTGCTTCTGCATCGGCTTTGCGTACTTCGGGATGATTGGCAAGCCCAAGATAATTATTCAGGCTCCAGTTCAGCATTTCTTTGCCGAGAAACTTCATCCGGGGACCGATTTCTCCTTCCAGCTTCGGAAACATAAAATAACCATGAGCAACTGACTGGTATTGTCCCAATGAGCTGCGTTCCTGCTTCATTTTATCAAATATATCTCCCATAACTTAAAAAATAAATTTCAGGTTTATGCGGTTTCAAAAATATGGGTTTTTCAGTAAATATCTTTATGATTTTCATAATAAAATCATTTCGTACCCTCTCTTTTCCTTCTCTTTCATGTTATTTGTATCCACACAGGCATTAATACGGCGGTATTTATACCCTACCTGTAATTAAGATTGGAACCAAGCCACTTCTCGACTTCTGCCACCGACATGCCTTTGCGTGCTGCATAATCTTCCACCTGGTCCTTTCCTATTTTATCCACATGAAAATATACAGCGTCGGGGTGGGCAAACATGAGCCCGCTCACCGAAGCCACAGGACGCATCATACATGATTCTGTGAGGGTAATGCCTATGCGTCTTTCTACGTCAAGAAGCCGGAACAAGACTGCCTTTTCCGAATGGTCGGGACAGGCTGGATAGCCATGGGCCGGGCGGATGCCTGTAAATTTTTCGGCGATGATTTCTTCGATGGAAAGATTCTCATCTCTCGCATAACCCCACCATTCACGGCGTACTTTAAGATGCAACAACTCGGTGAACGCCTCAGCAAGCCTGTCAGCTAAGGCTTCCAGCATAATGGCACTATAATCATCATGGCGGGAAGCAAAATGTTGCAACATGTCTTCCAATCCTATGCCTGCCGTAACAGCAAAAACGCCAAGGTAATCATGAATACCACTGTCGCGGGGAGCAATGAAATCGGCAAGACAATAATTAGGCTCTCCATCTTCATGAACCTGCTGATTGCGAAGCTGGCAAAAACGGCACGCCACCTTTGTCCGGGCATGATCTTCATACACCTCAATATCATCTCCCACTGCATTGGCCGGAAAGATGCCTACCACAGCGCGGGCCTGAAGCCATTGTTTTTTTTCAATTTCATCAAGCATACGATTGGCATCGGCAAATAGTTTACGTGCTTCCTCGCCTTTGGTCCGGTCGTTCAGAACGGCAGGGAATTTCCCTTTAATTCCCCAGGCTGAAAAGAAAAATATCCAGTTGATGTACTGCCTGATCTCGTTCACAGGATAATTCTCCAACACCTTGACACCCGTCCATGCCGGAGGGCGTACGGAAGAAAAATCCAGCACTGGTTTATGAAGACGCGCCTCCCTGAGACTGTAATACAATGCCTTTCCACGGGCATAGCCATACGTTTCCCGCAAACTTTCATATTCTTTTTGCATGGCATCGAGGTAGGCCTCCCGCTGTTGCTTTGAAAGCAAAACAGATAACACAGGGGCACTCATGGAAGCATCTTTTACATGCACCACCGGTCCGCTGTAATGAGGGGATATCTTCACGGCAGTATGCACTTTGGAAGTAGTGGCTCCCCCTATCAGAAGAGGTATTTTCAAGCCACGGCGTTCCATTTCAGCCGCTACTTTGACCATTTCGTCCAGTGAAGGAGTAATCAATCCGCTCAGTCCTATGGCATCGGCTTTTTCTGAGATAGCCCTGTCAACAATGGCCTCGCAGGGCACCATCACCCCCATGTCGATGACTTCATAATTATTGCAAGCCAGCACCACTCCTACAATATTTTTTCCGATGTCATGGACATCCCCTTTGACAGTAGCCAGGACAATCTTCCCTGCCCTTTTTCTTTTCGACGAAGAAGTTCTGTCCTGTTCAATATAAGGTTGCAGAAATGCCACGGCCTGCTTCATCACACGGGCACTTTTGACCACCTGTGGCAAAAACATTTTTCCGCTGCCAAAAAGTTCCCCCACGATATTCATGCCGGTCATCAGGCCCTTTTCAATAATTTCCACCGGTGATGAAAAGGTCCGGAGGGCTTCGGTCAGGTCTTCTTCAAGATAGTCTGTGATGCCCTTGACCAGTGCATGGTTCAGTCGCTCCTGCAGGCTCTTCTTTCGCCACTCATTGCCGACAGAAGATTCCTGCACCACTTTATCCTTCATCCGGCCTGCCAGTTCGAGCAGTTTGTCTGTAGCTCCCGGGTACTTATCAAGCACGACAGCCTCAACTACTTCAAGCAACTCCGGAGGAATCTCATCATATACCTGCAACATGCCCGGGTTAACAATTCCCATGTCCATTCCTGCGCGTACGGCATGATACAAAAAAACCGAATGCATGGCCTGCCGGATCACTTCATTGCCCCGGAACGAGAACGACAGATTGCTTACTCCTCCGCTTACGCTGGCATAAGGAAGATTATCTTTTATCCATTTAACTGCCCGGATAAAATCCACAGCATAATGATTATGTTCTTCTATTCCTGTGGCAATGGCCAGAATGTTAGGATCAAAAATAATGTCTTCAGGAGGGAATCCTGTTTCATTCACAAGCAGATCATAAGCCCTGCGGCATATAGCAATCCGTCGCTCAAAAGTTGTCGCCTGCCCTTCTTCGTCAAAAGCCATCACCACCACAGCAGCACCATAACGGCGGATTTGCCGGGCAAGTTTTTTGAATTTGCGTTCCCCTTCTTTCAGGCTGATTGAATTCACCACTGCTTTCCCCTGCACGCATTGCAATCCTGCTTCAATGACTTCCCATCGCGATGAATCAATCATCACCGGCACGCGGGCAATATCAGGTTCGGCCATGGCAAGCCGTAAAAAACGGGACATGGCCTGAGGACCGTCAATCATGGCATCGTCCATGTTGACATCAATCATCTGGGCACCATTTTCCACCTGTTCACGAGCCACCGACAGAGCTTCTCCGTACCTGTTTTCAGCAATCAGCCTTGCAAATTTCTTCGACCCTGCCACATTGGTGCGTTCCCCGATGTTGACAAAATTACTTTCAGGGGTGATGTACAAAGGTTCAAGGCCAGCCAGTGCCGTCATCCTTCGGCGCGGTGGCAAGGCACGGGGTGGATATTGACGGGCAAGAGCCGCAAAATAACGGATATGGGCAGGAGTGGTACCGCAACATCCTCCAATGATATTCACCCAGCCATTTTGCAAATATTCTTCCAGTACCGCCGCCATGTCGCGTGGAGTTTCATCATACCCTCCCATCTGATTGGGAAGACCGGCATTGGGATACACACTCACATAACAGGAAGCTTTTTCGCTTAATTCAGCAAGATGCTTACGCATTTCTCTCGCCCCCATGCCACAGTTAAGCCCTATGCTCAGCATGCCGGCATGCGATACGGAAATCAGGAATGCTTCGATGGTCTGGCCCGACAATAAACGACCGCTGGCATCTGAAAGAGTAGCAGAAAGCATGATGGGCAGAACAAGGTTTTCTTTTTCGAATACCTCCTGAGCAGCCATGATGCCTGCCTTTACATTGAGGGTATCAAAAATTGTTTCGAAAATAATCAGATCCACGCCTCCCTTGATCAGTCCTTCAATTTGCTCGCGATAAGCCGCTTTCATCTCATCAAAAGAAACAGCCCGGAACCCGGGATCAGACACATCGGGCGACATAGACAGGGTTTTGTTGGTAGGCCCCACTGAACCTGCTACAAAAAGAGGCCGTTCAGGATGTTGTGCCAGGTAAGAATCCGCCACCCTGCGGGCAAGAAGGGCTGCCTGCCGATTCATCTCGAAGACCAGGTCTTCCATGCCATAATCTGCCTGTGAAATGCGGTTGGCATTAAATGTATTGGTGGTGATGATATCGGCTCCTGCCAGAAGATATTTTCCATGAATTTCTTCGATCAGTTCAGGATGAGTCAATGAAAGAAGTTCATTATTTCCCCTCACCTCCCTGCTGTGCCCTGAAAAGCGCGTGCCTCTGAAATCTTCCTCGCTCAGGCGGTATTCCTGAATCATTGTCCCCATGGCTCCATCAAGCACCAGGATACGCCTCGTCAACTCTTTTTTAATAACCTCAGAATCAAATCTCATTGTATTCGGGGGATAAACGCACAAAGGTATTAAAAATCCACACTGAAAAAACAGAAGGGATGGAGAAATACAGAAAAAACCATTTTAAGCGAATAAAAATACTCCGGCACATCTTTTCAGAAAAAGATGCCCTCACAGAATGCCCGGAACAGATTTGATATTTACAGTTAATTGGATTCGATGTACTGCAAATCCGAAAATTCACCGTTTTTCACTTCAAGGGTTTCAAGCGAAGTGGTGGTAGCAGTGAAATAAAAATGTCCTGAAATCCTTTTGGCAGAAAGGTTCACAGAAGTAAGGGTAAGCGACCCGGAAACACCTATGTATTCTTTTGCTCCATCCTTGTATGTGGCAATAAAACTAAGGGGACTGTAAAGGTATGTTCCTGCCGTATCGCCCATGACCGTAAGCATCATCACTTTGCCCGTTGCCGATGTCCCTGTAATTACAAATTTTTCTTTGTACTTCACCGGAGAATTAATCACCGATGTCCATTGTTCATTCCCTACCGTTGCTTTGAATTTAACAGTTACTGTATTTTCTTTTTTACACGCCTGCATAAACAGCACTGTCATGGCTGCCAATCCTATCAGTAAAACCCGTTTTTTCATGTTAATAAAATTTATTTTCAAGATAATACAATTTCTTTTCCTGTCCTTTCGTGAAAATGTAAAAAAACAGCAGCGGAAGAACAAATGTACATCAAATTACACACAAAATCACACGCTGTTCTTTTTTCCGGATAGTTAAAATAAAAAATACTTTTTTTAAAACATTATTTCCGTCCATGTTGTTATTTTTACGAAAACAATTTAAAAACAAGGTAAATATGTCAACTTTAACAGGGAAAAAAGCTCCGGTCTTCAAGGCTAAGGCCGTAGTCAATGGAGGCGAAATAGTGAATAACTTTTCGCTTGAACAGTATCTGGGGAAAAAATATGTGGTCTTTTTCTTTTATCCGGCCGATTTCACTTTTGTGTGTCCCACCGAACTGCTGGCTTTTCAGGAAAAACTGAAAGACTTTGAAGCCAGAAATACCGCTGTGGTAGCATGCTCCACCGATTCGGAATTTTCGCACTGGAAATACCTCCAGACTGAGCAAAAAGACGGCGGCATCAAAGGGGTCACCTATCCCATTGTGGCCGATCCGGCAAAGACCATTGCCGAAAATTATGATGTGCTGGCAGGCACTTATGTGTATGAAGAAGATGGAACCATCCGCTATGAAGGGGAACCTGTTGCCTACCGTGCTTTGTTTCTTATCGACAAACAGGGCATCATCAGGCATCAGCTGGTAAACGATCTGCCGCTGGGACGCAGTGTGGACGAAGCTATCCGGATGGTGGATGCGTTGCAGTATTACGAAGAAAACGGAGAAGTATGCCCGGCCAACTGGAAAAAAGGAGATAAAGGACTCAAACCCACCCAGGAAGGAATTGCAGAATTTTTATCCAAAAAGAAATAAAAATATCATTTGACCGTACCGGAGCATTCAGGTTTCCGCCGCTGGAGGCTCCGGTATGTTTTTATTCTTTGATCACCCTGTCGATCCATTCGGCAAAAGAAGACAATTCCTGCGAATGGGTTTTATACCATTCCTGAACTTCCGGAAGAGAAAAAGATGTCAGCAGATAATAACTGAAGGTGACCAGATGTGGGGAAGAAACAAGCGATGAAAAAAAAGAATCATAACACGAAGCCAGTGACCGCAGGTTGCCTGCAACTTCAAGAAGATAACTGGTAGTGGACGGAACAAAATGCTCTACTGAAGGTTGCCATTCTTTATATGCCGGCGAAGAGCAATAACAGGCAAGAATATCTTCAACATCCCTGATTTTCAGCCGTTCTTCACGGAAAGGGACAACCAAATTTTCATGCCGGAACGCCAGCAGGCAATGAATCATGTAAGTCGCCTGTGCTGCCCAGGGGGCTTTGGCATTGCCAAACAAAGCATAATATAAAGGAATCGCTGCCCGTCTGTCGTTGTTTTTTTCATACAGCAAACAACCGAGCAAAAGATGAGCCGCGGAAAAGGTTTCTTTTAATCGGGTACAGGTCAACACATCGTTGATGGCCCGCGACACGTCCCCGTTTTTATAATACGCAATGGCCCGGTAATAATAAAACAAAACATTTTCCGGAGCCTCACAAATAGCTTCTGAAAGAACATGAATGGCTTTGTCCTGGCTGCCCAATGCCAGCAACGAACGGGCATACAGCAGCAAAAAATCGTTCCGGTAATCTGTTTTGTGAGAAATAAATTTTTTTGACAAAGAAGCTGCTTTCCGGTAGTCTTCCGAAAGAAAATAACAACGGGCAAGGCCATAACTGGCATAAGGCGATTCCGGATTGGCCTTTACCTTTTCCCTGAAAAACACAAAAGCTTTATCGATGGGTAAATTCAATGAATCTTCCTGGGCACATAACGGAAATACCAGCAGAAAAAAACAGGCAACCGGCAACAAAATATTTTTCATGCATACAAAAGTACAATGTTCATTTCATTTATTTTTTCAATCGGGGTTTTTCCTACCTTTGTAAAGAATTAACTTGTACCATGAAAATACTCTATTACGATTGTTTTATGGGCATCAGCGGCGACATGAACCTCGGTGCCCTGATTGACCTTGGAGTAGATGCCCGTTTCCTTCAGGACGAACTAAAGAAACTGCCTGTGGATGGATACGAACTCCTGATTGAGAAAAAACTCAAAAAAGGCATCAGCGGAACGCAGGTCACTGTAAAATTAACCGGTTCCCGTCAAGCTCACCATCATCGTCACTGGAAAGAGATTGAATTGCTTATCCGGCAAAGCCATCTCAACGAAAATGTTAAAACAAGAGCCATACAAACTTTTCAGATTCTTGCCGAAGCAGAAGCAAAAATTCATCACAAAAAAACTGAAGAAGTGCATTTTCATGAGGTAGGGGCTGTTGATTCCATCGTTGACATTGTGGGAGCCGCCATCTGCCTTGAAGCACTCAAGCCTGCCATGGTCATGGCATCACCCGTGCAACTGGGAGGAGGCATGGTGTCCTGTGAACACGGTGTTTTTCCTGTACCTGCTCCTGCCACCACCGAAATATTAAAAGGAAAACCGGTAAAAATAGGGGGAGCAAACTTTGAAACCACCACTCCTACCGGCGCAGCCTTGCTGGCAACGTATGTGAATACGTTCACAGAAAGCATTGAATTTACCATTGAGAAAACCGGTTACGGCATCGGGCACAAAGACGCTGAAGCTCCTAATGTACTAAGGGTTATGCTGGGCGATATGAATGCTTCTTCAGCATATCCTGCCGACACCCGCATGGTCATTGAAACCAACATCGATGACATGTCGCCCGAAATGGTTGAAGCAGTGGCAGAACAACTTTTCGAGGCCGGAGCATCTGATGTATGGATTACGCCCATCATCATGAAAAAAATGAGAAACGGAATGACTCTCAGCGTTATTGCTGCCCACGAAATTCTTCCCCGCATTACCGACATTCTTCTGCATCACACCACTTCGCTGGGAGTGCGTTATTATGAAGTGCAACGAAGCATGCTTGAACGCAAAACAGAAACCGTGGATACGCCCTGGGGCAAAATCAGGGTAAAATTCAGCGGAACAAAAGAAAATTATTTCAGGGCCAAACCCGAATATGCCGATTGCCTTGAGGTTGCCCGGAAAAACAATATCCCCCTGATGACGGTTATTCAGGTAGTTCAGCAAATTGCCTTCAACAAACTGAAAAATAAATGAACACTGCCTTACAGGAAAAATACCACTGTCTCCAGCATCTGCTGGCAGACATGAAATCACTGGCTGTTGCCTTCTCCGGAGGTGTGGACAGTTCACTGCTTTTGTACGTAGCCCATCAGGTACTTGAAAATGCTGTGGTGGCAGTGACCATCCAATCGCCTTATATCCCGCAATGGGAAATTGAGGAAGCCCGCACTTTTACCCGCCAACATGGCATAAAGCACATCATCCTTCAGGCAACCATTCCCGACATCATCCGTCTCAACCCCGAAGAACGTTGTTATTTATGCAAAAGGACTTTATTCTCCACCTTGCTGGAGACCATGGGCAAAGAAGGGATTCAATGGCTGGCCGAAGGAACCAATGCCGATGATGAAACCGACTATCGCCCGGGACTGAAGGCCCTACAGGAGCTTGGAGTACGAAGTCCTCTCCGTGAAGCCGCATTAACAAAAGAAGACATACGACTGCTCTCAAAGGAACTGGGACTGCCCACATGGAACAAGCCCGCCTATGCCTGCCTGCTCACCCGCCTGCCCTATCACACACCTGTTACCGAAAATATCCTCCGGCAAATTGAACAGGCAGAAAAATTTCTGATGGATATGGGAATCCGCGACATACGGGTACGCCATCATAACGACATTGCCCGCATTGAAACCGGCACAAACAATTTCAATGCCATTGTAATCAACGCTCCGCGCATTCAGCAGTTTTTCATTCAGCTCGGATACAAATATGTAACCCTCGATCTGGGGGGGTACCGCATGGGCAATTTCAACTCTTCTCTTTTTTCCCGGAATGACTAAATTCACAATGAGTCAGGACAACTTGTGGACAAGATATTGTCCTGTGTAGGATTTTTTACAATGAATGATTTCTTCCGGTGTTCCTTCAAACACCACATATCCCCCTTTTTCACCTCCTTCAGGTCCCAGATCAATGATCCAGTCGGCGCACTTGATAACGTCGGGATGATGTTCAATGACAAGAAGAGTATGACCTTTTTTGATCAAAGCATAAAAAGCATCAAGTAACTTGCGGATGTCATGAAAATGAAGGCCGGTGGTGGGTTCATCAAAGATAAAAAGAGTGGCTCCTGCTTTGTTTTCTTTGCCCAGGAAAGAGGCTAGTTTCAGGCGCTGGCTTTCGCCTCCGGACAAAGTAGAAGATGGCTGCCCGAGACGAAGGTAACCCAGTCCCACCTCTGCCAGAGGATTTAGTTTATCGGCAATTTTTGACCCGAGGGCTTCGCCGGAAGAAGAAAAAAAGCCGATGGCTTCATCCACCGTCATTTCAAGGATGTCTGCAATATTTTTTCCACGGTAAGAAACTTCAAGCACATCGTCTTTAAACCTTTTTCCTTTGCAACTTTCACACACCAGTTTGACATCGGCCATAAACTGCATTTCCACAGTAATCTCCCCTTCGCCCTGACATTCTTCACAACGCCCGCCTTCTGTATTAAAAGAAAAATAAGCGGGAGGAAAATTCAAATGTTGCAGGTGTGACTGACGGGAAAAAAGAGTGCGGATGTCGTCATAGGCTTTACTGTATGTAACCGGGTTGGAACGCGAAGACCGCCCCACCGGTTCCTGAGTTACCATCTCTACAGCTTTAATCAGATGAAGGTCCCCTTTCAATTCATCGTACTGGCCAGGTTTTTGAGGTGCACCATTAATTAATTGATTCAATGCAGGATATAATATTTCTTCCACCAGTGATGATTTCCCTGAACCGCTCACTCCGGTAACTACCGTAAACACATGCAAAGGTATTTTTACCGATATATTTTTCAGGTTATTTTGTCTTGCTCCTTTTATTTCAATATAATGGTTCCACCGCCGTCTGGACGAAGGCACGGTGATACACTGGCGACCGGTAAGGTATTGTGCAGTGAGGCTGTCTGTGGCCAGAAGTCCCCTGTGGTCTCCGTTGTACATGATTTGCCCTCCAAGATGTCCGGCTCCCGGACCGATGTCTATGATCACGTCGGCAGCTTTCATAATCTCTTCATCATGTTCCACCACCACCACCGTATTACCGATGTCCCTGAGTTTATGCAACACCTTAATCAAGCGGGCTGTATCCGAAGGATGAAGGCCAATGCTGGGTTCATCAAGAATATACAACGACCCTACGAGACTGCTTCCGAGGGCAGTGGCTAAATGAATCCGTTGCGTTTCACCTCCCGAAAGGGTACTGGACAAACGATTCAGGGTAAGGTATCCCAGTCCCACATCCATCAGATACTGCAGGCGGTTACGTATTTCCGTGAGCAGGCGACCTGCCACCTTTTGTTCATGGTCAGTAAGTTTTAGTGAGTCAAAAAAATGCACCAGTTCACTTACCGGCTTGTCCACCAAAACAGTGATAGGTTGCGAGGCTATTTTCACATACGATGCTTCCGGTTTCAGTCGCGTTCCTTTGCAAAGGGGACAGATCGTTTTCCCCCGGTATCTTGCCAGCATCACCCGGTACTGGATTTTATATTTATGTTCTTCAAGGTAACGGAAAAAACCATTTATCCCGCTGATTTTCTCATTGCCCTCCCATAACAATTTCTTTTGTTCATCCGTAAGTTCACGGTAAGGCTTGTGGATAGGAAAACGATAGGATGAGGCATGGCGGATCACTTCCTCTTTCCATGGAGCAAAGGCCTCACTTTTCCAGCACACCACTGCATCGTCATACACACTGAGGTTTTTATCGGGGATCACAAGATCTTCATCGATGCCCAGTACTTTTCCATATCCTTCGCACTGCGGACAGGCTCCGAGGGGGCTGTTAAAACTGAAAAGGTGGACATGAGGTTCGACAAAGGTTATTCCATCTTCTTCAAAACGATTGGAAAAATGCCGTCTCCGTTTTGATTCCGCATGCCACACCACACACTCTCCTTTGCCCATCAGGAAAGCTGTCTGCACCGAGTCGCTCACCCGGGTAATGTGATCAGGTTCGGCAGAAGGATAAAAACGGTCCACCACCACCTCAACTTTTTCTTCCTCAATGCTTGCCGGAGCTATCTCATCAATGCGAACGATCTGATTGTGCAGGCAGAGCCGGGTAAAACCTTCTTTTTTCAACTCATCAAAAAAAATCGCCTTATTTTTCCGGTAGAGTACCACCGGGGCCAGCAAACACAAAGCTTCGCCCGGATCCTGGTGGATGATGTAATCCACCACATCGGTGACGGTATGCCGTTTTACTTCACGGCCCGAAACAGGAGAATAAGTTCGCCCGATGCGGGCATATAACAACTTAAGATAATCGTATATTTCCGTTGAAGTACCTACCGTGGAACGGGGGTTGGAGGTATTCACCTTTTGCTCAATGGCAATGGCCGGAGGAATGCCCCTGATAAGATCCACGTCGGGCTTCCGGATGCGCCCTAAAAACTGCCGGGCATAGGCCGACAAACTTTCCACATAGCGGCGTTGTCCTTCGGCATACAGCGTATCAAAAGCCAGTGAAGACTTTCCCGACCCCGAAGGACCGGTAATCACCACCAGCCGGTTGCGCGGAATGACAAGATGAATGTTTTTAAGATTGTTAACCCGGGCTCCTTTAATTTCAATATTTTGCCCCTGTTTGTTCAAAGCATGAATATTTTTTTGCAAAATAACAACATTCTGTTCTTGCTTTTTTTAAAAAAATGATTTACTTTTACCATTGGATAAAAAACTAAGAGTTAAAACTAATTACTAACTTTTTTAAAAAAGGAGGTCGCCTATCGGAAAAATCTACGCTTTTTTAACCCAAAAACTATTACACATATGGTTGAAAAGCTGTGTTTTTCCGACTATGAGTTGGTTGAGAGGTATCTTTCCGGCGACCAGCAAGCCCTGGAAGTTTTAATTCACCGGCACAAAGACAGAGTGTACAATTACATTCTGATGCTGGTAAAAAATCGTGAACTTGCTGAAGATCTTTTTCAGGAAACCTTTATTAAGGTAATCCGTTCGTTGATGCAGGAACGGTATCAGGAAAACGGGAAATTTCTTCCCTGGGTCATTCGCATTGCCCACAATCTGGTCATTGACCATTTTAGAAAAGAAAAGCAACTCAACACTGTATCCACTGACGACAGCAACGGAGTTCTTTTTAATTCAAAGAAATTTTCCGAAAACACCATTGAGGATCACCTGATAGACAACCAGATCCTGGAAGAGGTCCGTTGTCTGATTGATCTCCTTCCGGAAGAGCAGAAAGAGGTGGTTCTCCTTCGTCATTATGCCGGTCTCAGTTTCAAGGAAATTGCCGAACAAACCCAGGTAAGCATTAACACGGCCCTCGGACGGATGCGTTACGCCCTGATTAACCTCCGGAAAATCATCGAACAAAAAGAGATTGTTCTGACGAAATAGAAGTAAGCGGCAACTTTAGCGTGTTTAGCTGAAAAGAATAGAGATCCGGAACATTATCTGAGGAGAAATGTTGCACAATTTTTAAAAATTGCCGGTTTACTTTCATCTCATTGCTTGTTTACTTTTTTATTTTCACGCACATGCAACGCTTTGCTGTAAATAATAGGGAAAACCAGTAAGGTAAAAATAGTTGCTGTTACCAATCCTCCAATAATTACAACAGCTAAAGGTTTCTGGCTTTCTGAACCAATGCCTTTGCTGACGGCAGCCGGCAAAAGTCCGATTGCTGCCATCAGTGCAGTCATTACAACGGGGCGTGTTCTTACTTTTACAGCCTGAATAATTGCCTGATTGAGATCGCCCAACAACGTTAATTGCTTATGAAATTCGGAAATAAGAATAACACCATTCTGAACACAAATACCAAACAAAGCAATAAATCCAACCCCTGCCGAAATTCCAAAATTTATTCCTGTAAGATGTAATGCCAATATTCCACCGATTAAAGCAAAGGGAACATTGATTAACACATAACCGGCATCTTTAGCATTGTTGAACATAATGAAAAGTAAAACGAAAATCAGCAGTAAACTAAGGGGAACTACCTGATATAAACGTTTAGTTGCCCGAACCTGATTTTCGAACTCACCAGTCCATTCCATTCTATAACCAAAAGGGAGTTTAATGGCTTTTTTGACCTTCTTCTGAGCCTCGGCAATAGTACTTCCCAGATCTCTCCCACGAACAGAAAATTTTACTCCGATAAACCGCTTGATGTTATCACGATAAATAAATGCAGGCCCTGTTATCTGCTTAACCGTTGCTATTTCTTTCAATGGAATTTTGTTCCCTCTTATCGTAGGTATCATGAGCATAAGAATGTCGTCTTCGTTTTTCCGGAAATCCTTATCATAACGGATACGAATACCAAATTTTTTTTCACCTTCATATTTTTGTGTGGCTGTTTTACCGCCAATTGCCATTTCAATGACTGCCTCTGCTTCGGCTTTGGTAACTCCATAAATTGCCATTTTTTCTTCATCCAATAAAATGCTTAATTCCGGCTGTCCAATATTTCGCAATACACCCAAATCTTTGACCCCCGGAACGTCTTTTATCTGCTCCATGACCTGATTAGCATATTGATCTAATTTTTCTAAATCATTACCAAATATTTTTATGGCATTGGCAGCCTTTATTCCAGCTGCAGCCTCAGCCACATTGTCCATAATCGGCTGAGAATAATTATAAAGAATCCCCTTATATTTTGAAAGCTCATCATCCATTTCTTTT
>Ga0073932_1005368_pt1 | contig 14002 bp, 9 predicted proteins | sample DewCreD2012metaG_FD_76967 | JGI IMG/M metagenome (GOLD analysis project Ga0073932, IMG submission 76967) | Hot spring sediment bacterial and archeal communities from British Columbia, Canada, to study Microbial Dark Matter (Phase II) - Dewar... ... | reverse complement strand
TCGCTACTTGGAAGTTCTATACATTCACCGCGGGGCTGCGGAGTGCCAGTTCCCGGAGGGGCGGTTCGCGGTTCCCGAAGGCAGTCTCGTACTGATTGGCAACGACGTTTTCCACCGGGTCTTGAATGGCAGGCGCGCCTCGTCTAAAGCGATCGCACTTTGGTTTGAGCGCGAGGCTCTGGGTCCGAGGAGCGCCGGGGACATGGCGGAGCTGGTAAGGCCGTTTTCCATGAGCAGTTCGGCTGTGCGGCCGCTGGTGCCGGCGGGCACTGGAATCCCGGGGGAGGTTCTTGGCGTTCTGGAGCGAATTCACGAGGTTCTGCCGGCTACCAGCCGGCGCGCCCGGCTTTCCGTAAGGGTCTACCTGGAGTACATTCTCACAATCCTCGCAAATCATTTCGCAGAAAAGGAATGCGGGGAGACGGTGGCAGGGTTCGAAAGCGGCAGGAGAGGAGCTCACCGGCTGGAGGCGGTGCTTGACTTAATCGACCAGCGCTATCAGGAGGGAGTCGGAGTGGAGGATGCTGCTCGAATCGCGCGTATGAGTCCATCCCACTTTATGCACGTGTTCAAAACGACGACCGGGCAGTCGTTCGTTTCGTTCCTGCATCATTTCCGAGTGGCCAAGGCGCAGTCACTGTTGGCGTATTCGAACGAATCGCTGGCTGAGATCGCGCAGCGGGTAGGGTACTCCAGCCAGTCTTACTTCACGGTGCTGTTCCGGAAGCTGGTCGGAGTGACGCCTCGCGAGTACCGCCGCCGCGCCGCTCATTTTAAGAATCACCCGCTGGATGCCCGTTTGGCGCCGTTAGGGAGAACGATTCACGGCGCAGTTTTCTCCTGAACTACGAAGGGCGCTCGCCGCGTCCAGAGGATCGAGAAAAACATTCGTAGTTTCGTAATATACAGTCCTGCCGGTTGGGGTCCATACTCTTCTTAGAAAAGCGGGAGGTGAACGTGAACAGCGTCCTGAGAGGAGCAAAGGTTATTTGTGTGGCCGGACTCGCCCTTGCCGCTTCTGCGGTTCTGAACGGCCAGACGGCCCAGTTGACTGGGAGGGTGACGGATTCGACAGGAGCTGTCGTTCCACTTGCGCAGGTCGCTGTGAAGTCCGTTGAAAGCGCCGTGGAAACCCAGACCAAGACCAATGCGGAAGGCTATTTCAACTTTCTCTCCCTACTTCCTGGAACCTACGAGGTGTCGGTTGCGAAAGAAGGCTTCCGATTGTGGCGTCAGGTGAATCTCAAGCTGGCGGTGCAGCAGGTAGCGCGTTTGGACTTGACCCTCGAAGTCGGCTCGGTGTCTGAACGCGTTGAAGTGTCCGACCGCCAGGTTCTGCTGGACAGCGAGACCTCATCTCTTGGGCAGGTAGTAGCGGGGAGACAAATCACCGATTTGCCTCTGCTGGGACGCAACCCGTATGCGCTGGCGCTGCTTGTATCGGGGGTACGGCCGACAGCGGGCATGAACAACGTACCCATCGACGTCTTTTCGAACCAGTTCGCGTCCATCAACGGCGCGCGGGCAAACCAGAACGAATTTCTGCTGGACGGCTCACCCAACAGCAATCCGTCATGGAATGGACCCAGTTTCTTTCCGAATCCGGATTTCGTCCAGGAATTCAAGATCGAGACGAACAATTTCAGCGCCGAATACGGGCGCGCGGCTGGGGGTGTGTTTAACGTAGTTACCAGGGCTGGCACGAACGACATACATTTTAGCCTCTACGAATTCTTACGCAACGACAAGCTGAATGCGAATGATTGGTTTCTGAACCGATCGGCACGGCCTCGTTCTCCGTTCCGGTTGAACCAATTCGGAGGGTCGTTCGGGGGACCGGTGGTCCTGCCACGGCTTTACAACGGCAGGAACAGAACGTTCGTATTCGGCAACGGAGAGTTCGTCCGCTTAGTGCAGCCCGACCCTGTGAATACCACCGTGCCCGACTCCAGGCAACTTGCTGGCGATTTCAGCGCCACCCGCAGCGCAGCAGGCCAAGTTATTCAGGTGTTCGACCCGTTCTCTACAAGACGAAATCCGTCCGGCAGCGGTTGTGTGCGAACAGTGTTTCCCGGCAACGTGATTCCGGTCAGCCGGTTCGATCCGGTGAGCCGCAACATCCTTGAATACTACCCGGCGCCGAACACTGCCGGCCAGCCGCTCACGGGGGCGAACAACTATGTTCGGGCGAATAGCGACCCAACGAATAAGGATACGTTCAGCCTTCGCCTGGACCACTATTTCTCCGAACGCCACCGTCTTTTCGGACGCTTTTCTTTCGACAACACCAGCATTGTTTACAAGCCAACGTATGGTAATGACAACATCGCTTCACCCGTTCCAGGTCCGCAATACATACACCGGCGGAACGCCGTGGCGGAAGACACTTACACGATTACCCCAAGTCTGCTGGCGACCGTGCGCGCCTCCTATTCGAGGTCGAGCAATTTCCGAGACCCGCTGAGCAAGGGCTTTGACATCGGAAAATTGGGGTTCCCCCAGGGTCTAGCGCAGGAAATGGGCGAGCCGTTCGCATTTCCGGTCATCAATGTGGGCGGAATGGGCAGTCTGGGGATGACGACGGTCATTCGTTCTGGAATGGACACCTACGCGTTGCAGGGCAGCGTAGCCAAGTCTCTTCAGCGGCACAATGTGAAAGCGGGCTTTGAATCCCGCGTCATTCGGATGCACAATTACACCTACCAAGACAACGGCAGATCCTTCACCTTCTCGAACGCCTGGACGCAGGGACCGGACCCCAACCGAGCCAGCCAGACGGCAGGCTTCGGGCTGGCGTCGTTCCTTCTCGGAACTCCCGCGAGCGGAGCCAGCCAATGGCCGCCCGCCGCAGCACTGCAATCTTCGTATTACGCCGCGTACGTGCAAGATACCTTCAGAGTCACCACGCGGCTGACCCTAAATCTGGGGATGAGGTACGATTACGAGTCGCCGTACACCGATCGCTTCGATCAGCTCACGAATTTTGATTACAACCTAAGGCCACCGCTTTCTGTTCAGGGAATGGACCTCAAGGGCGCCCTTACGTTTGTCGGAGTAGGAGGCGTTCCACGGCTCCTTACCGACCCAGACCGGAACAACTTCGCGCCGCGTCTGGGTTTCGCATTCGGGGCAACGAAAACCACAGTGCTGCGCGGCGGCGCAGGCGCGTTTTTTGCACCGGCTACCGGAGGGAACGGCGGCTCCGTCACTAACTACGGGAGCAGCGGTTTTGCCGCCACTACCGCAATGACCACCACACTAGACGGTGTGAGTCCGCTGGACACGCTGCGCAACCCTTACCCGAGAGGCATCCTGCGGCCTTCCGGAAGCGCGTTAGGGCCGGCCACGCTACTGGGTCAGGGCATTGCCTTCGCAGACCGCGGCTCCCGCACGCCATACTCGGGGCAATGGAATTTCAACATCCAGCAACAGTTGCCTGGCGAAATGCTGTTCGAGGTTGGCTACGCGGGCAGCCGGGGCCTAAAGTTCATGATGGGGTCGGCGCTTAACCAACTCACGGATGAGGCTCTCAAGCTCGGGGATGGACTAAGAACGTTGGTTCCCAATCCGTTTTTCGGACAGATTCAAGAAGGCGCTCTTTCTCAGCGAACTGTTTCCCAGGCGCAGTTGCTGAGACCCTACCCGCATTTCCAAGGAGTCAGCGCGAACTCCAGCCGGGGTGCGTCGGAATACCACTCCTTGCAGGTCCGGCTCGAGCGCCGCTACGCACGGGGGCTTATCGTGGTTGGCGCGTACACTTTCTCGAAGTCCATGGACATCGCCACCTCCCGGTGGGCGGGTGAAGACATAGGAGGAGGAGCAATCCAAAACTGGCACGACTTGCGTTCGGAGTGGGCCATCTCGTCGCTGGATCAGACCCACCGGCTGGTGGTCAATTCAACTTACGAGATTCCCATTGGCAAGGGCTTGCCCGGCTTGGCGGGAAAACTAGTATCGGGATGGCAGGCGGCGGGCATCTTTTCTCTGACGAGCGGCGCCCCTCTGGGAATCGCGTCCGCAGCGAACACGACCTTTTCGCAAGGCGGGAGCCAGCGGCCGAATTGGACTGGAGTGAGCACCAGACTGTCCGATCCCACGCCAAGCCGATGGTTCGACACCTCGCAGTTCAGCGCTCCAGAGCCATACCGGTTTGGAAACGCACCGCGAAATTTCGCCGACAGCCGGGCTGATGGGCTTGTGGGCTTGGACGTCACTGCTTCCAAGACGACCCGTTTGACTGAGAAGCTAGGATTGCAGTTCCGGGCCGAGTTTTTCAATTTGACGAACAGCCCGCGCTTCGCTCCGCCAAACATATCGTTTGGCAACGCCAGTTTTGGCGTGGTAAGCGCGCAAGGAAACCAGCCGCGAATTGTGCAGCTCAGCCTGAAGCTGATTTACTAGAGTGAGAGTGCTCGCCAGAGCTAGACGGAGACGGGGATCCGGCCGATGAAGGACCGAAGCACATCGCTATTCCCTGCCCTTCTATTGGCGGTTCTTCAGTCCCTGTTCGGCGCCGAAGCCGCCTCGCCCGTTTTTCCACTTAAGGCCAGCGCAGACGGCCGTTATCTGGTGGATCAGAGGAACCAACCGTTCTTCTATCACGCCGACACAGCCTGGCAACTCGGCAAGCGGCTGAGGATCAGCGAGGTCCTGGAATATCTGGATGACGTCAAACGCAGGGGTTTCACCGCCATCCAGATGATGCCTTTCTGGAAGGGGGATCCCCCGCTCGCCAATGCCGATGGTGTTATCCCATTTGATCCGCCCGACGACATTTTGCGCCCAGTGGAAGCCTACTGGCGAAGCGTGGACAGGATTGTGGAGGAAGCCGCCAGACGCGGGCTGGCGGTAGGGATGGCGCCACTATGGATCCGCTGGGGAGGCAAAGATCCGTTTGGGTGGCGTTATCAACTGACGAGTTCGAACGCGCGGTCCTACGGACGCTTCCTGGCGCGGCGGTATCGCCGTTTTCGCAATATCCTATGGATACTCGGCGGAGACGCAAATCCGATAGAACGCACCAGGGCGATTGCTGAGATCGCCTTGGGCATCCGGGAGTATGCGCCGGAGCAGTTGATCACAGTGCATAACAAGGAGGAGTACGCTAGCGCTGCGTTCTTCGACACTGCGCCATGGCTGGGAGTTAACTTCGCGTATACCTACCGGGAAACATACATTCAGGCGCTCGGAGAATACAATCGGTTGGAACGGGCCAGGCCTATCATTTTGGGTGAGAGCTGCTACGAAGGAGAAGGGAACGAGCGGCGCTTCGGCGACCCATACCGCATTCGCCGGCAGGTTTACCAAGCCGTGCTCGGCGGCGCTCTCGGAGGCCACGCTTATGGGCATCGCGACATCTGGCGCTTTAACGCGGATTGGCGGGAAGCGCTTGCTGCACCGGGCAGACGGCAGATGGCGCACGTAACAGGCCTGTTCGCAACGCGAGCATGGCATAAGCTGGAGCCAGACCAGTTTGACCGCCTTGTCATCCAAGGCAGGGGGTATTTCGGCGAAATGGACTATGCCGCCGCTGCACGAACGCCTGACGGAAGCCTTGCGATTGTTTACCTCCCTCGGGCGAAAAGCATCACCCTGGACCTCAGCACCATGCTGCGCGGGTTGAATGCGAAGTGGTTTGATCCGGCTAGCGGTGTCTACTTCACCGCCACCTCCGTACCCGCTCCCGATCAGCGCGGGCAGCGATTCACGCCTCCCTCCCGAAACTCAGGAGGCGACGCCGACTTCGCCTTAGTGATAGAGCGCTGACCTGACAGATCCGTGGCCGCGGGCCCGGCGGGGCGCTACTGGGACGATGGTCCCTGTTGACGGCGCTGGGCGCCGCAAGGGCAGCCGCAGTTGTCGCAGATGCCATCGCCGTCGGCGTCGACACAGACGCAACCAGGGCAGTTTTCACATTCGCCGGGGGTTCGCTGGCGTTTCCGGTCCCTACGCTGTCCCTGAGCCAGGGCGGCCAAAGGGATCCCGAGGCTGGAAGCAAGCGTGAAGAAGAATCTTCGAGTCATAGGGTACTCCTTCTGTGGTATGGCAACTGGCTCGCCGATCGCAACGAATTGAAAGCAGGCGGGTTGACTCACTTCGCCGCGCAAAGATTGCGATTCGGGAGGCAAGCCGCGCAAGCTTTGCGCGGGGGTAACCGGCGGTTCGCCCACGCCAGCTCGCTGCAAGCGGGCTCGGGCTTCTTTGACGACCGGCGGCGAAGCCGGAGAGTCCTACGAAGTTGCACCGGAATGTTTCAATCGGAAACCCAGGATAATCATCCCAGCTATAAGCCGTTCTTGTCTTCCAAGCTGCGCCACAGATACCAGCTCGCCACCGAACAGTAAGGGCGCCAGCGCTCTTCCGCCATCCGGTCGACGACCGCCGGCGGCGGCAGTTCAGGCATTCCATACGCCTTCTGCACCGCCACGCGGATGCCCAGGTCTCCGGACGGCATGACATCGGGGCGGCGCAGCCCGAAGATCAGAAACATATGGACAGTCCACGGACCGACGCCTTTGATCGCCGTCAGCCGCCGGGTGACTTCCTCATCGGACAGCTTCCTTAACTCTCCGAAATCGAGCCGCCCGTCGAGCGCCCAAGCGGCGGCTTCGCGCAGGTAGGCGATCTTTTGCCGGGACAAGCCCAAGGCGCGCATCGATTCCGGCGCCAGCGACAGCAACGCCTGCGGCGTGACCTTGTCTCCCCGGCAAGCCGCTTCCAGCCGATTGTACATCGTCAGCGCGACTTTCCCGCTGAGTTGCTGGTAGATGATGGACCGCGCCAGAGTGGAGAAATCCGGAGGGCTATACTCAATGCGGTAAGGTCCCACCTTCTCGATAATGGAGCGCAGAATGGGATCTCTCTGTTTCAGGTGCAGAATGGCTTTACGCATGGAACATGAGACAATCGGGATGCATCCTACAGAATAGTATGAGACACTTGGCGGCGCTCCTCGCCCTGGCCGCGACAGCAGGCGGGCAGCCCCCTGAAGAGCTGCCGTCCATCTCCGTGGACGTGAATGTAGTAAACGTGCTGTTTACGGTGCGGGATCGCCGGGGAGGGCTCATCAGCACGTTGACCAAAGACGACTTTACGGTGCTCGAGGACGGGAAGCCGCAACAGATCAAAACCTTCACGCGTGAAACCGACCTCCCGCTGACCATCGGCATGCTGATCGACGTCAGCCGGAGCCAGGAGAATTTGATCGACGTGGAGCGGCGCGCGGCGAGCGAGTTCTTCAAGCACATCTTACGCCCCAAAGACATGGCGTTCGTGATCAGTTTCGGAGCCGAGGCGGAGTTATTACAGGACCTCACGAACTCTCCGAAGTTGTTGCAGCGGTCTCTCGACTACCTGCGCGTGAGCGTGGCGCCTGTCCGCCCGCCGATTCTGGGTCCTGGTCCCGTGCCCACCGCCGGACGCCCGAGAGGAACCATCCTGTTGGACGCAGTGTATCTTGCCGCCGCCGAAAAGTTGCAGACCGAAGTCGGACGGAAGGTGATCGTTCTCATCTCGGACGGCGGCGAGCAAGGCAGCCGGATGACGCGGGAGCAGGCTTTGGCCGCGGCGCACCGCGCCGACTGCATCATTTACAGCATTTTTTACGTCGACCCGAATTTCGGGCGGCGGTGGGGTTATTCGGGCGACGAAGGCTTGCTCAAGAAGCTCTCCGAGGAAACCGGCGGCAGGGTGTACCGCGTGGACCGCAAGCGGACTCTGCCTATGATTTTCGACGAACTCGAAGCCGAGATGCGTAGCCAGTACGCGCTGACCTACTCGCCGTCGAACACGGCGCGCGACGGGGCTTTCCGGCGCATTGAAATCGCGCCCAAAGACAAGAGCCTCAAGGTGCAAGCCCGGCGGGGCTATTTCGCCCCCAAGTGACAGCCGCGCCCGGCGCGATTACACTACGAAGGAGTGAGTCCGAACGTGCTATTACCGACCCGGCGATTTGTCGCCGCCCGCCTTCTGGCGCTCGCCGCCGCCGTCTTGCCGGCGGCATGGGCCGATCAGGTCATCTACCGCGGCAAGTCGCAGTTCAACGACATCATCGTCACGCAGGACAGCCAAGGCATGCGCACGCTGTACTTCGAATTCGGCGGCGCGCGCCAAAGCGTGGTCAAAGCCGGCGATCCGACGCATCTGGAGCTGGCTTACGCCCGCGCCGCGATGAGCTCCCTGGCGCTGTGTCCGCAGCCGGAGCGTGTTCTGGTGGTCGGACTCGGCGGGGGCACGATTCCGATGTTTCTCCGCCGGTATTTTCCTCAAACATACATCGACGCCGTGGAAATCGACCCCGAGGTGATCCACGTTGCCAAGCGGTTTTTCGGCTTCCGGGAGGACGAGCGGATGAAGGCGTACGCCGCCGATGGGCGCCGCTTCATCGAACAGGCGAAGCAACGCTACGATCTGGTTTTCCTGGACGCATTCGGAACGGACAACGTGCCGTACGATCTGGCGACGGAGGAGTTTTTGCGCGCCGTGCGCAACATCCTCACCCCGCGCGGGCTGGCCATCGCCAACATCTGGAGCCGCGAATCCAACCCGCAGTACGACTCGATGGTGCGCACCTATCAGGAGGTTTTCAGCAGCCTGTACATCGTCCGGGCGCCTTACACGGCGAACCGGATTCTGCTGGCTCTGCCCCGCCCGGAGAAGCTCACTGCCGCAGTGGTGGCGAAACGTGCCCAAGCCGTGGCGTCCAAGCACCGGTTCCGCTTCGAGCTTGGCTCGATCGTCGAGGATGGATTCTCGGAAGCGCCGCCCAAGGATCCCACGGTGCGCGTCTTAAAGGATCGCGACAAGCCGCGCTAATAGCGTTCCCACGGCGCCCGCTCAAAGCCCGGCGCCATTTCCCGCCCGAAGCGCAGAGGCGGACGTCCGTTCTCGAAAGCTCCGATGTCAGGCGCGGCGCCGGCGAAGTCGTCGTTGAATCCCGGGATGCGCACGCCTTTGTCGATTGCCGGATTGGGGACTTGCACGAGCGGATCGGTAATGTAGAACTTCTTGCCGTTGCGCTCGTAGTCCACCCGCCCGAATCGAATGCGGTCCATGGTGGGGGCGAGGAACCATTCCAGGCGGTCGCTTGGAACAAACATCGACCGGATCAAGCCGCCTCCGAGGTAGCCGCCACGCAAGTCGTTGCGAAAATCATTGCCCGGTTCGCCCCGCCGTTCCGGGTAGCCGCTGCCCCGGGTGTAGAAGATGTTGTTGCGGGTCACCGCGTTGTACACGTCGTGCCCGCTGAACACATTGAGCGCGCCTCCCGGCTGCAAAGCCGTGTTGTGGAAAATGAACCGGTAGCCGTTGCCGAGATCGACGGTCTCTCCGCGGATTTCGATCGCCCTTGACCCGGTCTTTATGATCGTTCCGCCCGACGGATCTTGATGGGACACGCGGCTGGAGCCGAACACGTTGCGGAAGATGTAGAGCGGACCTTTGGAGGTGGCTGCCGTCGCCACATGCACGAATGTGTGGTGGATGTAGTTGCTCCAGATCCGCACGTTCATGTTCGCGCCTTCGCTTTCGATGGCGTCGTCCCAACAGTTCGAGATGATGTTTCCGTAAATGTCGGAGTCGCGGTTCGGGCTGCCCTCCAGACTGAAGTTCGACCCGCCGCCGATGCCATCGTTATAGCCGTGGTCTTCGGTGGAGCGGATGGTGTTGTAACGGAGGTGGTTGCCGCCGCTCGAGTCGATGAGGCTGATGGCTTGCGGGCCATCGGGATGTCCGCTTTCCCAATCGTTCGAACCCCCGCGCGGGTGTTCGATGAGGTTGCGCTGAATCACCAGGTTTCCGGCGCCCCTGCCGGCATAGACGGCGCTGTCTGAGCCGTGGAAGATGCCCCACACGCGCGCGCCGCCCACGCGCCCCCAACGCGTAATGTGGCAGTCTTCGACGGCCACGTGCTGCACGCCCGGGCGGATATAGACGCCGTGGATGCCGGCGTTCTTCAGTTGCAGCCCGCGCAGGATGACGTAATCGGCTTCCACCACCACGTTGTAGTCGGAAAGGTTGAACACATCGATGGTGTGCTTGCCTCCGGCGGCGGGAGTGATCAAGTGCCAGCCCTTTTCCGTGCCGCCCTCCTTGATGTAAAGGGTCTTGTCGGATTCGCCCGCAGGGAGGAACGTAGTCTTCCCAACCGGGAACTTCTCGCTGCGCGTGCGCGCCTGAAGTTCGGCGCGCTTGCCGCCGGCTTCGAGCCGGATTTCATAGGCGGTGTCCGGAGTCAGATGCACGAGCGAACCGCGGTACTGTTTCTCCCGCGGACCATAGACGAGGGGATAGCCTTCGCGCCACTCCCCGGCGCCCGCGGCCCGGTAGTGAAGGCGGCATGGTCCCTCAGCTTGCGGGCGCGTCCAATACAGCCCCAGCGATTCGAAAGTCGGCACGGCGTAGACTTCGGGCTCCGCGGCAGCCAGAGCCGCGGGCATAAGGAGAAAGACGGCGGCTTTCATCGGGCTCATCCGTTCAGCGTCCAGCCGGAGCGGTATTTGCGGCTTAGGAACTGATTCGCCTCCGGTACGTTGGTGACCTTTCCGGCGGCGCCGTCATAGACCAAGCGCTTACCCACGCGGTAAGAAACCAGACCGAGGAGCATCTGCTCGATGAGATTGCCTCCATAGACGAAGTCGCAGGAAGTCTTCAGGCTGCCTTTGCAGGCTTCAATCCATTCGAGTTGAAACGCGAGGTTGGCCTTGGCGCCGGGAGGTCCGACGGGAGGGAGCAGCTCCGATTTCGAGCGCCGCTTGTAGTAGGTCAGGTCGGCGTCGGGATCGACAGGAATCAAAATGCGGGAAGTGAAATCCGCGATCAGGTGGCCTTTCGTGCCCTGAAACCAGACGCCGTGCCCGATCTTCTTGAGATCCACCGGACCTTTCGGCCCGTCTGGCATGACGCCGCCCTGATACCAGGTGACGCGAATGGGTCCGCGCCACGCATTGGCGGGGTGCTCGAAAGTCATCTTGAGTTCCACGGGGGTGACCTCAGGGTTGAACTTTTCGCTCAGCTTCATGTCGGCTTCGACCGCCGTGGGCAGAGCCGCGTCGATGGGCTTCCACGCCAGGTCCATGGTGTGCGCGCCCATATCGCCCACCTGGCCAGTGCCGAAATCCCAATACATGTTCCACTGCAAGCAGTTGGCGCCGGCGCTTCCGGAGAAATAGCCGGGATTGTAGGGATGGTATTCGGAAGGTCCGAGCCACAGGTCGTAGTTGAGGTGCGGGGGCGGGTCTCCTTCGCGCGGCAGGTAGCCCGGACGGCGCAACTGGCGGCTGCCCCATGCGTGGACGTGGCGGAGTTCGCCGACGGCGCCGTCTCGGATGAGTTCCGTCACGCGGTTGAAATTCGGATTGGCGTGCCGCTGCGTGCCGTGCTGCGTGGCCACTTTGTTGCGGCGCTTGACGTAGTTGGCGCGCACGGTGCGGACTTCCTCGACGGTGATCCCGAGCGGTTTTTCGCAGAAAACATGCATGTCGCGGTTGAGCGCCCAGTTGGCGATGAAGGCATGCGTATGATCGGTGGTGCAAATGATGACCGCTTCGATGTCCTTCTGGTCGAGGCAGCGCCGCCAGTCGACGTAAGTCTTCGCCGATGGCCATCTTTGAGAGGCTTCGCGGAGACGGTTTTCGTTAATGTCGCATAGCGCCACCACGTTCTCGGGCGTGATGGCGTCATAGTGCGCCAAGCCCCGTCCCCAGACGCCGATGAGGGCAATGTTCAGCTTGCGGCTCGGGGTGTTCTGTCCGCTGACTGCGCCACCCGGCACGACCATGAATCCGCCGGCGCCGGAAGCTGTCTTCAAGAAAGTTCGCCTTTGCATCATGCGCGCCATTCTATCCCAAACGGCTCTCCGCCCGTTGCGCGGCGAAGCGATCCGCGTCCCGGCTCCGGTTTTTGATACCTTAGAGAACGTAACCTGGAACTGGGACTATGTCACATAAAACTCCTATAACGGTCGCGCACGGCGACGGAATCGGCCCCGAAATTATGGCGGCGACGCTGCATATCATTCAAGAAGCCGGGGCAAGGATCGAGATCGAGACGATTGAGATCGGCGAAAAGGTGTATTTGCGTGGGAACACGGCGGGCATCGAGCCGAGTTCGTGGGAATCCCTCCGCCGCACCAAGGTGTTCCTCAAGGCGCCCATCACCACTCCGCAAGGCGGAGGCTTCAAGAGCCTGAACGTGACCACGCGCAAGATGCTCGGACTGTACGCCAATGTGCGCCCCTGCGTGGCGTACCATCCTTACGTCGAGACGCTGCACCCCGGCATGGATCTGGTGATCGTGCGAGAGAACGAAGAGGATACCTACGCCGGCATTGAATACCAGCACAGCCCGGACATCACGCAGTGCCTGAAAATCATCACCCGCAGCGGGTCGGAACGCATCGTCCGCTACGCGTTCGAATACGCGCGGCGCAACAACCGGAAGAAGGTCACCTGCTTCATGAAAGACAACATCATGAAGCTGACGGACGGGCTTTTCCACAAGGTGTTCGACGAAATCGGGACGGAGTATCCGGATCTCGAGAAGGAAGTCTGGATCGTGGACATCGGCGCCGCAAAAATGGCCGACACGCCGCTGGCCTTTGATGTGATCGTGATGCCGAACCTTTACGGCGACATCCTCTCCGACGTGGCGGCGCAGATCGCCGGTTCGGTGGGTCTGGCGGGGTCGGCGAACATCGGCATGAAATACGCGATGTTCGAAGCGATCCACGGTTCGGCGCCGCGCCGGGCGGGACAGAACCTGGCCAATCCTTCCGGGCTGCTGCTGGGAGCGGTGATGATGCTTGTGCACATCGGCCAGCCTGACGTAGCCGAGCGCGTGCACAACGCCTGGCTGAGGACGATTGAGGACGGCATCCACACCTACGACATCTATTCGGAAGGCGTCAGCAAGCAGAAGGTGGGCACGAAGGAGTTTGCGCAGGCGGTGGTCGCGAGGTTGGGCCAGCGTCCGGAGAAGCTGAAGGCGGTGAGTTATCAGTCCGCGCCCAAGCAGCAAGTGGCGGAAAAAGCGGCTGTGGCGGCGGCGGTTCCAAAAAAGGAAATGGTAGGCGCGGATGTATTCGTGGCTTGGAAAGACGGACCGGCGGAGACTCTGGCTGGGGGATTGCAGGCGGCGCAGGGAACGGACTTCAAGTTGACCATGATTTCCAACCGCGGCGTGAAGGTTTGGCCGGATGGATTCCCCGATACCCTGACCACCGACGTGTGGCGCTGCCGCTTCGAGAGCGCCGGAAGCCCGGCGGTAAGCCATGCGCAAATTGTGGGTTTGCTCGACCGGGTGGCGAAAGCCGGTTATGACTTCGTGAAGTTTGAGAGTTTGTGCGCGTTCGACGGCAAGCCGGCGTTCTCTTTAGGGCAAGGGCAATAACGGGCTATGAACGAAAACGCCTTGATATTGGTGTTGATGGGCAGCAAGTCCGATTGGGAGACGATGAAATATACGTCTCAGACGCTCGCGCAGTTCGGCGTGCCTCACGAATGCCGTGTGCTGTCAGCCCACCGGACGCCCGCTGAGACGGTGGAGTACGTATCCGCGGCGGAAGGGCGCGGCGTCGAAGTGCTCATCGCCGCAGCGGGAGGGGCGGCTCATTTGGCGGGTGTGGTAGCCGCTCACACGGTGCTCCCGGTGTTGGGCGTGCCGATGAAAGGCTGGGCGCTCGACGGGTTGGATTCACTGCTTTCCACGGTCCAGATGCCGGGCGGCATCCCGGTGGGGACGCTAGCCATCGGAAAGGCAGGCGCCACGAACGCGGCGCTGCTGGCGGTTGCGATCTTAGGCAACAAGCGTCCCGAGCTTCGCGAGAAGCTGAAGGCCTTCCGCCGCGAACAAGCGGCGAAGATTCTGCAAGAGAAGTTAGAGTAGACCCGAGCGGCGCAGCAACGCGGTGGGATCGGGATCCCTGCCCATGAAGTCGCGGAAAAGCTGCGCCGCGTCCGCTTCATTGCCGCGTTCGAAAATCTTACGGCGCAGGTCCATCCCGACT
>Ga0073932_1005367_pt1 | contig 14003 bp, 7 predicted proteins | sample DewCreD2012metaG_FD_76967 | JGI IMG/M metagenome (GOLD analysis project Ga0073932, IMG submission 76967) | Hot spring sediment bacterial and archeal communities from British Columbia, Canada, to study Microbial Dark Matter (Phase II) - Dewar... ... | reverse complement strand
CAGGTCGAGCATCGTCGGCGCCAGATCGACGTTCAACGCCATCTGGTCGATTTTCGCTCCTCGTCGATCGGCAGGCAACCGCGGGTCGTAAATCACCAGCGGAACGCGGATGTCTTCCTCCCACATGAACCACTTGTCCGCCAAGCCGCGATCGCCCAAGGCGAAACCGTTGTCGCTGGTGAAGACGATCACCGTGCGGTCGGCAAGCCCTCGCTCTTCCAAGGCGGCCACAATACGTCCCACTTCGCGGTCGATTCCGGAAATCAAGCGATAGTAATCCCGCAGGATTCGCTGGGCCTTCTCCGGTTCATCAAAACGCCACGTCCAGCGACGGCGGCCCTCGCTTTTCTTCACAAATTCCGGAAGCCGCTGGAAGGCCGCCTCGGTTGCGGTCGGCGGCAGCGGAATCCGTGCGCCGGCATAGAGCGGCTCATCTCGCGGATCCGGCTCGAACTCGCGCGGCTCGTGGTCGCGTGCGTGGGGGGCGTTGAAGCTCACGGATAGACAGAACGGCCGCCCGGGATCCCCGCTTCGGATGAACTCCAGAGCCTCGTTGCCGAATTGGGCAGTGCGATGGGTTCGCGTCGGGTCGTTCGGGTCGATGAAGAATCGGCCCGCCTGCCCGGGCAGCCCGCGCCAATAGTCGAAGGCTTCGGACTGCGCGGCGATCGCCTTGGTGGTGCCCACCCCATATTTACCGATGAACCCCGTTCGATACCCCGCCTCGCGAAACACCGCTGGATACGTCTGCCGCCAAGCCTCGGGAGTGAAGGCCGTTTGGAAATCCTCGATGCCGTGTCGCAGCATCCATTGACCGGCCAAGATGCTCGCCCGACTGCTCGCGCAGATCGATGTGGTCACGAACGCATTGCGAAAGACAATTCCCCGACTCGCAAGCCGATCGAGATGAGGCGTTTGCACAATGCGGTCGCCCATGAAGCCCAGCGTGTTGAATCGCAGATCGTCCGCCAAAAGAAACACGATGTTCAGCGACTGGCCCTTTGGCCCAGGCTCCGCCGCACCGGCAACCCCGGCGATGCCGGCGGCAACAAACAACACCGCCGCCAACACGCACTGCGCATCGGCAAGCCGGGCTGAAGCAAACCGCGGAGCGTTCAATACGATCTGCTTGCACCGCCTCTGCCAACGGCCGATTCGCATCGCTCGCGATCCCTGATCGAGCAGCCCCTTATCGAAATCCAATCTTGCGGATGCATCCGGCGCGACACTCTGTCTCGCGTCGCCTTCGCGCCGCCCGCATGCCTCATTCGCAAACGCTGGGTTCATCTTTGCACCTTCCATCGACCGATCGCGACGGAGTCCTGCGAGACGGATGCGCCTGTCGGCCGTCAGGCAACCGTGCCCCGCCCGTCGGTAACAGTATAACCTCATTTCGCCGCAAAAACCGTTTCCCTCCGCTCGGCAGCTGGCAACGGTCGAGCACAGCCCGGCCCTCGAAACCCGGCCATGATCGGCCGGATTGAATGTCGGCTCAACTGTCGGCCGCCGTCATTGACCGCCGGTCGCGTAATCCGCTTTATTCTAAATCGGGCCGACGAAACCCGAAAGCGACGCAACAGGAAAACCCTCGAAATCCGGCCGAGAATCCGCTCCCGATGATCGCTGGTTTTTCTGCCAAGAGAACACCGACTCCGGGATTGGCGGTCCGAAGCGAATCGGCTGTTTTCCCAACGGTCTGTACCTGTTTTGCCTGACAAGGCGGTTTTCGAACGTTGGCGAGAATATGCCTGCTGCCGTTTCCGCTTTTCGGCGGTTGCAGTAAGATGTTTCTATAAGACGGGGGCGACAGCCGCCGAAAACGGCGCGGGGTCGGCCGCCGGTTTGGTCGGTGGCTGCGCGCCGGTCGGGCGCGGCGATTTGCTGTCGGCGACCTACCGCGTCGCCGGGAGGTATTACAAGCACGGAAGATATTACAAGCAGGCGTGCGACTGCTGAATCGCCTTGCCGTCCCATCCTTCACCCGAAACGCCCCGGTCGCCCGCAACGTCCCTGTGCAAGCCGTGTGGCGGGCAGAAACAGAACAAAAACTTTCGGTGCCGAAGAAGCCGAACGAGGCGCCCCCTCGTCGAGGCCGTTACAAGATATGCAACTGGATCGATGTCGTATCGTCGTTCGAGAGCGCGATTTCACGCAGTTGCTCGACCTGGCGTTGCGAATCGCGAGAATGCATTTTGGGCCTTTGGCGCTTGCTTGGGCTTGCGGAGTGTTGCCGGCAACCGTTTTGTGGACCGTTCTCATCGGCCTCTGGACCGGCATGTTCACGGCAGGCACTACGACTGCTCCGACCAATCTCGAATTCCTTGCCCGATGGCTCGAATCGCCCGAAGGGGCGTTTGCCCCCGGCTATGTCTTTTTTCTGGCCGTCGCGGTGTACTGGACGGCCCCGCTGGCGTCGTCGCCGCTGACGCTCGTCCTTGGCCGACTGCTTTTTGAGGATCGCCCTTCTTTGCGGGCCGCGGCCGGCCAATGGCGCGATTCGCTCCCGCAATTGCTCGTCGAAACGGTAGTACACCGCGGCCTGTGGATGCTCACGGTCATCGGCACGGTCGTGCCGGCAGCCATGCGAGCCTACGGCGCAGAAGTCATCTTGCTCGAGCGCAATCCGTGGCGGTCTGTGCGGGGGCGAATCTCCACGCCGCAACGGATTGCGGGGCTGCACGGATATTGGTTCGGAACCCTGTTCGCCCGGTGGCTTGTTTCGGTGGTCGCCGCGCTCGTTCTGACGGCTTCCTTTTGGTTGTCGTTGCGCGTGGTGTGCCAGGTTTTGTTCGGCCCCGGCGAGCTGTTCTGGGATTTTCTCGTTTTCTATCCGTTCAGTTTGGCTCTGACCACCGGCTATTTTGCCGTGGTGCGGTTTCTCAGCTATCTCGATCTTCGCATCCGTCGCGAAGGCTGGGAGGTGGAACTGCTGCTTCGGGCCGAGGGCGACCGGATTGCTCGCCGAATGTCGTACTGAGATGGTTCACGCATCGTAATCCCATGATTGTTGCCATGAGACACCCGGCCTCGCCGGTCCGCCGAATCGCACGGCTGAGGAATCGGCTTGCCGCCGTCGCGCTGGGATGGTGCCTTGGGTGTTTCGCCGGGGCAACCATTATCGCGGTTACGGCAACCAGCGCGCTTGCGGCAACGACCGATGAACAGGCGGTAGCCGACGGCAAGAAGGCCCTTCAACGAGCGCAGCGGTTTCCGTGGTACGACCGCGTCAACGATTCGCTCCGCCCGATCGATTTGCCCGAGCCGGAAGAGCTACGGCCGCCGAAGCAGCCCGTCGATGCGAATTGGCTGCGGCCCGTGGTTTGGGCGATGTTGATCGCCGCGGCGGCGGGGGTGCTGCTGGCCGCGGTTATCGGCCTTTCGAAACGGCGACGGGCGCACTCCGCGCCGGTCAAGAACGCGAGGCGAGGCCGCATCGAGCATTTGGGCTTCCTTGAGGATGATACCCCGGGCGACTATCTGGAACTTTGCCTGCGGGAAAGCCGCGCCGGACGGTTCGAGCGGGCAATCGTGTACCTGTATGCCCACCTGCTCACCGAGTTGAACGATCGCCAATTGGTCCGTTTGGCCCGCGGCAAAACCAACCGCCAGTATCTGCGCGAGGTAGCCGATCCGGCCATGCGGGCGGCGATGGAGGTCATTGTCGGGGCGTTCGAAGACGCCTACTTCGGCCGCCACCCGATCGAACCCGCCCGGTTCGAGTGGTGCTGGCAGCAGTGGCAACGCATGAAAGGCATGTTTGAACCCATCCCCGCCGTCGTCTCATGAAACGCAACACATCGTTCGATTCCGTTGGCACCGATCCCGTCCAGCCGCTCGCGGCCGACCGTCTCGCAGGCGCGATCGGCCGCGGCATCGGAACGACGATCGCGAAACTGCGCGTTGCAGCAGCGGTTGGTTTGATGTGCTTCGCCGGCTGCGGATCGGAAGAACTGCAAACGGCCTATGGGCGGCGGCTTGCGCCCGGGGCGTCGAAAAGCATCAACGGCACAGCCGTTTTCGCGGAGATGTTCGCCCAGCGAGGCCATACGGTTCTGTCGCGTTCAGCGTTGGGGGCATGGCTCGAGAGCGCCGATTGCATTGTTTGGTTTCCCGACGATTTCGCCGGACCGACCCCAGCGGTTCGCCAACGGCTGAGCGAATGGCTGTACTTCGGCGAGAACAGGCTGTTGATCTACGTCGGCCGCGACTTCGACGCAGGCTCGCTCTATTTCGAAAAAACTCTTCCCAAGGTCGAGACGAAACAGCGGCAACAGTACGAGGCGATTCGAAACGCCCTTGTCGAGTTGCATACGATGCGCCGCCAAGCGGCCGAAGTCGGCGATTATGGTTGGTTCGAACTGGACGATGCGCCGCCGAATCGGGCGATCGGCCCATTGAGCGGACGGCGCGAATGGATCGAAGGCATCGACCAAAGCAAACTGGAGATCCGTTTGGGCCGCCGGCTCGCCGCACCCGTTGGTTCAGAGGTTCTCTTGGCCTCGGACGGCGAGGCGGTGATCAGTGCCGTCTCGCTCGGCGGGAGCCGTTTGGTGCTCGTCGCCAACGGCTCTTTCTTGCTGAACGCGCCGCTGGTCAACCCGGAACATCGCAAATTGGCCTCGCGCCTGATCGACTTGGCGGAACCGGGAAAGCGGAGGGTCGTTTTTCTGGAAAGCGGGCCGGGAGGGCCGCCGCTGACAGACGAATCCGAGTCGCAAACAGGCCGGGGAGGGCTGGGCATTCTCGTCAGGCCGCCGTATCTTTGGATATTCCTCAGCGGTCTGATGCTGGCGGCCGTATTCTGCATGCACTACGCCATGCCGTTCGGGCCGCGGAGGACGCTGGAGGACGCCCCAGCGACCGATTTCGGCCGCCATTTGGCGGCTGTCGCCGCCTTGCTGAAAAGAACCGGCAACCGCAGCTATGCGATGCGGCAGTTGCTGCTCTATCGTCAACTGACCGGCGAGTCGAAACGGGGGCAGTCGCCCGCGAAGCGTCCCTCGCCCACCGGTTCGCTGCCAACGTCAACCAGCGCCGCCGCATCGCTTGGTCCGAGCGACCGGCCAGGCACGGAAAGTCCAATACCGCCGGCAGTCGGCCCGCAAAAAGGCGAATGACACGATGGGCCGTGCAGCACATTTGGCGTCATTGGCCCCGCTGCGAATCCGAGTCGAACAGTTCCTCAACGCAAGGACTCCGCTCTTATGATGGACGACCCGCAACGCAGTCAACCTCGGCCGCCGGGCCAACAACCGCCCGATCCCCGACGACCGACAGCCCCGCCGCCAAGCGCTTTGCCGATGTCGGCCGCACCGCAGGGGACGCTGCCCCCGGGGACGCCGTTGCCCCCCGGTGCGCCGGCAGCGCCAAATGCGCCCGCGGCGCCCGGGGCGGCGTTGCCGGCATCTGCGTCATCCGCCCCGCCCGGACCATTGCCCCCGCCCAGCATGCCGGCAGCCGCCGCGCCCGGCGCGGTCATTCGCGCAGCGCCGGCGGAAGGCTCTGCGTCTCGGCCCGCTTCGTCGCCTGCTTCTGCGCCCGCAGCGCCCTCGGCTCGGCCTGGGGCGGTCGGCGGGGCGGCTTCCGGTCCCGCGGCGGCGTCGCGACGACTCTTTGAACGCATTCAGGCCGAATTGCGCAAGGTATTCGTCGGGCAAGACGAGCTGGTTCTTGGCGTATTGGTGGCTTTGTTTTCGCAGGGGCACGTGTTGATCGAGAGCGTGCCCGGGCTGGGCAAAACATTGTTCGTGCGCGCGCTGGGCCGCACGTTGGGTTGCCGCTTCGGCCGCATCCAGTTCACAGCCGACCTTATGCCCTCCGACATCACCGGCGCACCGATCTTCGACGTGAAAACGCAGGAGTTCCGGTTCCGCCCCGGCCCGGTGTTCACCCAATTGCTGCTGGCCGACGAAATCAATCGTTCGCCGGCCAAGACGCACGCGGCCTTGCTCGAGATCATGCAAGAGTATCGGGTGACGGTCGACGGAGTCAGCCACAAACTCGATCGCCCGTTCTTGGTGCTTGCCACACAGAACCCGATCGAATCGGAGGGCACCTACAATCTTCCCGAGGCGCAGCTCGATCGTTTCATGTTCAAACTGTTGATCGACTACCCTTCGGCCGAGGAAGAGGCCGGCATCCTCATGATGCACGGGCGTCAGGGCGAGTTGGACGACCGCTTGGCGGCCTTGGAGCAAGTAACCGAGCCTGCCGAGATTTTGGCCGTTGCGCAGCGAACCAACTCGGTGCGCGTCGATCCGAAACTGGTGGGCTACATCAACAATTTGGTGCGGTTGACGCGGCAGTGGCCGCAGTTCCACGCGGGAGCTTCGCCGCGGGCCGGGCTGGCGCTGATGCAGGGCGTGCGCACGCTGGCGATGTTTCTCGGCCGCGACTACGCCGTGCCCGACGATGTGATCATGCTCGCGCGGCCGGCGCTGCGTCATCGGGTCATTCTTTCCGCCGAGGCCGAGGTTGAAGGCCATACCGCCGACGAGCTGCTCGAAGAAATGATTCGCACGGTCGAGGTGCCGCGACTATGACCGCCCTGGCGATCATTCTGCTGGCTGTTGCAGGCGTTCTCGCGCCGCTGTTGGCGCTCGCTTGGTCGGCCGGCATCTACCCGGCGAAACGGCTGGGGCTGCTCGCGGCCGTTCCATGCGCGCTTTCGCCGACTGTTCTGCTGGGCGACCTGGGCGGCGCTTTGACCGCGGCCGCGTGGGTCGGCTGGGCGATGGCGGCCGTGTTCGATTTGCGCAGCCTGCCCCGCGCGGGCGAATTGTCGGTCGAGCGGCAATGCGGGCGCGTCGCATCGCTTCGCAAGCCGCACCGCGTGCTGCTCACGTTGAGCAATCTGGGGCGGCGAACGCTCGCCCTGGCGATTCGCGACGGCGCCGGACCCGAACTCGATCCCCAGCCCGCCGAATTCACGCTGACTCTTGCCCCCCGCGGCCGCGTTTCAGCCGGTTATCAATTGCGCGCCGCCCGGCGCGGGGCCTTTCGCATCGACGATTGCCACATCCGGCTCGAAAGCGATTGGAAGCTGTGGCGCCGGCGGATCGTCTATCCCCTCGTATCGCCGCTGAACGTCTATCCCGACATGCAGCAGTTGCGGCAATACACGCTGTTGGCCCGCACCGATCGGCTCAGCCTGTTGGGCGTGCGCCGCGCCCGCCGCGTCGGCCAAGATCACGAATTCGAGCGGCTCCGCGACTACACAGCCGACGACAACTACAAACACATCGACTGGCGCGCCACCGCGCGGCGCCGCAAATTGATTGTCCGCGACTATCAAAGCAGCCAAAGCCAGCGGGTGGTCTTCCTGCTCGATTGCGGACGCATGATGGCCAATCATTCGCGCGGGCTGACGCTGCTCGACCACGCGCTGAATGCCGCACTGCTGCTCGCCTATGTGGCGTTAAGGCAGGGCGATGCCGTCGGCCTGATCGCCTTCTCCGACGAAATCACGCGGTTTGTTCCGCCGCGCTCGGGCGCCAAGCAGATGAACCGCCTGCTGCATGCCGTTTTCGACCGTTTTCCCCGCATGGTCGAATCACGATACGACACGGCGTTCCGCTACCTGGCGGCCCACTGCCGCCGCCGGGCGCTGGTCGTGCTGTTGACCAACATCATCGACGACGTCAATGCCAAGGCGGTCGAGGGCTATCTGACGAACCTTGTGGGAAAGCACCTGCCGCTGGCCGTCTTGCCGCGCGACGAACAGCTTTTCGACGCCGTCGCGGACGAACACCCCAGCGGAGAACGCATTTGGACCGCCGCCGCGGCCGCCGATATCCTTTCTTGGCGACATCGGCTGATCGCCGACCTGCGGCGCCGATCGGCGCTGGTGGTCGATGCCTTCCCGCACGAAATGACCGCGCCGCTGATCAACCGCTATCTCGAGATCAAGGCGCGGCACCTGCTCTGAGCGCCTCGCAGGGCCGTGGGCCGCTGCCGCGCGCCGCATCGGCTGCCGCGCCCTCGGCAAGCGGCGCCTGCTACTCGACGGTAATCACTTGATCAGCCGCGCTTCGATATTGGCGATTTCGCGGTTGACGAACTCATCCGTCAGCAGCCATTCTTGATACAGGCGCTCGATCTGCCGGATGTAGAAGTCCACCGAAGACCGAGTCAGATTCGCCTGGACATCCTTCGGGCGGTCTTCGTCGCGGATCGGCGGACGAATGCGCTCCGGCCGCGGCTGATAGTTCGGATCGACTACCAACAGCGGCAGGGTTTCCGCGGGCAGCAGATGGCGCCAGAGAAACGCCTGCATCCGATCTTCGGCCGGCACGGCTTCGCGGACAAGCTCCCCGCCGCCGACATTCGCTTTGCCGACAATCGTAACATTCTGCGGTTTTTCCGTCGTTTGTAATGTCGTTTTCAAGGTGAGCCGCGCGCTGTCTTTTCCGGCCGGGATCGAAATGGGGGCCGACTCGAACCCCGGCGGAAGCTCGCGGAAACTCAACGCGATCGGGCCGTCGAATCCGTCCTTCCGCAGGGCATAGACCGTAACGGCGGTCGTGCTGTTGCTGCGAACAACGATGCGCGACGGCACCGCGCGAAGCTCGAAATCGGGCCGCGGCTCGCTGATCCGAATACGATAGGCGTATTCTTTTCCGCCGCGCCGCTGCGTATCGCCGAGGTGGACGCAATACTTGCCGTCGGCGGGCAGCTTCACCATGACGTACGAATCGGCATGATCCGTGTTCAGCCCCGAGGCGGCGTCGTAGTGGTCGTCGTTCAGTGCGATGATCTTCCCGTCGGGACCGGTGATTTTAACGAACGAGTCGAGCGGAGAAGCCAGCCGCCGGGCATTGACCTCTGCAACGATCGTTTGTCCGGCCTTCCCATCCACCTCGAAGACATCCCAATCGCCCGGTCGGTCGATGCGGCCGTTGACAATGATCGGCAGCGACACCTTTTGGGCCTGCGCCGGCTGGTCGTTCGGCTCGGCATCGAGACATTCGGGGAGGGTGTCCACCTCAAAGGGCACTTCGTTGGAGGAGTACTTCCCGTTGCTCGCGGCGATCATGTGGCGTCCCGGCGCAGCGTCCTTCGGCGGGAGAATCTGTGCATTGGCTAAGTTCCATCCGTCCATTTCGATCTTTACCGGTTCGCCCGCCCGGGCGCCCAAGGGAAAGATGCTCGTGACGAACGGCAATTCGCCGATGGTAATCCGATACACAAAACTCTCGCGTCCGCGGAAAAGCGCCTCGTTGATGGTAAGCACATATTCGCCGTCGGCGGGAACTTCGTAATAGATCAACGGGTCGGGGTTGAAGCGGAAATCGTCGTTGTATGCCACCTCGTTGCCGCGCGAGTCGTACAACCTCAACACGGCTTGGAGCCAGCCGGGAACGCCGTCGGGTACATAAGGGATGAGATCGCGGGCCTTGACCGAAATCACCAGCCGTTGGCCCTTGACGGCCGAGAAGCGATAGCGGTTCACCTCGCCGGGGGCGATCTGGCCGTTCATCGTGCATGGAACGACGATGCGCATTTCTTCTTCGGAAAGCGGCCGGTTGCGCTGGGCCAAATGCTCCTTGCCCAGCACCGGAAGCTTCATGGTTTTCATCGGCTTGCGGGCGACTTCGGGCACTTGTCCTACATAGAAGGGCAGCGCGTTGGAGACGCCCCGTTTGGTAATCACCCGAATCTCGCGGCGGCCCGGCTTGGCGTCGGGGGCGATCGTGACTTCGGCGAAAACCAGCTCCGTTTGCGCGCGCACAGCCGGATCGCGTTCGTCTTCGGCAAACATCCGTTCGATCCGCTCGATCAGCTTTTGCTTGGCCAATTCTTTTGCCGAGGCGGGCGGCCCGGCTTGCGCCGGCGCCGCTTTCGGATCGGCAAGTTTCTCCAGCTTCGCGTTGCACGCGGCGCAAAACTCCGCTTCGGGCGTGTTGGCGGCACCGCATACCGAGCAAACCAACGCGGGAACCGCGTTCGGACCGGCATTGGGGCCGATGGGGGCGGGAAACTCGTACCAAAGCATTCGCTCGGTCAGCGCGTCGCAGAGGACCGTTTCCGGCTTCTTCAGTTGGGCAAGCTGCTGACGAAGCAATCCCTGCTCTTGATTGTCGAGAACCCGGTAGTAGTCCACCAACCGGACCGACACCCCTTCGCCCGTGACGACAAGGTCGGAAACATAGAGCAGTTGCTGTCCGCCGAGACGGATGGGAAACGTCGTGCCTTGCTGTCCGCCGGCGGGATAGACGTATCCGATGTACTGATTCTGCGCATGCCCTGAAGAAACCGTCGCCGCCCAAACAACCGCGACGAAGAACGGAAGCCTTGTCAACCGACGCATACGAATCCTCCAATCTCCGACGTTTCGGCGCCGCCGAACGACAAATGCGCAAGCCGTCGGCGGGCAAAGGGAGACGCATGCTCGCGTCTCCCCCGCCGCCCAATGTCCGACAGCCGATGGTTACAGGATTTCTTCCAACAACCCGGCTGATTTCATTCCTTCCTTTTCCGTGTCGAGCACGTGAACGTCCAACCCTTCCGGATTGGGCAACGGGGCCGCCGGATCGATGCCGCCCAGCAGGTAGATGCTGCCGAGCAAATCGGCCGGATAGACGGGCCGCTCTTTGGGCAACTCTCCCTTCTCATCCGATGAGCCGACAACGCGGCCGCCCTTGAAACCGCCGCCGGCCACAAGCACGGAGAAGACATTGCCGTGGTGATGCCGCCCGCCGTTCCAGGGCGGTTCCCAGGCGATCTTCGGCGTGCGGCCGAACTCTCCGGTGCACCACACGAGCGTCGTATCGAGCAGGCCCCGCTCGCTCAGGTCGGCCAACAGCGTGGCCAGTCCCTGATCGAGCATCGGGCACTGACGCTTCATCGTGGCGAAGTGGTTCGAGTGCGTATCCCAACCGCCGGGGAAGCTGATGGTGATGTAGGGTACGCCCGCCTCGACCATCCGCCGAGCGGCCAAGCACTCTTGACCGAAGGTATGACGCCCGTACCGGTCTCGGGTGGCCTTCGACTCGTTGTCGAGGTTGAACACCTCCTTGCCGGATCCCATGATCAAGCCATAGGCCCTCTCTTTGGCGGCCTCGGCCTCGGCGATTTCGGCAGCGTCGGCCAGGCCGAAGCCCATCAGATTGACTTTGTCGAGCAAATCGCGGCGGGCGCCTTGCCGGGTGTCGTTGATGCCGCGATTGACGATGCCCTGCACCTCGAATCGTTCGGCATTCGGATCGCCGCCGGTGGCGAAGGGCTTGTAGGCAGGCCCCAAAAAGCCTTCTTCCGAAAACCGACCGGCTGCCTGAAGCATCACAATGTACGGCGGCAGCAGGCCCTGATATTGCTTCCTCTTGAAATAGGTGAACACCGCGCCCACGCTGGGAAACGCCAGTCGCCCGCCGGGGGCATGACCGGTTTGCATCAGATAGGCGGCCGTCTCGTGGCCGTTGTTGCCGTGGGTCATGCTGCGGATCAGCGAGAATTTGTCGGCCTGTTTCGCCAGCAGGGGGAACAGGCTGCTCAACTGAATCCCATCGACGTTTGTGGGAATGACTTTGTCGAATTCGCCCAAATACTCGTTGCCCGTGCCCGGCTTGGGGTCCCAGGTGTCGTTTTGCGACATCCCGCCCCAAAGAAAGATCTGAATGATCGACTTCGTTTGGCCCTTCTTCGCCTTCGCCTTGGCCGCTTCGTCTCGAACGGCCTTCTCTTCGGCCAGCTTTTCTTCGGGCTTTTTGGCCGCTTCAGCCGCAAAGACCTTGGAACCAAGCTCGCCGGCTGCAATCAGCCCCGCCGCGCCCAACGCGCCGCGCCGAACCGCCTCGCGCCGAGGCATCTGTTCGTGATGGTCCGGGTTCTGGTTCGTCCTCATGTCCTTCGTCCTCCTGTTACTCCCTGCGGAGTGCCATGGCGTAAACGCGGCCGTATTGCCAACTGCCGCGACGATTGCCCGCTCATCCTCCCACCCGCTGCTTCGCTTCCAGGATCATTCACTCGTTCCTTCAAGCACTCATTCGCTCGTTCAGCATCGCTCGGCCGCTCGTCCATGCCGCTGATCAATGCCGCAAAAGAAACTCCGGGTTGTTGATCAGTGCCCAAGCGATGTCGATCCACGCATCGCGTCCGCGCGCCGGCCCCGACTTGAGGTACTGCTCGGCGATTTGCACATCCCTCTCGGTCGGATAGCGCGAAAGGATCGTCAAGTAAAGGGCATTCAGCGTTTCTTTCGGGTTAGCGCCCGCGGCCGAAAGCAATGCCGCGAGTTTCGGCCCGGTTTGCAGCTTGTTCTGGATTTGGCCCGAGTTGAGCATGTGCAGCCATTGGGGCGAAGCCAGTTCGTTGACGCGCTCGCTCTCCGTGCCCGTGGCCCGCGCCGACCGGCCGAACAACGTAAGGAACGAATCGGTAACGCTGCCGTCGGCCAACGCGACGGCCGGCATGCCTTTGGGAATGTACGTGAACGGCTCGGGCACCGCGCTGGTGTACAGGTCGGAGCTGCCGGTGATCCGGTTGACGGCGTCGATGAGCACCTCGGCCTCGACCCGCCGCAACGGATAGCTGGCGAAGTTCGCCCGCGCTTCAGGCGTGTTGTATCGAACGATCGACGAGAACTGGTATGTGGTCGAAGTGAAAATGAGCCGTTTCAGGTGCTTCAAGTTGTATCCGCTGGAAACCAGCTCCTTTTCCAGATAGGCCAACAGTTCCGGATTGCTCGGCGGGTTGTCGTCGCGGATATCATCCGGTTCGTGAATAATGCCCCGGCCCACCGCCCACGCCCAGGTTCGATTGGCAATGTTCTTGGCGAACCAGGGGTTTTCGGGCCGGATGAGCCAATCGGCGAAGACCTCGCGCGGATCACGGTCGGGGGGGATCACGACCTTCGTGCCGTCAGGAAAGACGGCATTCAGCGGACCGTTGGGACTGATCGGCTCGGCCAGCGCCTGGGGAATCTGGTTAGTGACCGTTACCGACTTCGCCACGTCGTCAATGCCCGGCGCCGTGCTGCCCGGCACCGCGGCCGACTTCAACGGATCCCAAAAGACGATCTCTTCCTTCCACTCGCTGGTCGGCTTGTAGCCGATCTGCGTAAAGAACGCGGCCATGCCCGCCCGGCGATCCTCGGGCCATGAATGCACCCGCGTACCCATCAGCGCCAATCCGACGGCCGCAGCGATGCCTTCGGGGGTTTTGTCTTGAATGGCGCGGTAGAAATTCACCGGGCCGACGCGGAAGTTGCTTCCATTCGAGGTAAGAAGCTCGCGGGCAAACTGATCGTACGGCTTGTTCTTGGCGATTGATTCCCAAATCCAACGGTGGTAGGCCTGCGCGGCATTCGGCCAAACCTTCACAGGGAACTCCGCCTTGACCCGCAACACATCGCTCCACCTCATGGCCCAGTAGTCGGCGTGGGCCGTCTGATCGAGCAACCGATCGATCAGTGCAACCCGCTTGTTCGGGTCCGAACTCGCGAGGAACGCCTTGGCCTCTTCGGCGGTCGGGAGTTTGCCCGTCAAATCCAAATAGGCGCGGCGAAGGAAGACGGCATCGGAACACAGAGCCGGCTTGATCCCCATCGCGTTGAGCTTTGCGAAAACGATCTCGTCGATGCGTCCGGCCGGCTTCGGCGGCTCGGGGCTTTCCATAATCTTGGAAAGCTCCTTGGCCGCCAGCAAACGGTAAACGGCAGCTCGGGCCTTTTGGGCCTCGGCTCGCTTCTGTTCGGCCAACTTCGTTGCTTCCAAGAACGCTGCCCGCGCCTTCTCCGCTTCGGCTTTCAACGGCGCGGCCGCCACTTCGGCTTCTTCGGCTGCTTTCTCGTCAGCGGCATACGACTCTTTGGCCGCGGCGATTCGCTTCTTCAAATTCTCCAGGGCCTCCTCGGCCGCCTTTTTGCGCGACTCCGCCCGAGCCAACTCCTGCACGCTGTTGTTCACTCTGATGGCCGCTTGTTCGAACTTCTGTCGCACCGGGAGCAGCTTCGCCCGGGCCTGTTCAGCCGCCCTGCGTTTGGCCATCGCATCGTCGATCGCCTG
>Ga0073932_1005366_pt1 | contig 14011 bp, 26 predicted proteins | sample DewCreD2012metaG_FD_76967 | JGI IMG/M metagenome (GOLD analysis project Ga0073932, IMG submission 76967) | Hot spring sediment bacterial and archeal communities from British Columbia, Canada, to study Microbial Dark Matter (Phase II) - Dewar... ... | reverse complement strand
TGGTGCCGATCTCGAGCGTCAGGATCCCGCTGTTGCGCACGGCCAGGATGTCACGCAGCACGTCGGCGCCGGCGGCCACCGCCCCGCGCTCGATCGGCGTCGCGCCCGACGTGAAGTCGACGGCGAGAAAGCGCGCGGTGAACTGCTGGCCGGCGGGCACGAGGCCCGCGCCGGGCACGTTGGTGTCCTGCTCGGTTTTGCCAGCCTGCCCCGGCGGCGTCTGAAAGAACGTCAGGTTCTGCTGCCCGGCGGCGGCATAGGTGACGTAGTCGAAGAGTTCGTAGGGCAGCCCTTCGATCACGCCGCCGGGAAGGTAGGAGGGAACGCCGGCCGGAATCGGAGCGTTGCCGGCGGGCAGGTTCAGTCGCGGTACGCGAGCCATGTTTGCACCTCAGTCGTGGTTGTGGGAGGGAGAGGCCGCGGTCAGCCCGCGTACTCGTAATCGCCGACACCCTGCAGCATCGGCGGCTCGTACGAGGCGCCGGACAGCATCGGCGCCTCGTAGTCGGCCAGCGGTTCGCCGCCCGGCGCGATCAGCTCGTCGGCGAGCGCGGCGGCCAGCTCTTCGGACTCGTTCATCTCGCCGAGTCCCATCTGCACCGCGAGCGGCCGCGCGAGGTTGTAGATCGCGATCGACATCGCGCCTGCACCTGCGTGCGTCAGCCACGGCTGCTTCATCGCCGCGCCGGCGGCACCGATGCCGGCGGCCAGGCCGATCTTCACGGCGTTGCCGATCGCGCCGGTCTTGGCCTGCGCGGGCAGGAACTTGACGACCGCGTCGACGGCGATTCCGCCGACGGCGCCGAACGCGCCGGTCTGCAGCACGTCCATGAAGCCGGTCATCATCGTGCGCGCGCGCGGCCGCGCGCCGAACGGGTTGCGACGGTAGCGGCGCCCGCGCCGCGGGTTGCGTTGGAAGCCGCCCTTCGACGAGCGGCTCTTGCGTTTACGTGCCATTACGAGCCTCGCTTTCTTGGGCTTGCCGCCCGTTGGATTGATCACCCAGAGTTGCGCCATGGACTAGCTCCGATCGACGATGCCGCGGCTGGTCATGCGGTAGCGGCCGCCGACGACGTACAGCCGCGACCCGTCGGCCGAGGCGACGAGCAGCGGGCGCGCGCTGCCCTTGAACTTGTGCAGGTAGGTCGGGCCGTGATCGGAGCGATAGATCACGCCCTCCAGGCGGCCGAGCCGCATCGCTGCTTGCGGCTTGTCCACCTGGGCGCGCGCCACGCCGCTGGGCTCGCGCCGATGAAAACCCCGGTACAGCCGCGCCGCGCGGCCCAGCTCGGCGCGAAACGCGCGCTGCCGCTCCGCGCCCGGCAGCGCCAGGTGCGGCGGGAACGCGGCGCGCGAGCGCTTGCGGAAGTCGCGCCGGGCGCGCCGCAGCGCGCGCAGCGTGGCGGCCTCGAGCGAGTCGCCGGCGCGCCGCAGCGTCGCCACGTTGGCGCGCACGACCTGCGACGAATAGCCAGCTCGCAGCGCCGGCGCCGCCGATGAGGGCCTGCGCCGCCGCTTCGGATTCGCGCGCACCGGGCGCAGATGCGCCGGGAATGGTCCGGTCTTGTGGCGGGCGCGCCAGGCCTGGCGGGCGCTGCGCAGCGCGGCGGCCGCGGCGCGCTCGGCCGGCATGCCCTCGCGGCGCAGCCTGGCGATGTTGGCGGAGACGGTCGCGCGCGAGTAGCCGCGCGCGAGCGGGTTGCGTTTGCGCTTAGCCGCCACGGCGCCCCCGCTGCTGCATGAACCACCACACGCCGAGGCCTACCACGCCGAGCGCGACGAGCAGCGGAATCCAGTCGGTCCGGCCGCGCGCCGAGCGCGCCGCTTCGCTCGCCAGTTCCGCCGCGCGCTCGGGGGCGACGCCGGCCGATTCGAGCCGGCGCGCTTCGTTGACCCGCAGCAGGAAAAGCCCGATGTCGCGCGCAGCATCGGTGAGCTGCGCGGCGAAGTACGCGACGGCGGCCACGCCGCCGACGGCGAGCAGCGGCGCCAGCGGCAGCGCGCCGAGCGAGCCGAGCCCGAACGAGCGCAGCCAGTCGATCGCCTGCTGCACGTGCTGACCGATGGTCGCGACGCGCTCGCGCAGCTCTGTGGCGCGCCGGGCGAGCGCCTCATAGTCGGCGCGCAGCGCCGGGCGCGTGCGGGCGTACTCGGCGAGCGCGCGCAGCTCGCCGAAGCGGCGCTCGAAGTCGGCCGCGGCCGTGCGGAACCGCTGCAGCACGTTCCACCATTCCGGCGCGTCGGCCGGCGGCGCGGGCACGGCGCCGGGGGTTCCGCCCCCGCGCGCGCGCAGCTCGCCGCCCCAGGTTTCAGCCACGGCGGCGCCCCGTCAGCAGCACGCCGAGCAGGATCGCGCCGCCGACGAGCGCGGCGCCGATCATGAGGTTGCGCTGCGTCGCCTGCTGCGCGCCGACCTCGACGCGCACCGGTGGCGAATACTGCGTCAGATCGAGCGGCGGCAGGCCGGCGCGCGCCCGCTCCATCTGCGCCTTGACGGCCTGGCGCTCGCGATACGCCTGCACGATGGGCGCGAGCAGATCGCGGCCCCACTCGAAACCGGTTGCCGGCGCAGGCGCCGGCGCGGGTGTCTGTCCGAGGTACATCACGACCTCCGCTGAGTGAGCAGCAGCACGAGCACGAGCGCGCCGCCGCCGGCGGCGATCCACGGCCACGGGATATCGGCGCGCTTGGGCCGCCGGCCGGTGACTTCGACCGGCTCGAACTCGGCCGTCAGCTCGCCGCCCGGACCGCGCCTGACCGGCGCGTAGGCGCCGCGCGGGAGCGCGACCTGATCGCGGTACTGCATCGCAGGCAGCACCTGCGGCGGCACGCCAGCGCTCACGGCCGCGGCGGCATCCCGCGCGGCGGCCATCTGCACGACGGTCGGCAACGCCTGCGCGGCACCCTGCGCGATGGTCTGCAGCACCGACGGCGCCGGCGCGGGTGCCGGCGCGGGCTCCGGTGGCGCGACCTCGACCGGCGCGGCCTTGGGCCGGCTGAGCAGCGAGGCGATGCCCTTGCCGCCGGCGTACAGCAGCGCGGCGCCGGCGGCGATCTTCAGGGGCTTGCGAACGACCTTCTCGACCTTGCGGCCGAGTTTCTTGAGCCGTCGGCCGATCTTGCCCAGGTCGCCGAGCTGGCCTGTGGTGTCGATCATGTAGGGCACGGTCAGACCTCCACGGTCATGCGCTCGACGATGCCGGGCGGAACCCAGCCCGGAAGCGCGCCGGCGACGATGGTTTCAAGCGGCAGCCACACGCGCCCGAGCTTGACCTCGGGCAGCACGTGCGACAGCCGGCCAGGCACGAAGCCGACGGCGGTAAAGCGCGTGCGGTGGCCGATGGACTCGAGCAACGATGCGAGCAGCACCGACTTGTCGTCGCAGTCGCCCTGCCCCTGCTCGATCACGCGCGAGGCGGTGTGCAGCGTCTCGACGCCGCGTACGTCGCGGACGTAGCGGATGGCGTCGCGCACGTAGGCGTGCAGCCGCCGGATCTCGGCGCCGTAGTCCTTGGGCCGAAGCCCTGCGACCAGGCGCAGCGCCAGCTCGCGCACCGGCATCTCAGTGCGCCCCCGGCGGGTGAGCGCCGCCATCATGCGCAGCGTGCGCTGCACTCCCGCCCTGCCCGTCGGCAGGTCGGCCAGAAAGTTGGGCGTCGTCATCGGCGATCAGCTCGCGAAGGGCGTCGGCCAGGTCGGCGAACCAGTCGCGGTGCTGGGCGACGCGCGGATCGAAGTCGGCGAGCAGCGCGACTGGATCCGGCATCGCCAGAAGCTGCCGCAGCTCGGCGGCCGGGAACTGGTCGAGCAGCAGATGCGCGTACAGCTCAGGGTCGCTGTCGCGCTCTGCGGCGGCGATCGCCATGTCCATCAACGCCCGCACGGCCGCGCCGACCGCCGACGGTGAAGCAGTCGGATCGGTCGGCGCGGCCGGCGCTGGCGCGGCTTTCGCCGCGGCGGGGAATGCGCCTCCTGGCGCGGGGTTGGTCGGGGCTGCGCGCGCCGGCTGCTGTGCCATCGCGAGCAGCGGGCGGATCGTGCGCAGTCCCTCGACGATCATCTGCGACGGGTCGACGCCGGAGCCGGTGTCGATCGAGCGGCCGAGCTGCAGGCCCTCGCGGAAGAGCTTGAGCAGCTCGGCGGTGTCGACCGCGCCGCTCTTGGCCGGCGCGAACACGTCGCGGTACAGCTTGAGCCGCTGCAGCAGTTGCTCTTCGCTCGGCTGCTCGGCCGGGCGCGGCGCCATCGCCTTGATCGCCTCGGCGAGCTGCGCGCCCTGCTCCTTGATCGCGCCCAGCAGCACGGTGCCGAAGTCCTCCGGCTTGCGCTCGCGGCGCTCGGCGATCTCGACGCGGCGATTGGCGATCAGGCCGCTGCGGTCGCGCACGTGCACGCGGTAGGCGCCGCCGCCGTAGTCCTGGCGGATCATCTCGAAGAGCGAGGCCTCGCCGGCGATCTCTTCGGGCCGCATGGTGGCGACGTACTGCAGCGCCTGGCCGTTGCCGACGCGGTAGACCATCACGCGCGCGTCGTCGGACGCACCCAGGTCGGCGAGCACCAGGTCGAGCGGGCTCGCCTCGTCTTCGATGGCGATCGGCGTCTCGACGACGGCGGCGTCGACGGTTTCGGGTTGCGGCGCGGGCGCCGGCTTGGCGGGTTTGCGACCTTTCACGGTCGCGGACTGTGCTGTACGAGTGTTCCGCATTGTCAAGACCCCTTGTAAGCGTGTACTGTCGGTGTTCTCTGAGGGTTCTTGGGGGGTTCCATCGACGTGGAACCCCCTTTGTTTTTGCGGTCCGCGCGGCCATTTCCTGCCGCGCGTCTGGCTCAAAGCGGGATATGCCGCCCGCCCTGCGACCGCGGCGAACGCAGTCCGCCGCGGTCGGTTCGATCGACGCCGACGCACTAGCGACGCGGCTCGATCAGCAACGGCTACTCGGTGCGTACTCTTCGACCGTCCTTCCTGCGCCGCTCGGCGCCCATCGTCGATAACGCAGCCGCTGCGACCACAGCGGCACGCGGCCGGCGCAGAACTTGACCCACTCGTCGATCACGAGCTGGCGCTGCGCCTGGTCGCGATCGGACAGCAGCGCGACGAGCTGCAGCAGCTCGTCGACCGCGCCGCGGCTGTAAACGGTGCTGTACTGCTCGACCGTGAGATGGCCGGCGACTTCTTCGTCGGGCAGCGGCTCGCGCCCGCCGAGGCGCTGCGCGATCTCGTCGTCGCTCAGATCGGCGATGCCGAGCGCGGCCTTGAGCTTGGGCGACCAGTACAGCATCCGCCGGTCGGCGAAGGCGTCGGCGTAGGTGCGGAAGCGCTCGGCGAAGTCGGGTGCGTCGCCGGCGAGCCACAGCGCCAGCATCTGGAACGGCGTGTAGTGCCCGCGCCGCAATCCGATCTTGGCGTGCGCGCGCGACAGCTCGTCGGCCGCGGTCCAGTCGTCCAGGTCGCGGCCGAACTTCGCGACGTACTCGGCGGCGTAGTCGCCGGGGCGTACGTCGTAGGCGTGCCGCAGCATGTGCTCGCGGGCGCCGCCGAGGCCGTGCTTCTCGAGCGCGACGATCCAGGCATCGCGCAGCGCGTCGAAGACGCCGCCGCGGTAGTGCCGCCCGGTGTCGTCTTCGACCAGGCGCACGCCCGGCAGCTTCGTCACGTCGACGCCGACGAAGAGCAGCTCGTGCGCATGCGGGTGCCAGCCGTGCTCATCGCCGAAGGTGACTTCGAGCGAACGCACGCCGCCGGCGCGCGCGAGCGTCGTCTTCGCGCGCTTGTAGACCGCCGACTGCTTGAATGTCTTCTGCGCGGCGGCGAAGCGGTCGATCAGCTCGGCGAGCGGATAGCCGTCGCGCTCGTGCGGGAAGGTCTGCGTCTGCAGCAGCACGTCGCCGCCGCGCGCGGCTTTCCAGGCGGCCATGCCGGCGAGCAGCTCGGCGCGGCGCGCCTCAGCGACCTTGGCTGAGCACACCGCGCACGTCCACACGTTGCCGCAGGTGTGCAGCCCGCCGATGCGGGCGCGCGAGCCGTCGACCGCGCGCAGCAGCCGCACGCCGTCGCCGAGCACGGTGCGCGCGCACCAGACGGTGCGGTGCTGCGCGTGGGCGCCGTCGGCCGGCCGGTACAGCAGCCGCTGCGCCGCACGGCGCACTTCGTCGCGCGCGACTTTGCGATCGCTCATCGGTGGCCGTGCAGGTGCTGCAGCACCGTCAGCAGCGCCGCGCGCTCGATCGCCGGCATCGAGGCCAGACGTCGCCGCCAGCGCGCCGCCTTGCGCTTGATGCGCTCGCGCTCGCGGAAGTTGGATCCGACGACGCTGAAATCGGCGAGCTGCGCCGGAGGGTCATAGTTGAACCACGCGGACTCGGTTCGCGGGCCCCCGCGCGTCATGCAGCGATAGTCGATCCGGTGCCAGCGATGCCGCCTGGCCGCGTCGTCGTACAGCTCGGAGCGGTAGCCCGACAGCAGAAAGGGAACGCCGGCGCCGGCGAGCCGTTCGAGCAGCTCGGCGTGCTGCTCGTCGGTCAGCTCGAACTCGCCATAGATCGCGAGCTTCGCGCGAGTCGCGTGCAGGTAAGGCGGATCGACGTACAGGAAGTCGCCGGCGCTGAAGTGCCAGCGGCGCAGCGCGTCGAGCGCGTCGAGCTGCAGCACGATGGTTTCGGCGCGCGCGGCCGCGGCTGCCTCGAGCCGCGCCGCCTGCGCCGGGTTCAGCTCGAGCAGCACGGACGTTTCGGCTGGCTGCTTGCGCTGCCAGACGCCGGCGGAACCGGCGAACAGCTCGAAGTAACGGCGGTGCGGCGGGATCAGGTTCAGCAGCGTCTGCCACACGCCAGCGCCGCGCTTGCCGCCCGGGTACGTGCCCGGCAGCGCATCCCGCGAAGGCGTGACCGCCCGGGCACTCAACGCCGGCGCCGGCGATACCTGCCCGGGCGGCGATGTCAACGTAAATCGTTGATCTGAAAGGCGCGCAGAGGATTTCGCGAAAGTACCAAGAAAGTCAGATGCCCCCGCTGCAGATTCCATGCCGGGACCTTTCAACCCAGGTCGGGAAGGATCGCGATGGACTCGCCGGGGCGCGAATGCCCCTCAGACGTGGCTAGCCAGCCCAGGAGCGCATGAATGCGCTCGCCTGTGGGAGTGAGCCTCGGATGCGAGAAATCGCCGGCTAGCCAGTTCTGGCGGGCCGCAGCGCGTGCGGCGCGGCGCAGGTGACCCGGAATCGGCCGAGTGCCGCCGGCGACCAGGCGTAGCAGCTCGGCCTGCCGCTCAGTGACCGCGAGCACGATCCTGCCGCCCATGCGCGTGGCCTCGGAGTTGGCTAGCCGACGGCACGTGCAGCGCGCGGCCGGCTGCCCGCCGCCGGCGCGATGTCGCCGCTGATGTGGGCGAGCGCGGTCGCGGTCGCGGCCAGGATCGCCGCGGCATTGCGCAGCGGCCCGGTGTCGAGCTGCAGCGCCGGCAGCCCGTCGAGCGCGAGCGCCACCTGCTGCGCGTGTTCGGCCAGGTACGCCGCGCGCCGGCCCAGGTCCTCGGCATATCGGCGATCGGCGTGCGTCATCGGCTGCGCTACCAGGTAGCCATGCAGCAGCGGGTTCTGCAGTTTCGCCATCACGCGCCCTCGTGCAGCGGCGCAGACAACTTCTCGCGGCGCGGCGCCGGCGCGCGCACGAGCGAATCCAAGGGGATCAGCAGATAGATCGGGAAGGGCCAGTCGGGCACCGGGAAGCGCACGTGCGCGATGCCCTCGCCACGGATTGCTTCGATGCAGCCGCGCGCGTCGGGCACGCGGTGCACGCGGCGGAACTCCAACGTGAGCTGCACCCAGTCGCCGACCACCAGCGGCTTGTCCGTGCGCTCGCGCGTGACCGCGGCCTGGCGCCGATCGTAGGGACGCCAGCTCATCGGTTCACCCTGCCCTGCGCCACGTTTGCGAGCCAGCGCCCGGTGCGCTCGAACCAGGCGTATGCCGGATCGACCAGCGCGCGCAGGATGACCACTGGCGAGGCGAGCAGGCACAAGCCGACGAGCGCGAGCAGCGCCGCCCACTGCGGCAAGCCTTGCGGTGCGCGCATCGCCATGGCTACGCGCCCACGGTCTCGGCGGCGACGATGCGCACGTCGTCGTCGCCGGCGCGCACGATGAAATGGCCGCGCACTTCGACCGCGTCCAGCCCGGCGTGAAACACCGCGCCGGCGAGCTGCTTGCGCAGTTGTGCCTCGCGGTGCTGCGCGGTGGCGAGCAGCTCGTCGGCGACCTGGCGATCGACGTGCGCCTTATGCCAGGCCGCGAAGGCGTGCTCGATCTGCCGCTGCTGATACGGGGTCATCGCGACCACCCGCGCACGGCAGTGATGGGGAACACGACGTTCGGTGCGCCGCTGGTGGCACCGAACATGCCGGCTTGCTGCTTCGTCGGAAACCACAAGACGCGGCGCGGACGAAGGGCCGCGCCGCGCCAGATGTGATCGAAGAGCACGCACGCCCAGCGATGCGTCGCGCTGGGCTTGGTGCGGCGGTCAAACGGTGCTGACATGAACGCCTCTCCGGTTACCCCCTCTCCGTTCTGAATCGAGGCCCCGGCGCGTGTCGGTTGCAAGCCGACGCCGGCCGGAGAGGTAGGGACCGGGCGCGGGGCGACGACAGGATAGGTCCCGGCCTGTGAACGTGTCAACAGCCCGGGACCGTTGCCCGTCCGCACCCGCTTGACTATCGTGCAGGCGTTGCACTTGGGCCGGAGAGGAACCCCCAAATGAACACCGTCGAATACCTCGACGCGCTGCGCGCGCGTCTTCAACTCCACAGCGACTACGCGCTTGCGAAAGCGCTGAACGTCACGCGGCAGATGGTCAGTCAATACCGCAGCGGCGCGCGTGGTTTCGGCGATGACATCGCCCTGCGCGTCGCAGATCTGATGCGGCTGCCGCCGGCGAAGGTGCTTGCCGACATGGCCGCCGAACGCGCGCAGTCAGAGCAAGTGCGGAAGGTCTGGAAGGATGCGGCGAAGGTGATCGCTCGAGCTGCGCGCGCCACGGTCAGCGGTGCGGTCGCGCTGCTCGTCTTCGCCGCGGCCATGCTGTCCGTGCCCTCTTCGAGCGAAGCGGCGACGAATCAGGCGGTTAACGCGGCGCAGCGGGGTGCACTGTGCATTATGTCAACTGTGCGCCGGCTCTGGCTCTACCTGCGACGCCGGCTGCCCCGCTTGCGTGATCGGCGCACCCCTAGCATCAATCCGGCGCTGCTGACGGCCGAATAACACCCTAAGGGCCGCGCGTTTCCGCGGCTTGGGTGTTGCAGATGGCATACGGTTGCCCGCCGATCGGCGCGGCGCAATTGCCCGACCTGGTCGCCTGGGTGGGCGGCCGGCGGGCCGCCTGCCGTCTACTGGGGATCTCCCCTCGCACGCTGCGGCGATGGGCGATCGCCGAAGCGGCCCCGCTGATGGCGATCCGGCTGCTGTGGTACGCGAGCCCGCACGGCCGCGCCGCAGCGGCGCTGGACCTCGACAACGAGCTGCGCCTGGTGCACGGCCTGAACCGCGCGCTGCGCAGCCGGATCGCCGATCTCGAGCGCGACCTGGCGGCGGCGCTGGCGGCGCGCGGCGACGGCGCGGCCAACGATCCGGTTGCGGGGTCAGTCGCGCAGCGCGACCAGCGCGGGGCCGCCGCGCCAGGCGCGCAGCACGCGCGCGAGCCGCTCGTCGACGGTGGCCAGCGGCAGCCGCAGCGCCTGGGCGAAGGCGACGTAGGTCGCATCCTGGCCGGTCAGCCCGGCCAGGCGCAGCTCGGCCAGGCGCGTGGCCGGCAAAGGATCGGCCTGCCAGTGGATGCGGTAGCCGGCGAAAGTGCGGATCAGCGAGCGGACGACCGCAGCGGGCCGGCCGCGCTTCAGCTCGTCGCGCACGACTGTGTTGACGACTTCGCTTTGCAGCAGCAGCGGAGCATGAACGCGGTCGGGGCCGGCACCGCGGAAGCGCTCCCATAGCGCGCGCGACAGCGCGGCGGCGTTCTCCGGGATCAACCAGTCGTAGACGATCGAGGCGTCGACGACGTAGCGCATCAGCCGCTGCGGCGCGACTCGCGCACCCGCTGCGCGCCTGTCTTCTTGTGCTTGATGTAGCGCACCAGGATCCGGCCGAGCCGCTCGGTTTCCCGCGCCAGGCGTTCGCGCTGCTCGCGCGTGCGGATCTTCTTGGCTTCGGCAGACAGTGTCGTGCGCATGATGGTCGCGGCGTTCGGCGGTGACAGCTCGCAGTCTAGCGGGCGGCGCGCCGGGCGTACAGCAGCGTGCGGTCGCCGAAGAGGTAGAAGCCGACGATCGCGGCGGCGTTGTCGATGGCCTCGGAGGGCACGCCGACGCTGCGCGACCAGGCCCACACGACGAGCACGCAGGCGACGACGAAGGGCCGCTGCAGGCGAACGATCGCCTCGACCCACGGGTAGGAGGCGGTGCCGCCGCCGGCGGCGTTGATCGCGTTGAACAGCGCGATCTCCTTGTCCTTCATCGCCAGCCACTGCTCGACGCTGGCGGGCTTGAACTCCGCCGGCGCGAGCCAGCGCGACACGGCGGCTTTGCCGGCCTCAACGACGACGGGAGCAAAGGCGGCGAGCGCGGTCAACGGGTCCATCAGTCGCGGCCCTGCCCCGGCTGCACGATGTCGGCGAACTTGCGCAGGCTGGGCGGAAGCTGCCTGCCCTTCTCCGCGATGTACATCGCGAGCATCAGCTCGACGACGTAGACGCGGCGCTCCAGCCGCCACAGGAAGTAGGCGGCCGGTACCAGCGCCACCGAACCCACGTCGGCGATGATGCGCCACCAATCCATCAGGCGATGCGCGACGTCGGGCGCGTGGCGGCCTGGGCGTTGGCCAGGTAGTTGGCGCCGTTGTAGACGATGGTCAGCGCGCCGATGCCGGCGAGCAGCGCGCGCTCGCCGCGCGTCATCCGCCCGCGCAGCGCCCAGGCGATCAGCAGCGGGCCGAGCAGCAGCACGTCGACCAGGCGCACGAGCTGCGACTTCTGCGCCTCGGGACTCACGCGGTCTGCTCCAGTTGGATCGCGCGCGCGTACAGCTCCGGCGGATAGGGATCGACGCCGTTCTCATGGCGGGTGATGGCGCGCATCAGCGCGGGCAGGCGGTCGAGCCCGATCGGCTCGTCGGGGCCGACGCCGAGCGCGCGCGCGACCGCGACGACGTAAGCGTCGGTGACGTTCTCGGTCGGCGGCGCCCACTCATAGATCAGCGCGCGCACGGTGTTGCGGCCGGCGAGGATGTCGTTCTTCAAAATGCGCGCCATCGCGCGCAGGCCCCACTCGGGCGCCTCGAAGACGACGAAGCGCGGGTCGCTCTGCTCGGCGGCCATGCCGCGCCAGCGCGTGCCCGTGCGTTCGATGTTGCCGGGGTTGTTGTTGCGGATGCCGCGCGGCAGCGTGCGGTCGAAGGTGCGCGCGATCACGCCGGCCCCCTGCTCGGTGCGCGACCACAGCCAGAGCAGCGCCGCGCCGCCGAGCGCCCACCAGAACACCGCACGCGCGCCGCCACTGCGAGCCATCCGCCAGCGTTACGGTTGCTCGACGTCGGGCGCCGGCGCCGGCTCGTCGGCCTCGGGCAGCGGTTGGCCGAAGACTTCGACGTGCGCCTGGTCCAGCTCGGCGAAGAACACGCGCCCGTTACGGTTGCCCTCGCCCAGCTCGCAGGCGCGATCGATCATCGCCGCGAACAGCGCGTGCGCCTGGTCGTCGGCGGGCAGCTCGGCGATCGATTGATGCAGCCGCAGCAGTACGTCGACGACGGCGCGGTCAGCTCGAGGCAGGATTTGCGAGAGTGCTTCCGTGTGCGCGTGCATCAGTGCCTCTTAGGTGGCGGAGTAGCCTTGGAGCGTCACGTTCTCTTGCGATCCGGCGGGGCCGGCCGCGACGAATTCGAGGGTCATCGCGGTATTCGCCGAACCAACGATCGACAGGTCGGACAGCGTCAGCACGCCGACACCCTGCACCGGCGCCGACAACGCCGCCGCGAAGATCACCGGACCGACGCCAGTTAGGCCGTCGCGCAGGTACACCTTGAGCGGCCCTGCGGCCGTCGCGCCTGCGGCGAGCGTCGCGGTAATGCTGGTGCACACGTGCCGCACGCCGACGCCGCCAGCGGCCCGCGTCGCACTTGCCACGGCGCCCAGGCCAGGGTCGCCGACCTCGGACCAGTCGCCGCCGCGGCGTTGGAGCTGTGCGCCTTGCCCCGACAGCAGCGCCAGGTTCACGGCGGACGCGGAGCGCACGCGGTCCCATAGCGCGCCGTTGAACGCCAGTCCGCGGTTGACGACGGCGAGGCCCAGGGCGTTGTCGAAGTCGAGCAACGGGAAGGGTGATTGCCCATCGACATCGCGCGAACGCACAACGGCGTCTACGTTGAACGGGCCGAACGTCCCATCGGTGCGCGCCATCAAGGCGGTTGCGATGGCAACCATGCGGTTATTGACCAGGATATTGCTGCCGAGCGGATACGCGCGCGGCGCGTTCGGGTTGCCGTCGAAGTCAAAGATCGCATGCAACAGCGTGCGGCTAGCGTCCACGGGTCGGCTCCCTCTCGTCGACCTCGGTCAGACGTACCCGCGGCGTGCCATGCCCGACTTCCAGCGGCAACGGCAGGCGCTGGGAATTCAGCCGGTTACCTGCGATCGTGACCCAGCACTCGTTCACTGGCGCGATGACGGTCTTGCTCGTATGTACGCCGATCTGCTCGCCTTCGCCGAAGAGCGCGAAGAATGGCCCGATCCACTCGAAGGGCGGCGCAAAGCGGATGTGGTTGAGGCCCTCGATTGGCGCGCCGTTGCGCCGAATTGTGACCGTCAGCTCGCCGGGCGCGAACACCGTAGCCGGGACGAACTGCAGCAGTACCCACCGGAGAACGACTACCTGCCCGGGTGGCACCGCAAAATCAATGTTGGTGAACGTGACACCGTCGTCGGGTACACCCGCCGATTCGGTGATGATGAAGTCCCGCCCGTTGATCGGGCGGGAGTCGAACACGGAGAACACCTGCGCCGACAGCTCTGGCGGGATCGGGTTAAAGCCCTGCTGCGCCTGCAGCGTCGCGATGGCCTGCTCGGAGGGAATCTCCGGCGGTGCGCCGATCGGCAGCCGCCTCCCGTAGCGCCGGAAGAGGGTCATCTCGGATACACCTTCTTGCCGATCAGCAGAACGTAGACCTCGTAGGCCGTCGCGACTCGGTTGGTGAGTTCGATCGTGATCTTCGCCTGCGGCCGGAAGCGCCGCACGAAGGGAAGCTGCATCGGCAGTCGGCCGTCGCCGAACCACGAGGGCAGCGGCAGCGGCACGTTGCTGAAGCGCGCGTTGTCCTGCGTGAACATGTTGACCAGCACGTACGGCAGGATGCGCGTCGACTCCTGCTGAGAGGTGGCCGCGATGAACGCCGAGAAACTGCCGTAGTGCCAGTCGAAGTGCGCGTCGTTCTCGATGAGGATGTTCTCCGACGCGGTGCCCAGTGCAGGCAACAGAATCGTCGGCGTCGCGTAGATGTAGAAGCCGGCCGTCGCGAGCGGGCCGGCCCGTTGGGTTCCGTTCATTGTGTGACCTCGCTCGCTCGGTCGCTTACTGCGGCTTGCGACGCAGCCAGCCGATCAGCCGCACGCCGATGCGGCCGGCGACGCCCGACGGCAGCGCAACGACGCCCGCGGGCCAGGCGATCGTCACCTTGAAGGGCACCTGCGGGTCAAGGTTCTTGTCGCCGAGATGCCAGAGCGGCCCGGTGAAGTCACCGGCGATCAGGTTGCCGACCAGGTCGGCGGCCGCGGTGCTGGCATGGCTGATGGCGACCGAGCCGTCGAAGCGGCGCGGGTTGGGGAACACCGATAGCGGCCCGTTGGAGACGTACTCCTTGGTGCCGATCTCGAGCGTCAGGATCCCGCTGTTGCGCACGGCCAGGATGTCACGCAGCACGTCGGCGCCGGCGGCCACCGCCCCGCGCTCGATCGGCGTCGCGCCCGACGTGAAGTCGACGG
>Ga0073932_1005364_pt1 | contig 14014 bp, 7 predicted proteins | sample DewCreD2012metaG_FD_76967 | JGI IMG/M metagenome (GOLD analysis project Ga0073932, IMG submission 76967) | Hot spring sediment bacterial and archeal communities from British Columbia, Canada, to study Microbial Dark Matter (Phase II) - Dewar... ... | reverse complement strand
GATCGTGCTGATCTATGCCGACGACCTGGGCTACGGAGATGTCGGCTGCTATGGCGCCACGTCGGTGCCGACGCCGCACCTGGACCGGCTGGCTCGCGAAGGGCTGCGGTTTGCGGACGCCCACAGCGCGTCCGCCACCTGCACGCCGTCGCGCTATGCGTTGCTGACCGGCGAGTACCCCTGGCGCAAGCCGGGCACGAACATCTTGCCGGGCAATGCCGCGCTGATCATTCCGCCTGGCAGGCTGACGCTGGCCAGCGTCCTGAAAGCAGCGGGCTATGCCACGGGTGTCGTGGGCAAGTGGCATCTGGGGCTGGGGACGGGCAACCTCGATTGGAACGGCCCGATCCGTCCCGGCCCGCTGGAACTGGGTTTCGACTATTGCTTCCTAGTGCCTGCGACAGGCGACCGCGTGACTTGCGTATATGTCGAAAACGACCATGTCGTGGGGCTCGACCCGTCCGACCCGATTCAGGTGAGCTATGGCCAGCCGATCGGCCACGAACCGACCGGCCGCGACCACCCAGAACTGTTGAAAATGAAGCTCACCCACGGCCACGACATGACGATCGTCCACGGGATCAGCCGCATCGGCTACATGACCGGCGGCAAAGCGGCGAGGTGGGTCGATGAGGAGATGGCCGACACGCTGACAGACAAGGCGGTCGCTTTCATCGAGCGGCACCGCGATCAGCCGTTCTTCCTGTTCTTCTCGACACACGATATCCACGTGCCGCGCGTGCCGCACCCTCGTTTCGTGGGGCGCACGACCCTGGGGCCGCGGGGCGACGCGATCGTCCAGTTTGATGACTGCGTCGGCCGGCTGTTGCAAGCGCTCGACCGCTGGCAACTGGCCGAACGGACGCTGGTGATCGTGACCAGCGACAACGGGCCGGTGCTGGACGATGGCTATGCGGATGAGGCGGTCGAGCGGTTGGGGAGCCACCGACCGGCCGGTCCGTGGCGGGGCGGTAAGTACAGCGTGTACGAAGGCGGCACGCGCGTGCCGTTTTTGGTCCGCTGGCCGGGGCACGTGCCTACCGGTGTTTCCGAGGCGTTGATCTGCCAGGTCGATCTGATCGCAACCCTGGCCAGCCTGGTACAGCAGCCCTTGCCTCCGGATGCGGCACCGGACAGCTTCGACCTGCTGCCGGCCCTCTTGGGACGCGCGATGCAGGGACGCGAAAGCCTGGTGGAACATGCGGGGGGCCTGGCCCTGCGGAAAGGAACGTGGAAGTATGTCCCGGCGCCAGGCGGCCCTGGCAAGGCCGCCAAAACGGGCAAAGCAGCCAAGGTCGATCCCGAGCGGGCTCCCGCCACCGCCGCCTTGTTCGACCTGGCCGCCGATCCCGGCGAAACGCACAACCTCGCGTCCCAGCAGCCGCAGCGCGTCGCGGAGATGGCGGCCCTTTTGGAAGCGATCCGCACTACCGGTCGCAGCCGGCCGTGAACGCACCCTACCAGCGGAAACGGTCGCGCAGCTCACGGTTCACGACGCAGGCCTCGGGCCAGCGCCCCTGGTACAAATCCACCAGGCACTGGGCGGCCAGGCTGCTGGCGGCCGTCTGCGATTCCCAGTCCAGCCCGCCCATGTGCGTGCAGAGCAGCACGTTGGGATACTTGAGCAAGGGGCTGGTCAGGGGTAGCGGTTCGACCTCGAACACATCCAGCGCCGCCCCGAAAAGCTGCCCCCGGTCCAGGGCCTCGCAGAGCGCTTGCTCGTCGACCAGGGCGCCGCGACCGGTGTTGATCAGGATCGCCCCGGGGCGCATCTGCGCCAGTGTCTGGCGATTGATCAAATGCTTGGTCTGGGGTGTGGTCGTCGTGTGCAGGCTCACCACGTCCGCCGTCTGCAGCAGCTCGCTGAGGCTCATCAGGGTCACCCCCAGCCGAGCAGCCAGCTCCGGGTCGGCGAACGGGTCATGAGCGATGACCCGCATGCCCAGCCCCTGGATTTTGGGGACGACCGCCCGTCCGATCCGGCCCAGCCCGATGATGCCGAAGGTGCGCCCAGCCATGCGGGGCATCGGCCGGCGCGTCCAGTGGCCGCTGCGCACCTCGCGGTCGCGCTGCACCAGGCCCCGCGAGACGCCGAGCATCAGGGCCACGGTATGCTCAGCGACCGATTCTTCCACCGTTCCCGGTGTAATCGTCACCACGATGCCCAGCTCGGTGGCTGCCGCGACGTCGATCGAGTCGTACCCCACTCCCATGCGGGCGATCGCCCGCAATGGCGTGCCTGCCAGCACGTCGCGGGTCAGCCGCTCGGTGCTGGCCAGCATCGCGTCGGCCTGGGCCAACAGGGGTCGCAGGTTCTCGACCTGCATGGTGTCGCAATCCTGCGGCGGATAGACGATCTCGAATCCGCCTCGCAGCAGGATGTCGCAATACGGCCCGGGGATGTTCCGCAGGATGGTAGGAGTGATCAGCACGCGGGGCATGGCGCTTCTGTTCCAGGGGAGGGCCGCTGTTGTAGCCTCCGAAACGGTTTCCTGCAACGCCGGCAGCGCGGCGCACCCCGGCGGTGCCTCTTTCCGCAGCCCTTGTACTTGGATCGTGGGGCTGTCGCATCGCCCCAGGGAGCCGGCGTTACGGGGCGGACGTGACAGGCTCGACGGCCAACTGCAGCGGCTGGTCGTTCAGCTCGACCGGCACTGCCTGGGCCGCGTCCAGCGGTGAAAATCGCAACTCCAGTCCCAGCGTCTCTTCGAGGATCTGGGGGCGGAAGGCCTCCAAGGCCGCCTGCACTTCCGGCGCGGCACCGCCCACGGCGACCCGAATCCGCTCGGTGAACTGCAGCCCCAGTTCCTTGCGACGCTCCTGTACCAGCCGGATGAAGTCGCGGGCCAGCCCCTCGGCGATCAGCTCCGGCGTCAGTTCCGTGGAGAGAACCACCACCACGCCCGCCCCCTGCGCGGCTGCCCAGCCCGGTTTGGCCTTCAGCCGCACCTCGAGGTCCTCACGATCCAGGACGACCTGCGCGCCCTCGACGGCCAGCACCACCTGCCCCGCCGACTGAAGCTCCGCCGGCAGCCGCCCCGCCTCCGCCCCCGCCAGTGCCTTCTGGACCGCCGGCAGCAGCTTGCCCAGGCGCGGTCCCAGCCGCTTGAAATTCGGCAGCACCTGGTAGGTGATATAGTCCGCGCTGCGCGTGTAGGCGATCTGTTTGACGTTCAGTTCATCGCGCAGCAAGGCGTCGTGGGCTTCCAGCCAGCTTTGGTGGCGGTCGTCCGAAAGGATCACCTCGACCCGTCCCAGCGGCTGGCGGACCTTCAATTTGTGCGCCATCCGCGCCGACAGCCCCAGCGACGCGATCTGCCGCAACAGCGCCATCCGTTCGGAAAGCAGCGAGTCGATCGCCTCGGCATGGCCGGTGGGATAGTCGCACAGGTGGACCGACTCAGGCACCTGCCAGGCGGCGGCTGCGGGGTTGCGGAAAAACACCCCTGCCAGGTTCTGCCAGATCGTCTCTGCCAGAAACGGCGTGAAGGGCGCGATCAGCTTGCACGTGGTCAGCAGGCATTCGTAGAGCGTCCAATAGGCATCCAGCTTGTCCTGCTGGTGCTCGGCGTCCATCCGGGCCCAGAAACGGTCGCGGCTGCGTCGTACGTACCAGTTGGAGAGCCCTTCCACGAAGGCGTGCAGCCGCCGGCAGGCCTCGTAGCTCTCGTAGCGGTCCATGTGCTCGACGACCGCGACGGCGGTACGGTTCAGCTCGCTGAGCACCCAGCGGTCGAGCTCGCTCCGCTCGGCCACCGGACGGAAGCCGCGGGCCAGGGCCAGGTCGGCATGCGCAAGCTGGCATCCGCCGGCCAGTCCCGTACGACCCGCATCCGCCGGCGCGGGCATCCGCGCGACCGGATCGAACCCGTCGATATTGGCGTAGATCACGAAGAAGGAATAACAGTTCCACAGGCGGAGCAGGAACTCCGGGATGCAGTCCCTGATCGCCCGTTCGGCATAGCGGATCGTCGTCCACGGAGGCTGGTTGGCGAAGAAGAACCATCGCAAGGCATCCGCCCCGTACCGGTCGAAGATCTCGAACGGCTCGCGGTAGTTCCGCTTGCTCTTGCTCATCTTCTGCCCGTCTTCGCCGAGCATCAGCCCCAGCACCACGCAGTTGCGGAACGGGTGCGGGTAGGGCACCGGCTGCCTCCGGGACAGGGCGATGGCAGCTTCGCTGGAGGCGGCTGTCGCGTCACGCCCGGCGGACGCGGAGGTGGCAGGGGGCACCGCTTCAGCGTGGGAGACAGCGCGGTTCGCCCGCGCCTCGCCTGCCACCGTCGCCCCTTGCCGTCCAAATAAGAGCGTGCTGATCGCCAGCAGGCTGTAGAACCAACCGCGGGTCTGATCGAGAGCCTCGCTGATGAAATCGGCCGGGAACTGGGCATGGAAACGCTGCCGCGCCTCGGAGGGGCCGTCTTCGCCCCGATAGCCCCACTGCGCAAAGGGCATCGCGCCGCTGTCGTACCAGCAATCGATCACTTCGCTCACGCGGCGCATCCGCGCGCCTGGAGCGAACGGCGAATCGTAGGTGACCGCGTCGATGTAGGGTTTGTGCACCCGCAGGTCGTCCGGCAAATCGGGGTTGGCGCGTTTCGCGGCCAGCCAGACCTCCTGCCCCCGCACACCGGGTTTGGCCAGCAGCTCCGCATAGCTGCCGATCGCCTCCATCTGCCCCGTCTTCTCGCACACCCAGATCGGTAGCGGCGTGCCCCAGTACCGCTCGCGCGACAGCGCCCAGTCGACGTTCGTTTCCAGAAAATTGCCGAAACGACCGTGCTGGATATGCTCCGGCAGCCAGTGGATCTGCTCGTTGTTCGCCAATAACTCCTGCTTGAGCTGCGTGGTGCGGATGAACCAGCTCTGCCGCGGATACTGGATCAGCGGGTCCTCTTCCGCCCGCCAGCAGAAGGGATAGTCGTGCAGATATTGCTCCTGGTGCCACAGCAGACCGCGCGCTTTGAGGTCGCGGAGGATCTCCTTGTCGCAATCTTTGACCCACCGCCCCCGGCAGTACTCCGGTCCTTCGTCGGTGAACGTTCCATCCGGAGCCACGGCGTTGAGGAGCGGCGGCCCCTGTCCTGCCTCGAATCGCGCCTGTTCGGCCAGGAGCACGTCGTAGTCCACCTCGCCGTAGGCTGGAGCCAGATGCACCAGCCCCGTGCCGCTGTCCAGCGTGACGAAGTCGGCCGCCACGACCCGCCAGCCCAACGGCGCGCTGCCTCCGTCGCGCAGCCTCCCGACGGCATCGCCATAGCGGCGGTAATAGCCGTCGAAAGGCGGCAGGTACCGCCGGCCGACCAGTTCGCGGCCCAGACAGGTCGTCTCGATCCGCAGCGGGCGGTGCACCTTCTCGGCCAGCGGTTCCACAAGCGCCCGGGCCACGATCAGCCGCCCGTGCGCCTCCTCATCGATCACCACCGCATACTCCACTTCCGGATGGACGGCGACGAACTCGTTGCTAGGAAGGGTCCAGGGCGTGGTCGTCCACACGAGCAATGCCGTGTCCTCGGGCCGGCCCGCGGCATCCAGCAGCGGAAAGCGGACGAACGCGCTGGGGTCGGCCACCTGGCGATACCCCTGGCCGACCTCGCCGCTGGACAGCGCCGTGCCCCCTTGCGCCCACCACCAGACGATCTTGTGCCCGCGATACAGCAGCCCCCGATCGAACAGTTGCTTCAGCGACCACCACACGCTCTCCACGTAGCTCTGGTGGTACGTGACATACGCTTCTTCCAGATGGATCCAGAACCCCAGCCGCTGCGTCAGCCGCTCCCACTCCTTCATATACCGCCAGACCGATGCCTGGCAGCGGTGGATGAACGCCTCCACCCCGAACGCCTCGATCTCGTCCTTCGAGTGGATGCCCAGCTCTTTGCACACCTCCACCTCGACCGGCAGGCCATGCGTATCCCAGCCGGCCTTCCGCTCGCAGTGGTAGCCGCGCATCGTCTTGTAGCGCGGGAAGAGGTCCTTGATCGCTCGCGTCAGGCAGTGCCCGGGGTGCGGCATGCCGTTCGCCGTCGGCGGCCCCTCGTAAAACACGAACCGCGGCGCGCCGTGCCGCCGCTGCAGCGACTTTTCATAAATGCCGCGCTCGTTCCAGTAGCGCAGCACCTCCTCCTCGAGCCTGGGCAAATCCGCCTGAGCACTGACGGCTTGAAACATCGCTCGCTTCCGTGAGATCTCCCCGGTGCACGCCACGATCTGCGGTCGACACGACGCCTGATCGGCCTCAGTCCACATCCTCGTCGTCCAGATCGTCGAGGTCCTCCTCCTCGTCTTCCTCGTCCTCTTCTTCTTCGCCCTCGTCGTCCTCGCTGCGACGAGACCGGGATTTGCGGCGACCCGCAGAAGCTTCCTCTTCCTCCTCTTCGTCCGGCTCCTCCACCGCGACCGGTTCTTCCTCCGGCTCCGCATCTTCATCCACAAAATCCCCGATCGCGGCTACGTCCACCTCCTCGTCCGCCTCGGCCAGATCCTCCTCCGTAAGCTGCTCGAACTCCGCCAGCTCGTACTCATCCTCCAGTTCTTCCTCGAAATCGTCGTCGAACTCGTCGTCGAAATCCTCCTCATCGAAATCATCGAATTCACTTAATGGAAACCCCTCCTGTGGCGGGGTCCGAGGAATCCCCGGTGCAGATTCCAGCCCATCGTCCAGATCATCTTCGTCGTCCGGCCGATGGCCGGCAGGTGAGCCACCCATGACCAACCTCGACTCCTTTGAAAGCGGGCGGCAAACGAGAGAGGCCGCCCATATCGTCTAGGATCGAAACCTTCCTAAGTAGCCTAGCCGCCGCCCCTTGTCAAGGAACGGACCTCTGGTTACCCAAAACCAACACTTTTATTTGTGTTTTAACCTTACAGTTCCTAGGAAAGATCTGAGAAATATACCGCCGTCCCCGGCCGGGCTGGCGGTGCTTGAGCTTTCGAGAAAGCGCTCAAAATTCTATAGAAGCTACTGGTGCGCCCCTCGTCCTGGCGTCCGGAAACGAAGTGGCCCAGCGCGAAGTCGCGACGCCCAGGGGGGCGTGCTCCAAGCGCTGGGCCGAGCCGTTCTTCGATGGACCGGAGGGCGGCGTCACGCTGCGAGGTCAACAGCCTGCTTGCCACCATTCCATGGGTCACTGGCGGGGGCCGTGGGGGCCGCTACAGGCACCGCAGGAACGCGACCAGATCTGCCTTCTCCTGGGCGGAAAGCTGCGTACCAAGGATCAGGTTGAAGAACTCGACTGTGTCTTCGAGGGTCAACAGTCGCCCGTCGTGCAGATACGGCGGCGAGTCCTTGATGCCACGAAGTGGGAAAGTCTTGATCAGCCCATCCCCCACCGTCGTGTGCCCGTGGATGGTCTGCGGGCGGAAAAATCGCTCCGTGTGCAAATTGTGCATGAGGTTGTCTGTGTAGTACGGGGCAGGGTGGCAGACCGCACACTGGGCCTTGCCGAAAAACAAGGCTTCGCCGCGCAGTTCCGCCTGACTGGCTTGTGATGGGTCTAGCCGACCCAGCACATTCAGCTTGGGCGCGGGAGGAAAGTCGAGCAGGGTCTGGAATTCGGCCATGAAATGGACCTGGCTGCCCCGTTCGAGGACGTTTACGCCTTTCATCGTGGCGAGCACCGGGTCGCCGTCGAAATAGGCGGCCCGCTGCTCGAACTCCGTGAAGTCCTCGATGCTCTTCAGCGCCCGCTGCGAGCCGAACAGCCGCTGGATGTTCACCCCGCGGAGGCTGGGCGTGTCGATCCGATGCCTCAGGGCCTGCGGACGGATGTCGCCGACCAGGTGCGTGGCGGCGTTGGTGTGTCCATTGACGTGGCAATCGAAGCAAGCCACTCCGCGGTGCGGCTCGCGCGAACGCCGGTCGAATGTCTGGTTGAACTGCTGCTGCGGGAATGGCGTGACCAGGAGCCGCAAGCCTTCGAGCTGCTTCGGATTGAGCAGTTCGTGGAATAGCTCGTAGTAATTGGCGATCGTCACGAGCTTTCCCTTGGAGACATCGCCCAGCTCCGGGTGCGTGATCAGATAGATCGGCGGCGGAAACTCCGGCAGCAAGTGCGCGGGGAGGTCGTAGTCCAAGTCGAATCGGGTCAGGTCGCGTCCTTACTGCCGACGCACCTCTTCGATATGGTGCGATGGAAAGAGCATGCCGCCCTCGGGATGATTCGGGTGCGGCAGCGGGAGGAAGCCAGCCGGCCAATGCCCGCCGTCGCGGACCTGCTGCGGCGTCATGTTGGCCAGCCTATCCCAGGTCATGCCGGGCGGCAGCTTGACCCGCACCCCTCCTTGCACCGGCTTGCCCCGTGCCATCGTCACTCCCGGCACAGGGCGATCCGCCAGGTCATACCGCTGCGCCAGAAGCTCCCGATGCTGCTGCATCACCCGCGGTTTATCCGCGCTCATGCGTGCGATGGCTTGGGCCAGCGCTTCGGGGGATGTGAGCACCTGTGCCGAGGCGACCGCGACCACTAACCAGCCTCCCACAACAGCCACCAGCGCTGCCCACGCCAACCGACCCGTGAAAATGTTCCGTGTCATGTGAGGGTCCTCCTTGATCCCCTTTGTAGCCGTAGGTAGCTCATAAGTAAAATAGTTGCATCGAATACTTGCGATAGATTTACCTTATGGAACTTCACCAGCTCCGCTACTTCGCCGCCGTGGCACGAACCGGCAGCTTCACGCGAGCTGCGCAGCACTGCCACGTCTCGCAGCCTGCGCTGAGCCAGCAGATTCAGAAACTGGAGCTGGAGTTCCGCCAGCCGCTGTTTCACCGCCTGGGCAGGCGCGTCCAACTCACCGAAGCGGGGCGACGACTGTTGGACGACGTGCTACCCGTCCTGCGACGGCTGGAGGAAGCGGCCCAGGCGCTCCGCGCCGGCGATCTGGCCACAGGGGTGCGTTTGGCGCTGGGGGCGATCCCCACCGTCGGTCCGTACGTGCTTCCCGAGGTCCTGCCGTTGTGGACGCGGGAGTTCCCCAACGCCGAATTGACGATCCGCGAAGATGTCACTTCTGCTCTAATCGCGGCACTGGTGGAGGGAGAACTCGACCTGGCCCTGTTGGCCCTGCCTGTGGACGACCCGCGTCTGGAAGCCGTGCCCCTGGTGACAGAGCCGCTCTGGGCGGCGTTACCGCCGGACCATCCGCTGGTCCGTCGTCCGCAGGTGAGCTTGGACGACCTGGCCCGCGAGCGGTTCATCCTCCTGGGAGAAATGCACTGCCTGGCGGATCAGGTATTGGCCTTCTGCCGCGCACACGACTGCCACCCGTCGATCGCCTGCACGAGTTTGCAGCTCGGGACGATCCAGCAGCTCATCGCCTTGGGACAGGGGATTTCGCTCTTGCCGGAGCTGGCCAAACGGGCCGACCGCAGCGGCCAGGTGGTGTATCGCGAAGTGGCCGGCCATACGCCATCGCGCACGCTCGCGGTGGTCCGTCACCGACATCATGCGGCAGGTCCCGGGGAGCGTGCGATGCTCGTGGTCCTGCGAACCTGGGCGGAGCGGTCGGGTCTAGCGCGGCCTGCACAAGCCGCCAGACCGGTCTCAACGCGTCGCCGTCGCTCGCCGCGTCGCCAGTGACGTCGCGGCCGCGGGCAAGTCAAAATGCATCGCGCGGTCGTCACCGCGCCGGTCACGAAGCCAGGCCGCGGCGCCGCAGCTCCTGCACGACACTGGCCACGATCCGGGCCACCTGCTCCTCGTCCACCGGCTGCCCCGCCGGGCAGCCCCCCACCGGCTCCTCGACGAAGCCTTCCGCGGCCAACAGGCACTGGATCTGGTCGCGGAGCTGTGCCAGCTTTTGCTGCTGCACCGGCGATTGCGGCTGCCGGCCGCAGCCCGTGCGAAAGCCGCGCAGCGCCACGCCTGCCCGGAACCCCTCGGGGAACTCGGCCGAGTAGAGCATCGTGTCGAACAGCGTCAGCAGGCGGTATTGCAGGTCGCGGGCCTCGTCCAGCCGGCGGGCGATCGTCAGGTCGAACAGCCGCCGGGTGATTTCCGGCACCACGCCGCTGGTGGCGTTCGTCCCGCCGTCGCAGCCAATGAGCAGCAGCGGCATCAGCGCGGCGTCCCAGCCGGTGAGGAACGAAAAATCGGGGCGGATCGGACGCACCGCGGCGATCATCCGCATCATGTGCGGCAGGTCGCCGGAGCTGTCCTTGATGGCGATGATCCGGGGACATTCCTCCGCCAGACGCTGCACCGTGGGCACATCGATCGGCGAGGCGAACAGCGGAATGTTGTACAGCGTGATATCGATCGGCGACTGGTCGGCGATCGCCTTGAAGTACGCGTACACGCCGGCCGGGCTGAGCTTGTAATAGAACGGCGAGACGATGGCCACGGCCCGGCAGCCGAGCTGGTGGTAATGCTCGCAAGCCCGCACGGTCTCGCGGACGTTCGCTTCGGCCGCCCCCGCCAGGATCGGCACCCGCCCGCGGACCTCATCCGCGATGATCTCGACGATCCGCCGCCGCTCCTCGGCCGTGAACCGGGTGAATTCGCCGGTCGACCCGTTGGGGTACAGCCCGTGCACTCCCCGCTCGATCAGCCAGTTCACATACCGCCGTAGCTCCGCTTCGTGGATTTCGCCACGCTCGTCCAGCGGCACGATGTTGGGGGTGAAGATGCCGGTCAGGCGGGACATGGGGGTCATGACCGAAATGCGAGCGGTACGGGCAGGACCGCACGGGGGCGGCAAGCGGGGCAGCCCGGCTGCACGGCAGAGGACCGGGTTGCTACAATCCCACCGCCAGCTTTGATGCAGCCGGCCGACGGCACAATCATAGCTCATGCCGCCAGGTGCCGCGAATGGCCCGCCAGCGCTCCGCGCGATCTTCGCGACCACCCCCTTCCTTCTCGCACGCACCCGCTGCGCCCTCGCATCGCACCTTGGGGGGGTTGCTGCTGGCGATCGCCATCCTGGGACAAGTGGGGCTGTATTATGCCCTGCCGCCAGGGGAGATCGTCGCCCGGCGCATCGCCGCGTTGGTGTTTCTCGTCGCGCCCGAAGAGCTGGTGCGGATGTGGTGCGGCGGCCAGTTCGCGACGTTCCACATCCGGGACCGCATACCGTTGGCGGCCGGCTGCGGCGCGATCCTCCTGGGGGCGTGGGCGGCCGGCCAGCTCGTGCTGGCCGGCCTGGAGCTTAGGCCGTGGCTCGACCGGTGGCAGCGGCCGGTGGTCGCGATGGCGGTGGGGTTGAACCTGCTCTCGCTGACCGCCTTAGCCATCGGGCTGGTCGGCAGGCTGCACCAGCGGTGGCTGTTCGTCACCGTGTGGGGGCTGCTGGTGGGGGGCGAAACGGTGCGACGGTGGTGGTCTTGGGCGTCTCGCGCGAGCCTGCCGTCCCCAGCCACTGTGCCTTCGCAGGTAACGGGCAAGGTCAAGGGGGTACCGACGCCCTCGACCCTGTCTTCATTTCAAGACGCGCCGCGGGGTGGGCTTGCCCGTTCCCGGGATCTCGCGTGCGACGATCCTCGCTGGGCCTGGCTGCTCGTGGGCCTGGTGCCGTGGGGGGCGGTCGTGCTGCTGGGCAGCATGCTGCCGCCGTGGGAGTACGACGTCCGCGAATATCACCTGCAAGCCCCCAAGGAATGGTTCCAGGCCGGACGGATCGACTTTATGCCGCACAACATCTACGCCAACATGCCGCTGGGGTCGGAACTGCTCAGCCTGTGGGGGATGGCCCTGGTGCCGCCACAGGCCCCAGGGTGGCAATACCTGACGGCCCCTCCGCGGCGCGATGCCTGGTGGTGGGGGGCAATGATCGGCAAGACGGTCATGGGCTGTTACGCGCTGCTGGCGACGGCGGCCGTGATCGCCTTTGGCCGGCGGGTCCATTCCCTGGCCGCCGGGGTGCTCGCCGGGCTGCTGTTCCTTTCGACTCCCTGGATCGGGATGCTGGCCATCGCGGGTTATAACGAGGGCCCGGTCGCGCTGTATGCCATCCTGACCTGGATGCTGCTGCTGCAGGCGGATGAGGAACTGCCGGCGGCGGTTCAAAGCCGCCTGCACCTGGTCGCCGGGTTTTGTGCCGGCTCGGCCGTGGCCTGCAAATACCCGCCAGCCCTGTTCCTGGTGGTGCCGGCGGCGGCCTGGCTGCTGATCCAACCTGCCGTGGGCGCGGCGAGTCCTGGGCCCTTGGCCTCCGGCGCTCCGCTTCCCATATCTCGCTTCCTGCCTTGGACCTCTGGCTGGACCCGGACCCGAGCGCTCGCGCTGTTCCTGGCGGGCGTGCTGGCCGGATGCGGTTTGTGGCTCGGGAAAAACTGGGTGCTCAGCGGGAACCCGACCTACCCGCTTTTGTACCGGGTGTTCGATGGCCGCACGCGGACGGACGAGAAGGATCGTCAGTGGCGGCGCGTCCACTCGCCGCAGCCCGATGAGCGCGGGCGACGCTATACGATCCGCTCCCTGGTCCAAGTAGGGCTCTGGAATGGGTGGCAGACCGCGTGGGCGAGCTTGACCATTCCGCCGCTGCTGATCTTCGCCTGGCGGACGCAGCGGGCACGCGGCACGGCGGCTGTGCTGGCCGGCTGGATGCTGTTTGTGTTTTTAAGCTGGTGGCTGGCGACGCATCGCCTGGATCGCTTCCTGGTATTGCTCGTGCCGGCGGCGGCGCTATTGGCCGCCGTCGGCGCCCTGGAAAGCGCTGGCACGCGGTGGCGATGGCTGGCGGTGGGCTGGGTGCTGTCGGGCGGCCTGGTGCAATTCGTGTACGTGACGATCCACCCGGATAACCGCTATTTCGCGCCGCTTGAGGCCCTGCGTCGCGACGACCGTGGGCTGGGAGAAATCGGTGTGCGGGTCGCCGCGGCGCATCGCTGGCTCAATGAAAACGCCCGCCCGGACGAGCGGGTGTTGCTGCTCGGCGATGCAGAACCCTTCGACCTGGAAATCGAGGCCGTCTACAACACCTGCTTCGACGATTGCCAGTTCACGCGGATCTTCAAAGACCGCACGCGCCAGGAGCGGCTGGTTGCTTTGCAGCAGGAGCGGATTGCCTACGTCTACTGCTCGTGGTTCCACTTGGAGCGCTACCGCCGTGAGGGCAACTACGGTTATACTAGCGACTATCCGACCCGCGAGCGCGTGCACCGTGAACTGGTGGTCGAGCAGAAGCTGCTCATCCCGATTGCGATCGAGACGGATCCCCAGCGCGCGGAGCTGTTCCGCGTCGCGGCGGAGTGACCAGCACCGCCAGTCGCAGCGACCGACCCGACGAATGGCTCACGCAGCCCCTGGCGTGGCGTCACACCCGCACCACCAGCCCGCTGGCGGGGTCGTACCGCGGCACCAGGTCGAAGCGGTCGATCTGGGCCGCCAGGTCGATGTCGTTCTCCTGTCCGATCTCGATCAGGTTCCGACCTCCCTGGCTGGCGCGCAGCGCCATGCCCAGCGGACGGTCGGTGAGCAAACGCACGGCGGTCCGCCAGGCATCGACGGCGATCTCGGCCTGGTCATTCAGCCGCCAGGCAGGCCTCTCGGCTTTATGAGCGGCCGCAATCGGGCGGTCGCTTCCGGTCGCGTTACCGCTCAGCGGAGGATGCGGACCGACCAGGTCGTCCACGATCGCCCCGGCCAGCAGCACATCTTCGCGCGTCACCTGGCCATCCGTGCCGGCACAGACGATCGCCACTTTGTCGCATCCGGCCAGTTCGGTACAGACGGCTGAGAAATTCACGAAGGCAGCCAGCAGGACGCACTCAGCCCCCGCGCAGCGGAGCAGCGCTCGCGTGCCGTTGGTAGTGGTAAAGACAATGGTCTTGCCCTCGACACGCTGGGCCGTGAACTCCGCGGGGGAATTCCCCAGGTCGAAGCCAGGAATCGGCAGCCCTCCTCGTTCGCCTGCCAGAAGCGCGTCTGCGCCGAGCCGCCGCGCGACCTGACGCGCTTGCTCGACTTCACCGCACGGCACGACGGCTTTGGCTCCTGCGGCCAGGGCGTGCGCGATGGTGGTAGTCGCGCGCAAGACATCGATCACGACGGCGGTGCGGCCCGCGAGGTCCTCGGGG
>Ga0073932_1005362_pt1 | contig 14023 bp, 11 predicted proteins | sample DewCreD2012metaG_FD_76967 | JGI IMG/M metagenome (GOLD analysis project Ga0073932, IMG submission 76967) | Hot spring sediment bacterial and archeal communities from British Columbia, Canada, to study Microbial Dark Matter (Phase II) - Dewar... ... | reverse complement strand
TCGACGACACGGTTTACGGCGGCGACTTCCTGCAACATCAGCCGCCGGTGAAGGCGATGGCCGATTGGGCTCCGCGGATCATCGACCTGATGGACCGGCTGGGCGTTACCTTCAACCGCACGCCTGAAGGGTTCCGCGACCAGCGGCGCTTCGGCGGCACGCTCTATCGTCGGACCGCGTTTGCCGGGGCGACGACCGGCCAGCAGTTGCTCTACGCGCTCGACGAGCAGGTGCGCCGCTGGGAATGCGCCGGCCGGGTGAAGAAGTACGAATCCGCCGACTTTCTCGGTTTGATCCGCGACGAGCACGGCCGCGCCTGCGGCTGCGCGGTTCAAGACATTCAGTCGATGGAGATTTTCGTCTTGCCCGCCGACGCGGTGGTGATCGCCTCGGGCGGCTGCGGAGCGCTGTTCGGGCGTTCGACCAATTCGATGGCCTGCCTGGGCAGCGCCGTCAGCCGCGTGTTCCAACAGGGCGCCCGCTATGCCAACGGCGAATTCATCCAAGTTCACCCGACGGCGATTCCCGGCGCCGACAAGCTTCGCTTGATCAGCGAAAGCGCACGCGGCGAAGGCGGCCGAGTGTGGGTGCCGCGCCGCCCGCAAGACCCGCGCCCTCCGCAAGATATTCCGGAGAGCGAGCGATACTACTTCCTCGAAGAGCGCTACCCGAAGTACGGCAACTTGGTGCCGCGCGACATCGCCACCCGCGAGATCTTTCGCATCTGCATCGAAGAACGGCTCAGCGTGCAGGCCGATCGGATGTGCGTCTATCTCGACGTAACGCATCTGCCCCGCGATTTGCTCGATCGCAAATTGGCCGGCATTCTCGAAATCTACGAGAAGTTCCAGGGCGTCGATCCGCGGACCGCCCCGATGAAGATCTTTCCCGCGGTCCACTACACGATGGGCGGACTGTGGTGCGACTACGAGCGGACCAACGACGGCGAATTGGTCGTCGGATCGCCGCGGAACCAGCAAACCAATATTCCGGGTTTGTACGCCATCGGGGAATGCGATTATCAATACCACGGCGCGAATCGGCTCGGCGCCAATTCGCTGATCGCCTGCATTTTCGCGGGCCTGACCGTCGCGCCCGGGATTGCCGCCTATGTGGACGCGCAGCAGCGCCGGCCGGCCGAGGCGCCGGCCGCCGTCTTCGAGCAAGCGCAGCGCGCCCATCGGGAACAGTACGACCGCCTCATCGCCCGCGGCGACAGCGGCCCGAACCCCTATCAGATCCACCAACAACTCGGGGCGACGATGACCCGCGCCGCCACGGTCATCCGCCGCAACCCGGAGCTTGATGCCGCCTATCAAGAGGTGTGCGAATTAGAGGAGCGGGCGCGGCGGGCGGCCGTGGTCGATCGGAGCGGCTGGGCCAACCAGAATGCGGTCTTCGTTCGCGCGTTGCAAGACATGTTCCCGCTGGCCAAAACGATTTTGCGCGGGGCGCGGCTCCGCGACGAATGCCGCGGCGCCCATTACAAGCCCGAGTTCGAAATGCCCGCCGTCGATGCCGCCGACCCGCAAGAGCGCCGCCGTCAGGCCGAACACTGGTGCGATGTGTTCGAAGAGAACAACCGCCGCTGGTTGAAATCGACCGTTGCGTCGTGGAAAGCCGACGGAGAACCGGAGATTGGCTACGAACCGGTCGATACATCATTGATTCCGCCGCGGCCGCGGTTGTACGGCCTGGCCGGGGCGGACGTGATCGAACAGGCGTGGCGCAATCGGCAATCGCGGCGCGAATTGCAGCCTCTGGTGCATGTTGAACCGTGACAGGCCGGCGCACGTCGGCCGGCAAAGATTCACGCTATGGATCGTCCTTCTGATCGTTTCGAAACAGACCGCGTCGGCGACGCGCACCGGCCTCGGCCGGCCGGGGCTTCGTCGCGAGCGCCGGCGGCGGAATCATTCCTCGTCCGCGTGCTTCGCCAAGATGGGCCGGGCCTGAAGCCCTATTGGGAGACGCATCGGGTCGAACGCGCGCCGGATATGAACTGCATCAGCGTCTTGCAGAAGATCGCCGAGCAAGCGGAAACCGTCGAAGGCAAGCGCGTTGCTCCTGTCGCTTGGGAGTGCAACTGCCTGGAAGAGGTCTGCGGCGCATGCACGATGATCATCAACGGGCGGGTGCGTCAGGCCTGCACGGCGCTGGTCGATCAACTTTTGGCCGATCGTCCCGGCGAAATCGAATTGCGGCCCATGACCAAGTTCCCCGTCATTCGAGACTTGGTGGTCGATCGGTCGCGGATTTTCGCGGCCTTGCGCAAGGTGAAGGCCTGGGTGCCGGTCGATAGCTATCTCGATATGGGCTCCGGCCCGCGGCAGTCGCAAGAGGATCAGGAGCTGGCCTATCAGTACAGCAAATGCATGAGCTGCGGCTGTTGCCTCGAAGCCTGCCCGCAATTCCTCAAGATCGAGCTGGTCCGCGAAAACGGCGAGAGTGAAACGCACTTTCGCCAGCGGCTCGACGAGGCGAATCGGCAGGCGTTTCTCGGCGCTCATGCGATTGCGCAGGTCGAGTTGTTCAACCTCAACCCGATCGGCAGCATGACCGCCCGCCAACGACTTGATGTGCTTACCGGCGAGGGCGGCGTGCAGATTTGCGGCAAGGCGCAAAACTGCGTGAAGGTTTGCCCGAAGGGCATCCCGCTGACCACCGCCATCGCCCGGGCCAACCGCGCGGCCGTTCGCCACGTGGTGCGGAAGTGGTTTGATCTTTAGAGAGCCGCGAATCACGGAAGCCGGTTCGAAAGGAGCCTGCACGCAAGAGCGACGTTTCGTTCCCCCAACGGCTGCTGGATCGCACTCCGGTCTCCGCTTTTCTCTTTCTGCGTTCCGCTTCGAGTCGGCTGTATTCCGCGTTCCGCGATACTCGCGTTGGTTGCTGCCGGTCTCTGCTGCTGCTGCTATTCTCGATAGCCGTCGTTGGTCGCCCCGGGGGGCAGACATTGGCCCGGGCGAGGACTATGCTGTTAGCGAAATCGTCGGATGGGCGAATCGGCCGGACGCAGCCGTGCCGTTGCCGGAAAAAGCTTGGCCGGTCGCTGATTGCCGACCGCGGCGCGCGCTGGAGCGACGATTGACTCGGATCAATGCGAAAGGGGAGAACGATGAAGTTGCACTGGCTTTTCTTTGGTTTGTTGATGCCGGCGTTTGTTGGACTGACCGGGTGCTTCAACGCGACGGTCGCCCCCAGCAGCAGCCGAGAGGCGGCGCCGGCCGGCGCCGGCGAGAAGGTCCGCGACGGGGTGTTCATCCACGTCAGCCATGGGCCCGAGGAACCGCACCGGCTGCTGATGGCCCTGCGAATGGCCGAGATCATGGCCGACGACCGCGACGTGCTGGTCTATTTCGACATTCGCGGGATCGATGCCGTGCTGAAGGACGCGGCAGACGTATCGTTCGAGCCGTTCCCGTCGTTGGCAACCCAACTGAAGACCCTTCGGGAAAAGAAGGTCGCTTTGTTGGCCTGCCCCGGCTGTTTGAAGGCCGCCAAAAAGACCGAGGCCGACTTGGCCGAAGGCGTCGAAGTGGCCGCGAAAGACCGGTTCTTCAATTTCACCCGCGGACGGATTCTGACGTTGGATTACTGAACCGGTTTGAACGATCGCCGCCGCGGCATCGGGCGAAGCGAAACGGCCGACCGCGCGCGGCCGCTGCTCGAACCGTTTCTTGTTTCTCTGCGTTTTCCTCGATAACCGGTTTTCGCATCTCGCGGTTCCGGCCCCATTAGCAGTCGCCGGAAGATTGCGGTACGATTACGAAATTGCGGCACACGCCTAGTGAATTGCGGCAAACGCCGGAAACGGGTTCCCGCCAGGGAATGAAACCAGCAGGAGGATTCCCCATGAGCGATCGCGATCAGATTCTCGCCGATTTGGCCGCCGGCAAAATCACCCCCCAAGTAGCGTCGGCCCTGCTCGACAAACTCGATAGACCGCCGCGGGGTACGCTGTATTGCAAAGTGAGCCCCAAGGGCGCGATCAGCGTGTATGGGCTGCAACGGATGCCCGTCACGCTCTACGCCGAGCAATGGGAGCGGTTGCTCGATTTCGCCGATCAAATCCGGGCATTCGCCGCCGAGCATGCCGACGAGCTGAAGCGAAAGCAGCGGCCGGCGATGTAATCTGCCATGTCGGATGCCAAGCCTCCGGCCGATCACCCGATCACAGCCGCCGTTCGCGCGGTGCGCCGCGCAGTGGTGCTCGTTGTCGGGCTGACTGTTGTGACTCTCGGCGTAATCATGCTCGTTACGCCCGGGCCTGCCTTCGTCGTCATCCCCTTGGGACTGGCGATCTTGGCCATCGAATTCGTTTGGGCCCGCCGCGCCCTGCGCTGGGTCAAACGGCGCATCGAAGATGCGGCCGCCCGAGCCGGCGGCAACCGCCAACAACGCGAAGATGCCTGCGAAGCAAGCGAGAATGCGGCGAACCCGCATGAAAGCGAACCGCGAATGGACACGGATAAGCGCGAATAGGCAGAGGCGAGAACCGCGAATGGACGCGAATGGGCGCGAATAAGCGCGAATGGTTAGAGACAGGAACCGCGAATCGCACGAATCAACGCGAATGACAATGGAATAAGAGACAGAAGGACATCTCCGAGGGTCGAAAAGTGCCTGACGAGGGCTGAATCATGGCCGAATTGCAGCGCAAGGTCGCCTTGTGTTTGATGGCCCATCCCGACGATGCCGAATTCCTCTGCGGCGGAACGCTGATCCGCTTGGCGCGTTCGGGCTGGGAAGTGCATATCGCCTCGATGGCGCCGGGCGATTGCGGCACGATGACCGAAACACGGTGGGATATCTCGTCGATCCGCACCCAAGAGGCCCGACGTGCGGCCGCCCTGATCGGGGCCGCCTATCACTGCCTCGACGAGCGCGACGGGTTCATCGCCTACGAGCGGATCGCGCTGCAAAAATGCGTCGATCTCTTCCGCCGCGTGGCGCCTACGCTGGTGCTCACCCATGCCGCCAAAGATTACATGATCGACCACGAGATGACCTCGCTGCTCGCCCGGCAGGCCTCGTTCCTGCATGGGGCGCCCAATGCGTCGGGCTTCCCCCTGCTGCCCGGCACGACGATCCCCTGGCTTTATTATGCCGATCCGGCGGAAAGCCTCGACCCCTACGGGAACATCGTCGAACCGACGACCGTCATCGACATCAGCGAGCAGCTTGAACTGAAGAGAGAAATGCTGGCTTGCCATGCCAGCCAGCGCGATTGGCTCCGCGCGCATCATGGGACGGACGAGTACCTCGAGACGATGATCCGCTGGTCGGCCGGCCGCGGACGGCTGATCGGCACACCGGCGGCCGAGGCCTTCGTGCAGCATCGCGGCCACGCCTATCCCCGCAACGACTTGCTGGCCGAGCTGTTCGCCCGACCGATGGTCGTTTAGCAGCCCGTTGAAAAAGGCCCAAAGGAGGTACATGCGAGTATCGAAATCCGCGGGAAACACCGCTCGCATCGCTAGCGGGAGCGACTTATTCAACGGGCCGTTAGATGAAACCGCGGCCGACGAAACGCGGTGTGGCGGCGGGAATCGCAGCAAGGGAAAGCGGTCGGCCGGAAGAGACCGCAGGAATATGAAACGATCGAAGCGGGCGCAGCACGCAATCGGTCGCCGCAGTGCGCCGGCAGCGGCTTTTCCGAATGCGTGAAACCGTTGAGCGAGCCTCGCCGCACAGCGTCGGCCGCCGAGCCGCATCGAATTGGCGTCGGTCTTTATTTCAATGGAAAGGAGAGAACCGCTGATGACTCGCCCCTTGAGCAAAGTGGCTCCTGACTGGTGGGATTACACTACATTGGACGCCGAGCTGTTGGCCGATGCCGCCCGATTGACGCCCGACGATCTGCTCGGGCTGTCGCGGCCCGGCTTCCGCGTGGTGTTTTACGATACGCTCGAGGATTTCTATTTGGCCGAGGCGCTCGAGTATATCAACGCCTGGCGGCAATCGACCGACGACAACCCGGCGGGCATCTGCGGTCCGATCGGTCCGACGGAGCAGTTGCCGCTGGTGGCGCGCTTGGTCAATGAGCTTGATTTGGATGTTCGCCGCGCGCATTTCTGGGGGATGGACGAATGGGTGGGCGACGACGGCCGGCCCGTGCCGCTCGACCACCCGTTGAGTTTCGCCCGGGCCGACCGGCAGTTGTGCTTCGATCGGATTCGGCCCGAGCTGCGCATGCCCGACGATCACCTGCACTTTCCCACCGGCGATTTGCTCGCGTACAGCCGCAGCTACGACCAGATTCGCTGCGTGGTGATGCAGGGCGGCCAGGGCGAAGTGAAGCATTGGGCGTTCAACGATCCGCCGCGGCGCGCGGCCCCCTGGACCGACCAGCCGCCCCCGCCGGAGGAATATCGAAAATTGGCGACCCGGGTAACGGATCTGCATCCGATGACGATCATACAGAATGCCCGCACCAGCGGCGGCGGTCAGGTGGCGATGGTGCCCACGCGCGCCGCGACGATCGGGCCGGTCGAGACCTTCAAGGCGGAAAAGGTGTCGATTTGGCAGGCAGGCAACCACGATAATCCCTTCGGCCAACGCCTGACCGCGCTGATGATCGCCAAGCGGCTGCCCGACTCCGCCGTGCCGATGTCGCTGCTGGCCGACCATCCCAACGTGCAATTCAATTACTATCGACACGGGCTGGGCACCGTAGCGACCGAAATGCACTGACCGCCTTGCCGAGGCGCCGTGGCGACCGCAAGGCATTGGCCCCGCGGCGGAGAACGGCGGAGAACGGCGGAACACGGTGAGAACAGCGGCGCCGGCGAGAAGAAAAAGGCGAGCAATCCCTTGGTTTCGCGGCGCGGCCGTTGCCGCAACGCGAAGGAAACAAAGGAAACAGACGAGTACGGACGCAGCGAATGATCACGCGCATTGTCGGAACGTTGGTCGAGTTGGGCGACGATTGGCTGACCCTTCGCGTCGGCCCGATGGACTACGAAGTCCTCATCCCCGAGTTCAATCGCCGCCAGTTGCAGTCGCGGCTCAACGAAGAGGTGTGCCTGCACACGATTGATTACCTGGAGGGCAATCCGGCCCAAGGCCGCTTGACCCCGCGGCTGATCGGCTTTCTCGCCCCGATCGAGCGCGAGTTCTTCGAGCTGTTTTGCTCGGTGGACGGCGTGGGCGTGAAGAAGGCGTTGCGGGCGATGGTCCGGCCGGTGCGCGAGGTGGCCGCGGCCATCGAAGAGCAGGATGTCAAAGCGCTTTCTTCGCTGCCGGGGATCGGCCCGGCCATGGCGGAACGCATTGTCGCCAAGCTTCGCCGCAAGGCGCCGAAGTTCGCCTTGATGGTTGCGCAGCACGAACGGCCCGCCGCCGAGGTCGCGCCCGATGTCGTCTCGGAAACCTACCAAGTGCTGCGCAGTTTGGGGCACAGCGAAAGCGATGCCCGGCGCTTGCTCGACGGCGTACTCGCCTCGAAGAAGAAATTCAAGGACGTGCAAAGCATGCTCGTGGCGATCTACGACGCGAAGAGCGGCGCAAGCGGCGCGGCCGAGTGAACGCAACGGTGCGAACGTGCGCCGTGCCAGCTTCGAGGCTGTGTCGAATCAGTGTCGAAGCAAAATCAAACCGGCTTCTGACGAGGTTCGCGGCGGGCGTTGGTTCAGGCCGCCGCGGGCAACGCCGCCGTCGCGCGGGCATGTTGAAGGATGATTTCGGCTACGTGACGGGCGGCCTCGGGCCGGGCGAATCGCCGCATGACGCGGCCCATCGCCTCTAGTCGCGCCGGCTCCGAGATCAACGGCCGAATCGCGTCGGCCAGGGCCGTATCGAACCGCCGGGCGTCGCCGCCCAGTTCCGCGGGGCATTGATCGACGACAACGGCCCCACCCGCCCGCACAAGCAACTCGGCATTGCGGCGTTGATGATCTTCGGCTGCGTGCGGATAGGGCACCAGTGCCGCCGGGGTGCCGGTGGCGGCCAACTCGGCCAGGGTGGTGCCGCCGGCGCGCGAAATGGCCAAGCGGGCCGACCGCATCAGTCGAGGCATGTCGGCGATGAAGGGGGTGATTTCGGCGTCGATTCCCAATCGGCGGTACAAACGAGCCACGGCGGCCTGCTGGGCCTCGCCCGTTTGGTGAACGATCCGCCAGCCGTTCAGGTCCGAGGCCAGGCGATAGAGCGCCTTGGGCACATCGACATTCAGCGCATGCGCGCCGTGCGAACCGCCGAGAACGAGCAACAGGTTCTCTTTATCGGCCGGTGCGAAGAACTCGGTCCGCAACGGGTTGCCCGTGGTCAGCACGCGAGTGCCGGGCGGCAGATGGTTCTTGGCCGGCGCCCAGGTGGCGCAAACGGCGGCGGCGCGGCGGGCGAGCCATCGGGTGGCCCTGCCGGGCAGAACGTTCTGTTCGAGCAGCACGAGCGGAATGCCGAAGCGGACGGCGGCCCGCGCCGTCGGCGCCGAGGCATAGCCGCCCAGCCCGACGACGACCGCCGCTCGTTCGTCGGCCAAGAGGCGCCGGGCGGCCCAATAGCCGGCCAAGTTCTCGACGACGAACGGAACCCAATCGCCGACGGATCGCGGCAGCGGTCGGCTGGGCAGTGCCGCGTAGTCGAAACCGGCGGCGGCAACGTGCCGCTGTTCGATCGCGCGTCCCGAACCGACGAAGAGGATTTTCGCTTCGGCAGCCAGCCGGCGCACGTGCTCGGCGGCAGCCAGCGCGGGAAAGAGATGACCGGCCGTCCCGCCCCCGGCAAAGACGATCGAAAGCGGACCGGATCGATTCATGGGACACTCTCTTGCAAAGGGATTTTGCTGTCGAACGGCTGCGTTGCCGGGGCGCCGCGCGGCCGCGTTGTTCAACGGCGAAGCGTGCCATCAAGCGTTCCAGCCTCTGACGGCGCTAGGCTCGCCGTCGCGGCAGCCTCGGGCACGAAGTGCGGCGCGATCGGCGGGTTGTCGTGGATGCGCATTTTCACCGCACCGAAGGCTGCGGCCACGCACAAGGCAGCCGCAATCCAGAAGCGAACGACGATTTTGCCCTCGGGCACGCCGAGGAACTGATAGTGATGGTGCAGCGGCGCGCAGCGCAGCAGCCGCCGGCCGGTCGAACGGAACCACACGACTTGGGCGATCACGCTGACCGCCTCGGCGACGAACACCCCGCCGATAATCAACAGCAGAAGTTCTCCTCGAGCGGCCAAGGCCAAAAGGCCCAGCAGGGCGCCTAGGGGAAGCGAACCGGTGTCGCCCATAAACACCTGCGCCGGATGGCAGTTGAACCAGAGGAAGCCCGCCAGCGCGCCGATCATCGTCGCTCCCAGCACGGCCATCTCGCCGGCGCCGGGCACGGGCGTGATGGCGAGGTATTCGGCCCATTGGGCGTGGCCGGCGCAATATGCCAAGGCGGTCAATCCGACCGTGGCAATGGCCAGGCATCCGCCGGCCAGCCCGTCGAGCCCGTCGGCTAGATTTACCGCATTCGAAGTGCCCACCAGCACGAACACCGCCCATGGGATGAACCACATTCCCAGCGGCAGCACCGCACCGCCGGGCAACGCCAAATCGTGTCCGCCGGGGGCGGAATCGAGCGCACCGTAAAGCAGCCAAGCAACCGGAACGGCCGCCAGCGTTTGGCCGAGCAGCTTCGCGCGCGACGAAAGCCCGCGACTGCGGCCGCGAAGTTTGACGAGATCGTCGAGCCATCCGACCAGCGTGAAGCCGGCGATGAGCACGGCCGCCGCGACGACGAAACGGTTTGACCATTGACCGCACAGCGCCAGCGCGCCGAGCACGCCCGCCATGATGAACAGGCCGCCCATCGTCGGCGTGTACTGCTTGCCTTGGTGAATGCGGTTCAGTTCGGGCGAGGCGCTGTCGATCCGTTCGCGGAACCGCGATTGCAAAAAGGCGATCAACCGCGGGCCGAGCAGAATTGCCAACGCGAATGCGGCGGCCGAGGCGACTGCGGCGCGAAAGGTGATTTTGCCCCAAGCCGCCGCGCCGGCGGGCAACCACTGCCCCGCGTTTTCGAGCAACCACAGCAGCATGTTCGCACCGGCGGCCGATAGGCGATCGTGTTTGAAAAGAACCGTACTCGACGGCCGGTTCGTGCGGAGAGTTCACCACCGTACCGGACGCACACCTTCCGTAGCTCAATCACTTCCGAGGTTTTCCGCGGCAGCGAAGACGAACCTCGCCGATGGTTGATGGAACGCTTGAGCGGCTGGTTCTCCCCGAAAACACTCGAGTTGGAGAATCCCTGAGCTGCCGGGACGGCGCTTGGCGCGCCGCCCCGGCGCTCAGTCATTGAACGTTCGTCGGGAAGCCAACGCCGCGGCGGTTGACCCAGAAACCGTGCGCGGCGCCTGAAAAGCTCCTTACCCAAGGAGGGGAGGGTACGTGCCGCATTCCCGCAAACGCGGCACCGCCGACGAACGTTCACCCATGGACGATTGGCGAGGGCCGCGGCCGCCCTCGCATGTTTTGCGCTCCGTTGATCGCGGTTTTATTACGGGGCCTGAAAAAGTCGGACTTGTGCGTCGCTGACAACGTCTTCCTCGAAAATTTCGATGCCCGCGTGCAACTCCCGTGGACCTTTTTCAACAGGCTGTTGGGCCGTGCGGCGGTCATCGCTGCCGTGCTCGATCAGGGTCGTTTCACCGACCTCGATCTTGCGGTGCGATAGGTACTGAAAACGGCGATTCTCGGCAAGGTCAATTTCCTGCAAAGAGCCGAAAATCGGCCGGACTTCGCCCGAATTCGCCGCAGCAGGGCCGATCCGCTTGCCGCCGCCTTGCCGCGACGGTTGCCGCGTTGCCGCTGTGTCGGCCGCCGCCGCGCCGCCGCACCGCCGCGCCTCTACACTAATGTGTCGCCGGTCCACTCCGCCGATCGTTTCCGGGCAGGCCGGCGCTCAAGGTTGATGGGGTTCGTTTGTCGGCAGCGTGCAGTTCTCGCAAAGCGGATTCGTTTCGTCTGTTTGTGCTCTCTTTTCGCCGGCCAGCATGGCGCGCAAGGCGTCGGCCACGCGGTCCATCGCCATGATTCGCGACCCCTTGATGAGCACAGCGTCGCCGGCACGCACCAGTTGCGGCACACAATAGAGCAGCTCGTCGGCAGACCGACCGACGATCGCTCGCCGCTGCGGCAGTCCGGCCTGGCAGGCTCCGGCCGCGGTGCTCGCGGCGCTGGGTCCGCAGGCGACCAGCAGATCGATCTTTCCCTCGCGCACGGCCGTCTGTCCGAGCAGCCAATGCTGCGTGGGAGCTTCGTCGCCCAGTTCGGCCATTTCGCCGAGGATCGCAATTCTTCGCTCCGCCGGTTCGACGTCGCCAAGCAGCTTCAGCGCCGCGGCCGCGGCCGACGGGCACGAGTTGTAGCTGTCGTCGATGATCGTCGTGCCGCGATGGCGGAATACCTCGCAACGTCGGGCCACGGGCCGGAAGTCGGCCAGTCGCGCGGCGATTTCGGACCAGGCCAGGCCGAACTCGCGGGCGGCGCCGGCGGCCAGCAACGCCAAGGTCAAATGATGTTCGCCCCAAAGCGGCAGATCGAATTGCTGTCCTTGAAGCCGAAAACGCAGGCGGCCGGGCCGATGTTCGACTCGATCGGCGCGCAAGCGGCAATCGTCGCTCGTTCCGGCCAGAAGCACCCGGCAGCGGCAGTGCCGGGCGGCGCGGCGGAGGAAGTCGTCGTCGCCCAACAGCGCCAGCCCGTCGGCCGGCAGCGCGGCCAGCAATTCCGCTTTGGTTCGCGCAATGGCCTCGCGGCTGCCGAACGATTCGAGGTGGGCCTCGCCGATACAGGTAATGACACCCCAGTGCGGACGCGCCATGGCGGCCAAGTGGGCAATGTCGCCCGGCTGCCGCGCGCCCATTTCGACGACGGCGTAGTGGTCGTCGGGCCGAAGCCGCGCCAAGGTGAGCGGCACGCCCAATTCGTTGTTCCAATTGCCCGGCGTGGCCGTGCCTTGAGCATAAGAACCGAGCAGATGATCGATCATGGCTCGCGTCGTGGTCTTTCCGGCGCTGCCGGTCACAGCGATCATCAAGCCGTTGAAGCATTGCCGCCGCCGCGCGGCCCAGCGATTCAGCGCTGTCGGCACATCGCCGACAACGACGAGCGGCCCGATCGCCGCCGGTGCCTCGGAACTCGCCGCGAAGGGACGACTGGACGCCGATCCTGTTGAGTCGTATGCGTCGGCTGCTGGGGGAGAGCTTCCGGCGGCCCGCGATGCGGCCGGTTCGACGAGCCGTTCGACGACCGCCGCCGCCGCCCCGCGTTGCAAGGCATCAAGGGCGAATTCGTTGCCGTCGCATCGCGTGCCGCGAATCGCCCAAAAGATCTCGCCGGGGCGCACCGTTCGACTGTCGATCGCCGAGGGGCCGACAATCGCCGCCCGTGCCGCATCCGGCGCATCGCCTGTTCGGCCCACCGAAGGCGAATGGCCGGTCGATGTTCGCCCGTCAACCCATGTGCCGCCGATCGTCTCGACCAATTCGGCCAGCGTAGGGCCGCTGCAAAGCGTTGGACGGCCGTCCGGCGTTGCACGATTGCAGAGTACTGGGCGCCGCCGCAGCGTTGGGCGATCAGAAAGTGTTGGGCGACGGCAACTCGTCATCGGTGCGTGGTTGTGCGCGAGGGCTGCGTAATTCGAGGCGGCGGCAGGGCCGCGCGCGAAACAACGTAAGCACTGTCCCGCCGACGGCCGGCCCGATCTACGCGGCGTCGGCGTAGGGGCAGACTTCATAGAGCCATTCGCAAGCAACTTCGGCATCGTCGAAGGCGATGCGTTGGTCGCCGATCACCTGATAGCGTTCGTGGCCTTTGCCGGCGATCAGCACGCAATCGCCGGGCTCTGCGGCGCTGAGGGCCCAGCGGATGGCGGTAGCGCGATCGGGCACGACTTCGATCCGCTCGTTCGATTGGAAGCCGGAAACGATTTCGCGGATGATTTGGGCCGGGTTCTCGCGGCGCGGGTTGTCGCTAGTAACAATCGCCAGATCGGCCAGTCGATCGACCGCGCGGCCCATCAGCGGCCGCTTGCCGGGATCGCGTTGGCCGCCGGCGCCGAACACGCAGATCAACTTGCCCGTGGTCAGGCCCCGCAGCGTGGTGAGCACTGTTTCCAGGGCGTCGGGCGTGTGCGCGTAATCGACGAACACGCCGAACGGTTGGCCGCATTCCAGGCGTTCGAGCCGGCCGGGCACGCGCTTGACCGATTCCAGTCCGCGAACGACCGTCAGCAGGTCGATGCCTTGGGCCAGCCCGACCGCCGCGGCCGTCAGGCAGTTGTACACGTGATGCCGGCCGATCATTCGCGTGCGGACCGGCACGGTATCGCTTCCGGCCGTAAGCAAGAACGTTTGTTCGCTGAGGCATTGTTCGACGATCGTCGCGGTGATGTCGGCCTCGGCCTCGATGCCGATCGTCAGTGCCGCGCCATCGAGCATCGGCAGCAGCCCGGCCGCGCCCGCGTCGTCGGCATTGATTACGGCTAGCCCGCTGGGCTTCAGGTGCCGGAACAGTTTCGCCTTGGCCGCGCGATAGTCGTCCCACGTGGGATGATAGTCGAGATGATCGCGGCGAATGTTGGTTACGCAGGCGGCCTCGAAGTTCAATCCAGCCACGCGCGATTGGTCGAGCCCGTGACTCGACACCTCCATCACCGCGTGCGAACAGCCGTTGGCGACCATGCGGCCGAGCAGATCGGCCAACACATCGGGCGGGGGCGTGGTCCACGAAGCGGGTTCGAGATCGATCCCATCGAAGTAGCCGAGCGTGCCGATCAGTCCGCAATCGTAGCCGGCCGCCGAGAGGATTCCGGCGATCAAGTGGGACGTGGTCGTCTTGCCGTTGGTACCGGTTACGCCGATCAGTTTCAGCCGCTCGCCGGGATTGCCGGCAAACTGTTGGCAAAGCCGGGCGTAGGTTTCGCGGGCATTGGCCACGCGAACCACCGGCAGCGTGGATTCGATCAGAGGTTCTTCGCAAGCGATGGCCACGGCGCCGCGTTGGGCGGCCTCGGCGGCGAAGAGAGTCCCATCG
>Ga0073932_1005356_pt1 | contig 14029 bp, 13 predicted proteins | sample DewCreD2012metaG_FD_76967 | JGI IMG/M metagenome (GOLD analysis project Ga0073932, IMG submission 76967) | Hot spring sediment bacterial and archeal communities from British Columbia, Canada, to study Microbial Dark Matter (Phase II) - Dewar... ... | reverse complement strand
GGCGTTAGCACGGTTGGAGGGCATCGCCACCCCGGTGGGGCAGCGCTGGGCCGAGGCCATGGCGGAGCGTCGTGACGGTTGAGCCCCATCCGGCAGGGAGCGCGACCTGGTTCCAATAAAGGGGGCCGCCCTTGCGGACGGCCCCGGGGGGTGGGGAGAAGAGGAGATATCTCTTCAAGGAAGGGGACGGACCCTACAACCACTCTTCGGAGAGGACGTCTCCCTGCAAGCTGACGACGACGGCTTTGACCGGCACCTTGCGCGAAGAGCGCGAGACGGCCTCTTCAGCCAGCGCCACCAGGCCGCGACAACAAGGCACCTGCATGATGACCGTGGTCAGCGTGTTGATTCTGGCGTCCTCGACTAGGGCCCGAATCTTCTCGACATATTCCTCCTGCCCCTCGTCCAGCTTGGGACAGGCGATGGCGATCGACTTGCCCTTAAGAAAATCGTTGTGAAAAGCCCCCACGGCGAAGGCCGTGCAGTCGGCGGCCAGCAAGACGTCGGCCCCTTGGAAATAGGGAGCTGCCGGCGACACCAGGTGCAGCTGGATAGGCCACTGCCGAAGCTGCGACGGGGCGGTCACTGACGGAGCTCCGTCGTCCGCCGTCTCCGGGGTCCGCAGGTCGATCATCCGCGAACCGGGGCAACCTTCAAAAGCGCTCATACTCCACCTTCGCTTTCTTCTCTCTTCCTCACGATCTCTTCGATCCGTTCCAGCGACTGTGTGTACCGTTCAGCGAAATCAGGACCTGTGGCGGCCTCCGTCTCGGCGAACCTGCGGAACATCTCACCCACCTGGGCAGTGCTCAGCTGGCGGTCCATCCAGGGATAGAGGATCGTGTCCTCTTTCTTGATGTGCTCCGTGAGGAGGGCGGCGTAGGCTTCAAGGTGTTCGGCCACCTTCGCCCGGTCACCAGCGGACACGGCCGCCTCCACTGCTCGCACGTGAGCGCGCGCCGTGTCGTGGTCGGTCAGCATGACCCGGATGATGTCTTTGGTCTCGTCGAAATACTTGAAGAGGATGTCTTCCTCCTTGGCGTGATGGAAGCGGTCGGCGTAGGAGCGGATGAAGTCGACGCCCTGAAGCACCAGTTCACGGTCCGCGGGGTTCTCAAGGTTGAGGACGGCGAGCAACCGAGGTATGAGGTTCACCAGCCGCATAATGAGCACGTGTTCCCCGACCAACTGTCTGACCGGAGGGGAATACTTCGTGCCCCCCTTGCTCTCAGTAGCGGTCGAACCGGTGGCGGCCGTTCCAGCGGTGGCGGTCGGCTCAGCGGTGGCCTCCTCCGGACGGGTCCGCCGGGGGAGGGTGAGCCGGAGATCCTGTCCTGGGAAGAGGACCCCTGAGATACGTGCCATCAAGGCCTCTTCGTCCTCGGGAGAAACATCATGGATGCCCACGATGTCACGCAGCAGACAGGAACCCAGCCCGCACTCGACGCAGCCCACCTCATATTCGCTGAGGATCGCTCCCACTTGCGGGAAGCGAGCGATGACTTCCTTGATAGGGAGGTCAAGGAAAGGCGCCGCTGAGCGGTCGGTCTGGTCAGTCTGTGTGCCCGCCGTCGGGTCCACTCACCTCTCCTCAGAGGTTGCAAGTTGCTGGTCGGACCAGTCCACTTCCCAAGGGGCGGGCTGGCCTCTCGCGTCCAGTATACCCAAATTATACTTTGGCTATCAGTTTACTAAACTTTCCATACCACGTCAGCATGCTTTGGGAGATTCATTCACTTTGCTCGTAGGCGCTTCGCCCCTAAGCGCACCGCGCCTAGACAGATGGCGGCCTGGTCTAGCCTTCTTGCTGCTAGCCGTTCAGTCTGGCCAGGAGGGGCAGCAGGTCCCGGTGGTCCTTGATGACGAAGTCGGCCGGCGGTGGGTCCGCGTGGTCGTTGACCGCGGTGTAGCGGATGGCCAGCATCCCCAGAGCCTGGGCGCCGGCGATGTCGGTGCGAGGCGTATCCCCGATGTGGGCGGCCGAATGGGGTGGGGCGGCGTACCCCGGCGCGGTACCCAGTTGAGCCAGGGTGGTCTGGAACATGCGTGGGTCAGGCTTGGGGAGGCCCAGCTCGTCGGAGAAGGTGAAGGCGCCAAAACAAGCGGCCAGGCCGTCTTTGTCCAAGAACTCGCGCAGCACCCTTCCAGGAGTGAGGCTGGTGTCGGAGATGAGGCCGAGTCGATAGCCAGCGGCGGCCAGAGTGGGGATGGCTTCGCGCGCTCCGGGCAAGAGCGAAGGCGGAGCGAGCCGGGCCGCGTCCTCGATGGCGCGAGCGCTGCGGGTGACCGCCTCTCGGTCGATCGCCAGCTCAGGGACTGCGAAACAGTCCAGGATGTGTAGCACCTGCTCGCGGGCTCCGAAATGCCGCCCACTCGTCCAGGCGGCCATGTAGGCGTCGAAGCCGCTGCGGTAAGCCTGCTCCAGCTCTTCCTCAGTGGGCTGGCGGCCGTGTTCGGCGAGCACTTCAGCCAGTAGTCGCAGGCGGCGTTGTCGGACGGCGCTGGCAGTGGGACCATCGGTGGAGTAGATGGTGTTCCATAGGTCGAAGGTGATGACCCTTATGCGCCGCGTGATCATCGTGCGCCGCCTCACCGCGGCCTCCTCGGTCGCCGGTGTCGGGTGGGCAGGTGGCGGCTTGAGGCAGGCATCTCATCCACGGGTCGCGCGACCGTCGCCGTCGATGGGGATAGCCGGGCCTAGGTACTTGGGGCCGGGCTTGGTGATGTGTAACTGGAGGAAGGCCTTCATGCGGGCAGGCCACTCGCGGAGGGCGAAGCGCTTCTCGTCGTAGTAGGGACGCAGGTCGGCTTCCACGCCCGTGGCCTCGAGCCCGAGGGCGCGAGCGGTGTAGACGGCGCGTGCCAGGTGGAAGCGCTGGGTGACCACCAGAGCATCCGTCACCTTGAACACATCCCGTGCCCGATACATGGTCTCGTAGGTGCTGAATCCGGCGTGGTCGGTGAACACATCCTCATCGGGCACACCTCGCTCGACGACGTAGCGGAGCATGGCGTTGACCTCGTCATAAGTGACCTGGCCATGATCACCCGAGAGCAGGAGTTTCTCCACCTTGCCTGACTTGTAAAGGGCGACAGCCGTTTCCAGCCGGTCGGTGAGCATCGGGGACGGTAGCCCTCCCTGGTACACCTTGGCCCCCAAGACGATGGCCACCTGGGCGCGTGGAGCGTCCTCCGCCTTGGACACAGTGAACGACGCGGCGGACCGCATGATGATCAAGTTAGGGACGAGCACGGCCGCGGCGGCGATGACCACCACCAGACCGGCAGCCAGGAGGCCAAAAAAGAGGCGGCGCTTGGCTCGAGTCCGTCTGACCATGCACGAAGGGTAGCACGGGGTCGCTGGTTGCAGGGCCGCCGCAGCGTGGACTACAATGACTGGCCCGCCGCTCGCCGGGCGTAGGCGCGTCACTCACTTTTCAGTTGAGTTCGGAGTTCGATGATGTGGGAGGTATAGGGCATGGGCATGACCATGACCGAGAAGATCTTGGCCCGAGCAGCCGGTAAAGAGACGGTGTCTCCGGGCGACCTAGTCATGGCCAAGCTCGATCTCTGCCTCGGTAACGACGTAACCGCACCCGTCGCCATAGACGAGTTCGAGAAAGCCGGTTTTGAGCGGGTGTTCGACCCCGAGAAGATAGCCCTTATCCCCGATCACTTCACGCCCAACAAGGACATCAAGTCGGCGGCTCTGGTCAAGCAGATGCGGGAGTTTGCCGCCAAACACGGCATCACCCATTACTACGACGTCGGACGGGTGGGCATCGAGCATGCTTTCCTACCCGAACAAGGGCTGGTGGGTCCGGGCGACGTGGTCCTGGGGGCCGACTCTCACACTTGCACCTACGGCGCCTTGGGCGCGTTCGCCACCGGGGTGGGTTCCACTGACCTTGCGGGAGCTATGGCCACCGGTGAAGCCTGGTTCCGCGTGCCCGAAACCCACCGCTACGACATCGAAGGCATCCTGGGCGAATACGTCACCGGCAAAGACATCATCCTCTTCATCATCGGCCAGATAGGGGTGGACGGCGCCCTTTACAAGGCGATGGAGTTCACCGGCTCGGCTATCCGCGGCCTCTCCATGGACTCCCGCTTCACCATTTGCAACATGGCTATCGAAGCGGGGGGCAAGAGCGGCATCATCGCGCCCGACGAAGTGACTAAGGCCTACGTCGAGGGCCGGTTCCGTCGCGAGCCCCGCTACTACAGCTCTGACCCCGACTGCTGGTACGAGAAGTCTTACTTCTGGAAGGCGGAAGAGATACCGCTCATGGTGGCGAAGCCGCATCTGCCCTCCAACACCCAGCCGGCGGCGGAACTTGACTCGGTCAAGATCGACCAGGTGGTCATCGGGAGCTGCACCAACGGCCGCATCGAAGACCTACGGCAAGCGGCCGAGATACTACGCGGACGAAAGGTGCACAAGAACGTCCGCCTCATCGTCATCCCCGCCACGCAGGCCATCTGGAAACAGGCTAACGAGGAAGGGCTGCTGGACGTGTTCGTGGAGGCCGAGGCCGCGGTCTCGGCTCCCACTTGCGGCCCCTGCCTGGGTGGCCACATGGGCATCTTGGCCGAGGGCGAGCGGGCGGTGGCTACCACCAACCGCAACTTCGTGGGACGTATGGGGCACCCCGGTTCGGAGGTCTACCTGGCTGGGCCGTATGTGGCGGCGGCTAGTGCGGTGGCGGGACATATCGCCACCCCTGAGCAGATAGGGGCGACGCGAGCGCACGGCTCGGACGGCGACCCAGTCCCGGCCGCGGAAAGGGGGCAGGCATGACGGCGCTGCGCGGCAAGGCCTGGACTTTCGGGCGGGACATAGATACCGACCTCATCATCCCCGCTCGCTATCTGAACATGAAGACGGCGGAAGAACTGGCCGCCCACGTCATGGAGGATGCCGACCCCACCTTCGCCGTCAAAGTGCAGCCGGGTGACATCGTGGTGGCACAGGAGAACTTCGGCTGCGGCTCCAGCCGGGAGCACGCGCCGCTGGCCCTTAAGGGGGCAGGCGTCTCCGTGGTCATCGCCAAGAGTTTCGCCCGCATCTTCTATCGCAACGCTTTCAACACCGGGCTACCCATCCTGGTGGCGCCCGAGGCGGTGGACGGCATCCGTCAGGGCGACGAGTTGTCGGTCGATTTGGAGACCGGGGAGATAGTCAACTTGACCACTGGCAAGACTTATCGGGCGCAGCCGCTCCCACCCTTCATGCGCGAGCTGGTGGAGGCGGGTGGCCTGCTGCCTTATCTCAAGAAAAGGCTGGCGGCGAACCAGACGGTGGCCGACTGAGTGACGGCGGACGAGAGAAAGGAACGCTTGTGAACTACGATATTGCAGTGATGCCCGGCGATGGCACGGGGCCGGAAGTGGTGGCCGAGGGGCTGAAAGTCCTTAAAGCGGCGGCCGCGCGTGCCGGGTTTACTTATGACCTCACCCACTACGACTTCGGCGGCGAGCGGTATCTACGCACCGGGGAGACCTTGCCCGATTCCGCGATAGCCGAGTTGGCCGAGCACGACGCCATCTTCCTGGGCGCGATCGGCCATCCCGAGGTGAAGCCCGGCATTCTGGAACAAGGCATCCTGCTCAAGGCCCGTTTCGCGCTCGACCTCTACATCAACCTGCGGCCGGTCAAACTCCTTCCCGGGGTGGAGACACCGATCAAAGACAAGGGTCCCCAAGACATCGACTTCGTGGTGGTGCGGGAGAACACCGAGGGTCTTTACGCCAACACCGGTGGCTTTCTCAAGAAGGGCACGCCGGACGAGATATCCACCCAGGTGAGTGTGAACACCCGGCTCGGGGTAGAGCGCTGCCTCCGTTACGCCTTCGACTACGCCCGCCGGTCGGACCGGCGCCACCAGCTCACCCTGGTCGGCAAGACCAACGTTCTTACCTACGCCTGGGATCTTTGGTGGCGGGCCTTCAATGAGATCGGCGACGCCGATTACCCCGAGGTCAAGCGGGAATACGCCCACGTTGATGCCACCTGCATGTGGTTCGTCAAGAACCCGGAGTGGTTCGACGTCATCGTCACCGACAACATGTTCGGCGACATCATCACCGACCTGGGCGCCATGATCCAGGGCGGGATGGGGGTGGCCGCCGGCGGCAACATCCACCCCGGCAAGATCGGCATGTTTGAGCCTATCGGCGGGTCGGCACCCAAGTACACAGGGCAGAACGTCATCAACCCGCTGGCTGCCATCGGGGCGGTGCAGATGATGCTCGACTTCCTCGGCCAATCGGAGGCGGCGGGCTGGGTCGAGCAGGGCATCATCCATGCCGTGAGCAAGATGAAGTCGTTGAACGCCGGGCAGATGGGCATGGGTACGACCGACGTAGGAGACCTGGTAGCGGGCTTCGTGGCTCGCGGCTGAGGCAAGCGGCCGACAGAGGCACCGGGAGTGAAGCGCCCGGCGGCCGGACCCGGAAGGACTGAGCTACATGGTTGCGGGGTATCCTGAGAGCGGTGTCTCTCGACCGGAAGGACGACGTATGAAGACCATCGTAGTGGGGACCGACGGGTCGCCGGGAGCCAAAGCCGCAGTGCAGTTCGCGGCCCGCGAAGCCGCTGCGCACGGGGCGACCCTACGGGTGGTCGCGAGCTGGCAGGTACCGCCGGCTGTTCTAGTGAGCCCGGAGATGGCCGCTGACCTGTTCATTGCCATCGAGGAAGAGGCGCGGGCCATCGCTGCCGAGAGTGTCGCGCTGGCGAAGTCCTTGGAGCCGGGACTGGAGGTAGAAGAGTTGGTCAGCGAGGGCCATCCCGGCGAGGTGCTAGTCGAACAGTCGCGCCATGCCGACCTGATTGTGGTCGGTCGCCGGGGTCGCGGCGGATTCGCTGAGCTCCTGCTGGGTTCGGTGACCCAGCACGTCATGCATCACGCCGCCTGCCCGGTAGTCATCGTCCCCCCAGTCAAAGAAGGGTGACGGCGCAGTCTGGCGCAGACCTGCAGGGTCACTCCTTTCCTCTTGAGTCGGCTCTATAGGCTGCCCGCGGTTTTCTCGGCGGCCAACGGTCGCTATAGTGTAGGCGTCAGTACACGGCCGTCTGACAAGGGGGACGGATGGAGACTGTCGCCGTTTTCGTCAACGGCACCGAAGAGGCGGCGGCCTCGCTCGAGTTCGGGGCACACGAGGCGGCCCTGCGCAAGGCCACACTTCGCTTGATCGCGGCGTGGGATGTCCCCTCTTCCATCTTGAGCGGTGGTGTTGCCGGGCAGGAAGTCTACGATGAGTTCCGGGAGGCGGCAGAAGCTCTCATAGCCGACGCAGTGGCCAAAGTGGCCGAGTTGGAGCCGAGTGTGGTCTGCGAGACTCGGGTGGTCAAGGGGCAGCCCGGCCCCGTCTTCTTGGAAGAATCGCGAGATGCCACTTTGATAGTAGCCGCGCGTAAGAGGCAGGCCGGCATCAAGGAGCTGGTGATCGGCTCCATTAGCCGCCACATTCTCAACCACGCGGAGCGCCCGGTGGTGGTCATCCCTATCTTGCCGCGATCGTAGACTGCTCGGGCCTCGCTCTCCGTGGGGCGCGCAGAACACGACCAGCGTCATCCGCTCGCTCACGCCACTCGCCTGTACGCGGTTTGCGGCGTCCGAGCCTAGGGCGCAGTGCTTGACCGTGGCTCCCAAGAAAAGGCTACTAAAGCCTACGTCTATTGCCTGCCGATACCTATAACGTGAGGCAGGGTAGGGCATGTTGGCTACTCCTATCGCGGCCTCGCTCGACTCCATCGGTTGGAGGACAGTTGCAGGATGACGGAGAGTATGGTGTTCGGTGGGGAGGAAGCGCTGGCTAAGGCGCTTCTACCCAGTCTTCCCCTCGGTCTGGCCGTGTTCTCGGCGGATGGCCGGTGCCTCGGGCTGAAGCGCCGGGCAGCGGAGCTGGCGGGCGTTCGCGAAGAGGAAGCCCAGGGCTGCCTGCTTGCGGACTGCAATCTCTGGGGACCGGGACTGGCCGAGGACGTCCGCCGAGCGCAAGAGGAAGGGCAACCCATCCGGCGCGAGATGAAGGTGCAGTCCGCGCCTGGGGCGAGCTTCTGGCTGGAGCGGGTAGCGTTCGGCGCTGAACTGGAGGGTGTTAAGTGTTCGGCGGTGGCCGTCGAGGACGTGTCGGCACGCAAGACGGCCGAGGAGGCTTTGCTCCTCACGCAGTTCTCGGTCGACCGTGCCGGGGAAGGCGTCTACTGGGTGACGCCCAGCGGGCACTTCGTGTATGTCAACGACGCCGCGTGCGCTCAGACTGGGTACTCCCGGGAAGAGCTGCTGGCCATGAGCATCTCCGACATCGACCAGGCGGCCCCTCGCTCTCGGGAGACCTTCTGGCAGGAACTACGGCAGCGCGGGTCGTTCCGCTTCGAGGCGACTCATCGCCGGAAAGACGGCTCCACCTTCCCTGCGGAGGTCACAGTCAACTATGTCGCGTACGGGGGCAAGGAGTATGACTGTACCTATGTGCGCGATATCTCCCAGCGCAAAGCGCTCGAGGAGAAGCTCCGCCTGGTGCAGTACTCGCTCGATCAGGGGGCTGACAATGTCTTCTGGATAAGCCCCGAAGGGCGCTTCCTGTTCGCCAGCGATTCCACCTGTCGTCGCTTGGGCTACACCCGGGAGGAGCTGCTCAACCTCACCGTATACGACGTGGACCCGACGGCCCCGGTGCCTTGGAGCGCCCATTGGGAGGAAATAAAGGCCAAGGGTTCGTTCACCTTCGAGACTCATCATCGCACCAAGAGCGGCGAGGTCTTCCCGGTCGAGGTCAACGTCAACTACGTCAACTACAACGGCAAGGAGTACAACTTCGCCTTCGCCCGCGATATCACCGAGCGCAAGAAGGCAGAAGACGAGTTGCGGCGGGCCAAAGAGGCGGCCGAGACCATGAACCGGCAACTTGAGCACGCCATGAACGTGGCGAATCAGCTGGCCCTGGAGGCGCACCGGGCGAATCGGGCCAAGAGCATGTTCTTGGCCAATATGAGCCATGAGATCCGTACGCCGATGAACGGCGTCATCGGGATGATCGAGTTGTTGCTGGAGACCGAGCTCACGGCAGAGCAACGCGACTACGCGGAGACGGCCCGGTCTAGTGCCGAGGCTCTGCTGTCGGTGATCGGCGACATCCTGGATTTCTCGAAGATCGAAGCCCAGGCTGTGACCCTTGAATCGGTGGACTTCAACCTCCGCGAACTGGTGGAGGACGTCTTGATGGTGATGGCCGCGAAGGCAGCCGACAAGGGCGTCGAATTGGCAGCCCTGGTCGAGCCTGACGTCCCACTGGTGCTCAAAGGTGACCCCAGTCGCTTGCGACAAGTGCTCACCAATCTGGTCGGTAACGCTGTGAAGTTCACCGAGCGTGGTGAAGTGAGCGTCCGCGTGAGCCGTGAACACGAGAAGGGTGAGCAGGTCGGTCTGCGGGTGGAGGTGGTCGACACTCGCATAGGCATCAAACCGGAAGCGCTGGCGGACCTCTTCAAACCCTTCGTGCAGGCCGATGCTTCGACGACGCGGAAGCACGGGGGCACCGGTCTGGGGCTCTCCATAGCCAAGGGGCTGGTTGAAGCCATGGGCGGGCGCATAGGGGCTTTGAGCACTCCCGGCGAAGGCTCCACTTTCTGGTTCACCGTGCCGTTCACCAAAGGGGACAGTTCGGCGCTCCCCGCGGCATGCAGCCTGCCGGCTACACCGGCCGAGGTCAGAGTGCTGGGGGTCGACGACAGCGGCATCAACCGGAAGGTACTGGCCGGGATGCTGGGCTCGTGGGGGTGCCGACACACCGAGGTGCCGGATGCTGTCGAGGCACTCGCCGAGTTGCGACGGGCCGCCAGACAAGGCGACCCCTACAAGGTGGCCGTGCTCGACATGTGCATGCCGGGCAAAGACGGTGAGGAACTGGCACGCGAGATCAAAGCCGATCCGCTCATCGCTTCTACTCGCCTCATACTGATGACTTCGGTGGGAGACCAAGGGAGCTGTGCCAAACTCAAAGAAGCCGGGTTCGCCGCCTGTCTGGTCAAGCCGGTCCGCCAATCGCAGTTCTTCGATTGCCTGGCTACGGTGGTGGCTGCGGACCACGGCGCCACGGCGGAACAGGCTATGAACGCCCTGCGGGGGGTGGCGGACGACGAGGGGGCAGCTGGAGCGTTGCGCAGCGATGTGCGCGTCCTTTTGGCCGAGGACAACCCGGTCAACCAGACCGTAGCCGTGAAGGCGCTCGAGAAACTAGGACTGCGGGCGGATGTGGTCAGCAATGGGATGGAAGCCCTGGCTGCCATGAGGTCGGCGCATTACGACCTAGTGCTTATGGACGTACAGATGCCGGAGATGGACGGCTTGGAGGCCGCTAAAGAGATCCGCTCGCTGGGCTCAGGAGTCCTCGACCCGTTGGTGCCTATCGTGGCTCTCACCGCTCACGCCTTGGCCGGAGACAAAGAGAAATGTCTGCGGGCCGGGATGAACGACTACTTATCGAAGCCAGTCAAACTGCAGGCCCTCAAGGAAGTGGTTGAGCGGTGGCTGCCAGCACCCGCCAACGGCGGCGGGGCCCCCGCGGACCCGACCGGAGCGGCTGGGACTGAGACGGCCAAGAAGACTGCGGCGGGCGATGCGCCGTCGGGAAACGGTGGACGGCCGGACCCCAAGGTCTTTGACCCCAGGGTACTACTGAGCCTTTTGGACGGTGATCGGGAGGCAGCCGAGGAGATCGTGGGCCACTTCCTAAAGGACGCCCCCGAGCAGGTCAGAGAGCTTTGCAGGGCGCTCGAGACAGGCGACCTTGTGACGGTGGAAAAGAGAGCGCACACCGTGAAAGGGGCGGCGGCCAGCGTAGGCGCGGAGGCCCTGCGGGTCTTGGCAGCGGACATCGAAAGGCAGGCCCGGGAGGGTTCGCTGCAAGCCGGCGGAGGAGACAACGGTTCGGGACGGAAAGGCCCCGAATGGGTGCGTGCTATCGAGAACCAACTGGCGCGGCTGCTGGAAGTCGCCGGGCGCCCTGGTGGGTTGTTCGCTGACGTGGAGGCTTCGGCATGACCCCCGACCCGAGAGTCCTCATCGCTGAAGACGACGTCTCTTCCCGGCTCCTACTGCAAAAGGTGCTGGAAAAGTGGGGCTATCAGGTGGTAGCTGTGAGCGATGGAGAGCAGGCCCTAGCGGTGCTCACCCAGGACGACGCTCCAGCGCTGGCCATCCTGGACTGGATGATGCCGGGGTTGGACGGGGTCGAGGTGTGTCGCCGGGTGCGGGCTCTCAATCTTGATGATCCCCCGTATCTCATACTTCTCACCTCGCGGACCGACAAGCAAGATGTGGCCAGGGGACTGGAGGCGGGGGCAGATGACTACGTACTCAAACCGTTCGACCGCGATGAGCTACGGGCCCGCCTCTTGGTAGGGCGGCGTTTCGTGGAGCTCAACCGCAGCCTGCTTGAGGCCAAGGCGGCTTTGGAGAAGCAGGCGGTCACGGACGCGTTGACGGGAGTCCTCAACCGCAGAGGTATCCTGGACAAGCTGGAGGCGGAAATAGCGCGAGCGGAACGGCAAGGTAAGCCGCTAAGTGTGGGCCTGCTCGACATCGACCATTTCAAGTCCATCAACGACCGCTACGGCCACGCCGTCGGTGACGTAGTGTTATGCGCAGTGGTGGAAAGGGCCCAGGCAGCCCTACGTGGCTATGATGCGGTAGGTCGTTTCGGCGGCGAGGAGTTCCTCATAGTCATCCCTGGCGTGGAAGCTGGCGGTGCCTTGCCGGTGCTGGAGCGAGTACGGCTCCGAGTGAGCGAGACTCCTGTGGCGGCGGAGGCTCATCGGATATCGGTCACGGTGAGTATCGGGGGCGCTGCGTATCGGGGGGGATCTATCGATTCTCTCATCCGAGCCGCTGATGAGGCTCTGTACCGGGCGAAAGCCCAGGGGCGTGACCGCTCAGTGATCGATACAGGTTCAGAGCTGGTAGGCACGCAATCTCGAACGTCCGGCACTGAGAAAGTAGCGGTCGCAGGCTGAGCCGGGTTGTAGCCGCCGCTGGCCGCTCTCCGGGCGGCTCTGCCACTCTCATCTTCGTCGCATAGCTTTCGTCTACCCACGTAGCCTCGGGGCAAAGTGTGCGCCCTTGCTATGTTAGGCTGCGCGTACTAAAATAGCCACACCTAACTCTACGAGGGCGAGGTGAGACCGTGGGCGCTGGCGGGTGGTCGGACGAGCGAACACAACCGAGGTCACTGGAGGCGGAGTCATTGGGCTCCAGTCTGAGCGCGAGCCTAGAGGATTACCTGGAGGCCATCCTTCAGCTCGAACGCTCCTCCCGCGTGGCCCGAGTGAGCGAGATAGCCGGACAGCTCGGAGTCTCCCGCCCTTCAGTCACCGGCGCGCTCAAGTCACTGGCCGCCCGCAACCTAGTCGCCCATGCGCCCTACGGCCACGTCACGCTGACCGAAGAAGGCACCCGTATCGCGCTCGAGGTGGAGCAGAGGCACCTGGCCATCAAGGGGTTCCTGGTCGACGTCCTAGGGATTCCCGAGGAGCGGGCCGAGACTACCGCCTGCAAGCTTGAGCATGTGCTTGAAGCGGAGACGTTGGCCTACTTCGTCTCCTATGCGAAAGGACGGCGTCCATGAGCACATTGGCGCACCTGCCCGAGAAGTCTCTTGCCAGGGTCGTGGCTCTGCCACACGGTCGCGGGCTTGCCTCCCGTTTGATCGCTCTCGGTCTCACTCCCGGCTCAGAGGTGTGCGTGCTGCAGAATCGAGGACGCGGCCCCATCATCGTCGAAGTGCACGGGGCTCGGGTCGCTCTAGGGCGGGGCCAGGCGGAGAAGGTGCTGGTCGAGCACGAGCTGGAGTCGGATCTCGGAGTGCCGGACTGCGTCGCGGAGGAACATGCTGCCGAGTGAGGGCACCCGTTCGGACGGGCCGCCGCCTCGTCTGCGGATCGCCCTGGCCGGTCAGCCCAACGTAGGCAAGAGCACGGTCTTCAACGCCCTGACCGGGCTAGACCAGCATGTCGGCAACTGGCCAGGGAAGACGGTCGAACGCAAGACAGGCCACTTCGAGTATCGGCGACCTCAACTAGGCCATCGCCACCACCCGCAGCCCAAGCACTCGCTCCGCGGGCAAGGTCACAAGGTAAGCATCGAACTGGTCGATCTCCCTGGGACCTACACCCTCACTTCTGCCTCCGAGGAGGAACGCATCGCTCGGGACTATCTGCTCAAGGAACGCCCCGATGCCGTCATCGTCATCGTCAACGCGGCCTCTCTGGAGCGCAACCTGTACTTGGTGGCCGAGTTGCTCATGTTGCCGGTGCCAGTGGTGGTCGGCGTCAACATGGTCGACGTGGCGGAAGCTCACGGAGTCCACGTCGAGACCCCAGTGCTGGCCGCTGCTCTGGGTCTGCCGGTCGTCGAGTTGGTGGCCAGCAAACGCAAGGGGCTACAGGAACTGGTCGAAGCCGCAGTGGCGGTCGCTGAGGACCCTGGTCGCTTCCGACCCAACCGGCCTACCATCCGTGCTAAGCACCGTGGGGTGTTAGCGGAGCTCGAGTCGCTGCTCGAGGGGCACATACCCTCCGACTACCCTGTGTCCTATCTCGCGCTCAAACTGCTGGAGGGCGACGCCGATGCCGCAGCCTTGGTTAAGGAGCAGGCCCCGGCGGTCTGGGAGTCCGTGCATCCGCTGTTGGCGCGGCACGAAGACGCCTATCTCGACATCGCCGGTGGTCGTTACGACTGGGTGGCGAGGATGGTGCGGGCGGCAGTGGTTCGGCCGCGAAGGGGGGTCGCCGGACTCACCGACCGCGTGGATCGGGTGGCCACGCACCCCTTATGGGGATTGTTGGCGCTGCTGGTGGCACTGGCCGCCCTCTTCTGGATCACCTACCAGGTGGCGGGCCCGGCCTCGCGGGCGCTGGGCGGGCTCGTGACTGGAGGTCTTTCCGACCTGTTGCGTGACCTTCTTTCTTGGACGCCAGGATGGGTCGAAGGCCTCATCGTGGACGGGGCAGTCGCCGGAGCGG
>Ga0073932_1005350_pt1 | contig 14055 bp, 10 predicted proteins | sample DewCreD2012metaG_FD_76967 | JGI IMG/M metagenome (GOLD analysis project Ga0073932, IMG submission 76967) | Hot spring sediment bacterial and archeal communities from British Columbia, Canada, to study Microbial Dark Matter (Phase II) - Dewar... ... | reverse complement strand
CGGCGGCGCTACGTGGCGCCCCTACCGGACGGAAATGGCGGCGCTACGTGGCGCCCCTACCGGACGGAAATGGCGGCGCTACGTGGCGCCCCTACCGGACGGAAATGGCGGCGCTACGTGGCGCCCCTACCGGACGGAAATGGCGGCGCTACGTGGCGGGCGCACCCACCGGAACTCATTCGTAGGCGTTGTAGATCTCGAAGTCGGGCGGCGCGTCGTCCACGCCGATGAATCCGACGCGGTCGCCGGGGACGGCGACGCGCCGCACGCGGCAATCCGGCCGGCAGCGCAGGGTCTCCATCCAGTGGTAGCGCAGGACGAGGTTGCCGCCGGCGCTGCCGCGCACGGCGATCCGGTTGAGCCGCGCGTGCACCTCGCCCGGCCCGCCGCCGACGATGAAGTGGGACGGGTGGCGCACGCGGTACACGCGGTGGCGGAAGATCGTGGTCTCGAGCTGGAGCAGGTCGGTCCGGCTTTCCAGCCGCGGCAGCGGGTTGGACAGGATCAGCCAGCGCACGTTGTACTGTTCGAGGTACGCCCGCAGTTCGTCCGCGGTCGGCGGCGCGCGGCCGGCGTGGCGGCGGAACAGGTTGGCGTCGCTGTGGGCGAGGTTGATCTCGAGGAACCCGCCGAGGATCTGCGCGTCGGTGTGTCCCGCCAGGTGCTCGCCCAGCATCCACCACTCGACGAGCCACCGCCCCTGGCCGTCGTCCTCCGCCGACACGAAGTCGGCGACGGCGCGGAAGTCCTCGGCCGCCTCCGGGCGCAGCCGGAAGTCGAACGGCTCGGGCCAGCGGATCGTACCGAAGTAGATCCCGCCGTTGACGTCCGGCGGCGGCGCGGGGAGCGGGCGGGTCTGGCGCGGGATGAGGTCGGGGAGGAAGTACAGGGCGTCGCGCGCCAGGCGCGGGGCGGCGACGAACAGGCCCAGTCCGAGCAGCGCCCAGACCACCGGCGGCGGGCGCAGCTCGCGCAGCGCGCGCTCGCCCCGTTCGAGGAACCAGGCGGCGGGGATCACCGCCAGGTACATCGCCGGCAGCACGAAGCGGTACGGCTGCACCTGGCGCAGCGGGCCGAACCAGCCGCCGGCGTAGGCGACGAACAGCAGCGCGCCCAGCGCGGCGGCCACGGGGCCGAACCGCGGGTCGCGCTCGCGCCGCCACAGCCACAGCGCCAGCACCGCCCCGCCCAGCGCCAGGAAGCGGAACCCGGTCCGCATCGCCACCACGCCGGTCACGGCGGGTTCGAGGGTCAGCCCGAGGTAGTCGGCGAGGAGGTAGGCGGGGGTGGCGTCGAGGTAGAAGCCCGAGTCGAGGATGTAGTGCCAGAAGCGGAGCGACGGCGCGATCCACCACAGGTTGGCGACGATCGTGCCGACCGCCACGGCGGCCAGCGCGAGATGTTCGTGCCAGCGCAGCGCGCGCAGCTCGCGCAGGTACAGCCAGGCCATCGGCACGACGAGCAGGAAGAACGAGTAGGGGTGGAGCATGTGCAGCCAGGCCAGCAGCAGGAACAGCAGCAGCAGGCGCCACGGGCGGCGGGTCTCGAGCCAGCGGCGGAACAGGGCCAGGGCGGGGATCCAGAGCCAGGCGGCGAAGCCCCAGCAGACCATGCCGACCCACGAGACGAGATGGGCCAGCGCGTCGAAGGCCCAGCAGGCCGACGCCAGCCCGGCCGCCGTCGCGGCGGTCCCCGCGCCGAGGCCGAAGCCGCGGGCGGCGAGGAAGAAGGCGAGCGGCACGAAGATCGAGGACAGCCAGACGAACAGGTTGAACGCCGTGGGCAGCGGCACACCGAGCGCGGTGAGTCCGATCGCCCACGCCTCCCAGCCCTTGTTGTCGGCGTCGAAGATCACGCCCGAGGGCTGGCCGGCCAGGCGGTGCGGGTTATACGACCAGGTCTCGCCGGTTTCGCGGTAGGCCTGCACCGCCCGCGCGGTCTGTTCGTAGTGCGTTTCCCAGTCGAACCCGCCGACCGGCCGCCCGGAGAGGATCACCTCGGGGGGCTGGAAGTAGAGCACCAGCCCCAGGTGGACGGCCTGGACCGCGGCGAGCGCGAGCCAGGGGGCGCGGCGGGTCATCCGGCGACCCGCAGCCAGCCGTCCAGCGTCCCGGAGCGCCAGAAGGCGAACAGCAGCGCCAGCCACGTCAGGCCGAACACGGCCCGCAGCACGTCCCAGGAGCGCGGGGCGCGGTCCGGGTCGAGCGGCACGGCGGCGCCGAGCAGCAGGGCCAGGCCGATCCAGCGGTGGAGCAGCAGCGCGGCGTAGGCCGCGGAGAGGACCACCAGTCCCCGCGCGATCCAGGCCGACGCCGCCGGCCCGAAGACGACCGCGGTCGTCCGGAGGCCCGCCGCCCGGTCGGACGGCTCGTCGCGCACCACCTGGACCACTTCCGTGACCATGCACAGCAGTCCGAGCAGGCCGGCCAGGAGCCATCCCGGCGTGGAGGAGAGCGGGAAGCCGACCAGCGCCATCGTCACGCCCCAGGCGCCCATCGCCAGCACGTCGACGACCGGCAGCCGTTTGAGCAGCGCGGAGTAGGCGACCAGCACCACGGCGGTGGAGACGAAGGCGGCGAGCAGTCCGGGGGAGTGGAGCGCGCCGGCGACGGCGAGCAGCGCGGCGAGGGTGAAGACGGCGGCCCAGCCCGCGGTGCGGTGGTCGGCGAGGAACCGGGTGCGGGCGTGGTCGCGCCCGGGGGCTTCGAGGTCCAGGCGGACGTCGAAGCAGTCGTTGAGCACGTAGACGAACAGGTTGAGCAGCAGGCCGAAGGCGAGGCGGGCGCCGAGGTCGGTCCAGGGGAGGCCGAGGGCCGCGGCGAGGGTCAGGCTGGTGACGAGGTTGCCCCCTTCGCGTTTGCGGATCCGGAACACCGCCGTATCGGCCACGATCCGCACGGCGGCCGCGAGGCCGTTCATCGCCCCGCATCCTCCGCGCGGACCCCTGCCGATGTCAAGGAAGCGGCCGGGGTTGGCGGGCGTGGATGCCACTTGCGCGGAGGCCCGGCCAGACGGTAGGCTGGGACCCAGGCTGAGACGATGGGGTGCCCGCACCTGGCACGGGGTGTGGAGTGTCGCCCTGCGGGCCGTCCGAAGACCGGGGACCGAAAGGGTGGTGCAGAAGCGATGCCGCGAGGAGACCAGGTGGCGCGCTTGTACACGATGCTGGAGGACCTCAAGCGGTCCAAGCTCGGGGTTCCGGCGGTGCGTCTGGCGGAGCGCCACGGGTGGAAACTGCGCACGGTCTACCGTGATCTCCACGCGCTGGAGGCGGCGGGCTTTCCCGTGGCGAACGACGGGGCGCGCTGGAAGTTGGTGGACGGGTGGGAAGGCGCTCTGCCCTTCCCCCTGGCACTCGACGAACGCCTCGCGCTGCATGTGGCGCGGCAACTCGTCGTCCCGCTGCGAGGCACGCGGGTGGGTGCGGCCTTTGAGCGGCTGCACGAGCGGCTGGTGGGCCCGGCGGCGCCGTTCGGCGCGGGGCCGCGGCAGGGCGAACTGTTCCGGCGGTTGCGACCGCTGCTCGCGGCGCGCTCGCTGCTGGCGATCGACTACTCGCGGCACCGGGCCGCGATCGAGGCGCTGTGCAGGGGCATGGAGCGGGGGCGGACGCTGCGGGTCCGCTACTTCGCGCAGTCGCGGGGCGAGCTGACGATGCGCGAGATCGATCCGTACGACCTCTACTGGGACCCCGGCCTGGAGGCACTGTATCTGTTCGCGTATTGCCATCTGCGCGACGAGGTGCGCACCTTCGCGGTGCATCGTTTCCGGCAGGTCGTCGAGACGAGCAGGCACTACGTGGTGCCCCGGGAGTTCTCGGTGGAAGCCTACCTGGGGGGTGCGTTCCGCATCTGGCGGGAGAGGAACGCGGCCCGTGTTCGCCTGGCGGTCGACCCTCCCGAGGCGGGCTGGGTAGGGGAGCGCCGTTGGCATGCGAGCCAGCAAGTGGTGCGGCTCCCGGACGGGAGCTGCGAGCTGACCTTCCAGGTCGACGGGACGCGCGAGATCCAGCGCTTCATCCTGCAGCTCGGCGCCGCCGTGGAAGTTCTGGAACCCGAGGCGTTGCGCCGTGAGGTGGCCCGCGAGCACGCCGCGGCGGCGCGACGAGCGGCGCGAGGCGTGAGGTCGGAGTTGGAACGCGCATCGGGGTCGTCGAGTCGGGCGGCGGGCGGGGGAGACCCGACCGGTCGACCGGACCGAACGATGCGACGGCGACGGGGGCTCGGCGGGCGATGACGCACCGTTCGCCCGCGGTTCCCCATCGCTCTGCGGCGGACCCGCGCGGAGAAAGTTTGACCCCGGATGACACATGGACGGACAAAGATGAAACCGCAACAAGGGATGCACTGGGGTGATGAGGAGCCCCGGCTGTTGCAAGCGAGCGAAGGGATGGGCGTACCATGACGGGCCTGATGGAAACATTCCGTGCGGAGTTCAAGGCCATCACGGATCACGAACCGTTCCCCTGGCAGGAAAGGCTCTTCGAGCGGCTTCGCGCGGGTGACATCCCGGCGGCGTGCGACATTCCGACCGGCCTGGGCAAGACCGCCAGCATGGTGGTCTGGCTCCTTGCCCTGGCTCGGGGTGGGCTCGACGCACAACCCCGGTTGCCTCGGCGCTTGGTGTATGTTGTCGACCGACGAGCGGTAGTCGACCAAGCCACGGAAGTTGCGGAGAAGCTGCGCGAGCGACTTCACGGGATGCGCGACGTGCGGGTCGCTCTCGGGCTTGGGGAGGACGAGGGCTTGCGGATCTCGACTCTGCGTGGCCAGTTCGTCGACAACCGCGAGTGGCTGGAGGATCCGGCGGTGCCAGCCATCATCGTGGGGACGGTCGACATGATCGGTTCGCGCCTCCTCTTCGAAGGCTACGGTGTGTCTCGGAAGATGAGGCCGTATCATGCAGGGCTGCTGGGGGCCGATAGTCTCTTCGTCCTGGACGAAGCGCACTTGGTGCCGCCGTTCGAGCACCTGGTCCGCTCGGTCGCCACGGACCCGGCTGTTCTTCCCTTGGATGACTGCCGCGAATGCGTACCAGCGTTGCGGGTTCTCGCCCTGTCGGCTACCGGGCGGAGGAAGATCGACGATTCCCTCGAGCTGACCGAGAAAGACTTCGAGCACCCTGTGGTCGAGAAGCGGCTGAGCGCGAAGAAATCGCTGCGGATCGGGCCGCTGCCGGAAACGGAGGATCTGGCGGAGTCGCTGGCCAAGCACGCTTGGGAGCTGGCCGAGAACGGCCGCAAGGCTCACCGGATCCTGGTATACTGCGACAGTCGCGAGGTGGTCCGGAAGACACAGAAGGCGGTGGAACAGCTGGCAAGGGGCGACAGGCGGGCAGGCAAGGCCGCCGTACCGATCGAGACGGAGCTCTTGGTCGGCGCACGCCGAGTCTTTGAGCGCGGGCAGGCGAGAGAACGTTTGGCCAGCCTCGGGTTCATTGCCGAGGCGGCCAGCCAGCCCAGCAAGCCGGTATTCTTGTTCGCCACGTCGGCCGGTGAGGTCGGAATCGATCTCGATGCCGATCACATGGTTTGCGACCTCGTCCCGTGGGAGCGCATGGTGCAACGCCTCGGCCGAGTCAATCGGCGGGGGGCCGGTGACGCGCGGGTAATCGTCCTGGTGGAGCCGGAACCGAAGCCGAGCAGGAAGGAACAGGAGGCGATCGAGAAGCTCCGGGGCGGGACACAACTGGACGACGACGAGCGCAAGCACAGGGACAGATACGAGGCCAGGCTGCGCGATTGGCAGAACCGACGGAAGCCCTTCGACAAGCTTCGAAGGAAGGAGGACGGGAGCATCGACGGCAGCCCCCGCGCGTTGCACGAACTGAAGGTGCGCGCCAGCGCGGACCAAGCCTTGCAGCAGGTTCTCCGCGACGCCATCACGCCCGAGCCCCTTCGGCCGGCCTTGACCCGCTCGCTGGTGGAGGCCTGGGCCATGACTTCGTTGGAAGAGCATGGGGGCCGCCCCGCGGTCGAACCCTGGCTGCGCGGGTGGCTGGAAGACGACCCGCCGACGACGAGCGTCGTGTGGCGGACGCACCTTCCGTCCGGGAGCAAGGTCCAGAACCGCGCAAGGAGGATACTCAGGCGTTCTTCGAAGCCGCACCGCGGCACACGAGCGAGATCCTCGAGACGGAAACGTTCCGGGTGCTCGATTGGCTCGGGGCTCGGGTGGAGAAGCTGCGGGAACAGGAGGCAGCACACGACGCGGTGGTGGAGGCGCGCCCTCTTCGCGAGCACGACATCGTGGCGTTTCTTCTGGACTCCGATGGACGCCTGCGAGGTTGTTTCACCGTCGCCAACTTGCGCACATGGCAGCAAGGGAAAAAGGACGAACTGGTGCGACTCCTTGCTGCGCGCACGCTGGTGTTGGATGCCCGCCTGGGCGGATTGAAGAACGGCCTTCTGGACGACGACGAAAGCGCGCCGCCCAGAACGGCGGACGATGGGGAGAACTGGCTGGGCCAGCCGGGGGTTGGCTTTCGGGTTCGCAGCATCGATGCTGGGACGGATTTGCGGCCAGACCCGAATTGGCGGGAGCGGTTCCGCTTCCCGGCGGCCGTGACGCAGGACGGGGAGGAATCCCGCTGGCTCGTGGTCGAGAAGTGGAGGCATGTCGCGGCCACCGAGGACGATCGCGGCACGGGTCCTCCGCAACTCCTGGGGGATCACCAGTCCGCGACCGAGGAAAGGGCGCGCCGTCTCGCAAGGGCACTCCGCCTGCCGGGGCGTCTGGCTGACACGCTGGCTCTGGCGGCCCGGCTTCACGACGAAGGCAAGCGGGCGCCACGGTGGCAGCGCGCGTTCCACGCGCCCAAGAACGATATCTATGCGAAGACCCAAGGTCCGATCGCGTTTCGGCTGCTGGACGGGTACCGGCACGAGTTGGGCACCCTGCTTCGCCTGGAGGACGACGAGGGGGTCGGAAAGCTTTCCGAGGAGGACCGCGACCTGCTGCTTCATCTGGTGGTGACCCATCACGGATTCGGGCGACCGGTCGTCGACACTTGCGGCTGCGAGGAGGCGCCCCCGTCCGCGCTCGAGGGCAAGGCGCTCGAGGTCGCATTGCGGTTCGTCCGCCTCCAGGATCGTTGGGGTCCGTGGGGACTTGCCTGGTGGGAGGCGCTGATGAGGGCGGCCGATCAGCAGGCGTCCCGTGACAACGATTCGCGGATCGCCCGGGGTGGAGGTAGCTGATGGGCCGGGCATCGATTCCCGTGGACTTGCACAATCCCGGTCAGGTTTTCGCCTGCCTCGGATTCCTCGAAGCCGCACATACGCTGCTTGGGAATGCGGAGGGCGGCTTCGCCTGGGCTGACGAAGCCCAGCCCCGCTTCGACCTGAACGCCGGCGGGCCGGGAAACCCCGTGGAGGTCGTGACCGAGTTCGTGTGCAAAGCACGAATTGAGCGCCTTGTGCCGGCGGGGTACGCGGATCCGACGGACGAGAAAGTTCGCGTCGTGGACTGGTTTCCCGGGCCCCAAGCCGACGAGAAGACGTTGCCGGTGCGGCTCACCGGCGCCGCTCGCGCCGTTGACGTGACACTGTGGTGCGATGGGTCGTCGCGGACTTCGTTCAAGCTGTTCGCCGGCACGCAGCGCGCCCACGACATTGCCTGCGAGATGATCGACTCGATTCGCGTACTGTGGGAACGTTGCCGACAGGCACTGGTGCGCGATCCGCTCGGTGTCACCATGCCCCTCGGAGGTGGCAGTTTCAAGCTCGATGCCCGGAAGTGGTGGACCGGCATCGCCGCCGGCTACTCCCCGAACGACCAAGGACACGACGTTGAGGCGTCGCCCATGGTCGAAATGCTCGGAGCCATCGGTCTGGAGCACGCCCGTCCGAACGAGTTCGAGACCCGCGAGGTGCGGTACGGGGTGTGGAAGGGCTTGCTGCCACCGATCCTTGCGCGTCCGGCGCTGGGCGGTGTCCGGGTGGGCGTTCCGATGCGGGTGTTCCGTTTTTCCCTGGACCTGGCTGGCAAGAACAAGGTGGTCACCTTTGCAAGGGAGGAGACGCAACCATGAACGAGAACACGGAGCTGACGGTAGTGACCCACGAAGTGATCGACCGGTGGGCTACGGAGAGCGATGGGCCGGTGGCGTTGCGGTTGAGGCAGAAGTTGCTGCCGGTGGAAGAAAGCGGCATCGTCTTTCCACCGACCTACGCCGACATCGGCTACAACATCGACACGCTGGCGGACGGCACGCGTGTCGCCACGATCGACAGCGTGGGATCCCAGGCCAACCGCATGGAGCCGCTTTTCAAGTCGCAGTCGAGCAAGAAGGAGGACTGGCTGGTCCCGAAGATCGAGATCGTGATCCGCAAGGAACCCTGCGGCGAATGCGCGGTCTGCAAGGAAAATGCAGGGAACAGGAATGCGAGGTCCACAGCCTGCGAGCAGCCCCGCGAGGTGACCCGGTCGCTGCTCGACCTCGCGCACCGGGCGGCCGATGCGGTCGTGCAGTCTTCGCCCTCGCTGCTCAGCGTGATCGAACCTGCCTTCAAGGCGCTGCAGCGCGGAGATGCCGGTCCGCTCTGCAGCGTCGCACCGACGTCGTTGGTCTTCGGCGTGTGGGACTCGCGCGGCGACACGGGCGAGAAACGCCCGCGGCTGGTCCGCTCGATCATCCGGGCCTGGGATGTGGAGCCGCTGCACGCGGCGGCTCAGTTCAACTCGGTCTGGAAGCTGCTGGACGATGCGCAGAAGGAGGAACTCAAGAGCGAGGCGAAAACGAAGAAGACGGACCTCTCGGAGAAGGGCCTTGCCGATGCCCCGGCGACGTTTCGGCCCAAGATCAAGCTCCCGCACTACCGGGACGGGGCGCCGAATCCCGAGGCGCGCGTCCTCGGCGGGGTCCTGGTCAGGGGTCGCATCGAGCGGGACGTCACGGTGAACCTTGTGGCGCTCCGCGGCCTCCGTGGCAGCAATCCGTCGGAGACGGGCAACATCCGCAAGTACCTTCTGGGTCTGTCGTTGGTCGCCGCCACGGCGGAAATGGATCTGTTCCTCCGGGAGGGTTGCTTGCTCCGCTACGCCGACGACGGGGACGCATGGTACGCGGTGCCTCGGCGAGGAGAACCCAAACCGATCAAGTTGAGCGCGCAGGTCGCCAAGGACTACGCGAACAAGGCTGCGGAGCCGTTCCGGGAGAAGTGGCCGACGCCGGACCAGATGAAGCACCGCTTCGACCTCCGGGCGGCCAAGAAGCTGCTCGCCAAGAAGACTGACGACCAGGGCGCCACGCCGGGGTGAACCTCGATGACCGCGCTGGTTCTCCAGGTTCGGCTGCACGAGGGCCGGTACCACGGCGAGGGCGACTGGCCACCCTCGCCGGCGCGCCTCTTCCAGGCGCTTGTCGCAGGAGCGGGGCTGGGGGGGCCCATCGGGGAGGCCGAGTTCCGTGCGCTCGAGTGGCTGGAGAGACAGAAGCCGCCCCTCATCGTCTCACCTCCGGCGTGGCGGGCGCGTCGAAGCCTGAGGATGTATGTCCCCAACAACGACGGCGACGCGATCCAGGGCGACCCGGTCCGCATGTCGAAGATCCGGACGGCCACGAAGGTCTTTCGGCCCTGGTTCTTCGACGCAGCAGTTCCGTTCGTCTACGGATGGCCGATCGCCGGGGGCCCGGACGACCTACGTCTCGCGGAGGACGTCTGCCGCCTCGCGGACCACCTCTACCAATTCGGCCGGGGCATCGACATGGCGTGGGCGTGCGGGGAGATCATGGACGAGTGCAAGTGCGACGAGATGCTGGCCAGACACCTCGGGCGTATCTGGCGTCCTTCGGCCGGAAGCAGCGCCACCACGCTGCTCGCACCCTGCGCCGGATCCCTCGAGAGCCTCGAACGGCGCTACCGGGCCGGCGCGCGACGATTCCGTCCGGTGAGGGATGGCGGCACCGTGACCGTGGTTTTCCGGCAGCCGCCTCCGGCCCAGTTCCAACTCGTCTCGTACGACAGCCCCGGCTCCCGGCGACTCTACGAGCTTCGGGATCCAGGGCCGATTCACAGCTTTGCCCCCTGGCCACTCGCCCGCGTGGCGCTCCTGGTTGCGCGACTGCGGGACGGGGCGGTCAGCCGTCTGAAGCGCGGTTTCGGCAGCCGTATGAGTGACATCGACCGCGCTCTCGTGGGTCGAAAACCCGACGGAACCAACGATGGCTTGCCGGAAGAACGGGTGCGGATCATCCCGCTGCCTTCGATTGGGCACCAGCACGCGGACCAGCAGATTCGACGCGTACTGGTCGAGGTTCCGCCAGGCTGTCCACTTCGACCGGACGACGTCCATTGGGCTTTCTCGGGCCTGGAAGCAACGGACGACGTAACCGGGGAAGTGCTCCACGTCTTGGTCCCGGCGCAGGAGGAGGGCGGGATCCTCCACCACTGGGGGGCCGACGACCGCGTCCGCGCCCGAGTCTGGCGCAGCGTCACCCCGGTCGCACTGCCGCCGGTGGCCGCTCGCCGCCGTATCGAACCCACGCGCAGAAGGGAGGAGTGGAAGGGAGGTCACGAGCGCGCGGCGGAGGATGCAGCGGCGGCGGCCGAGGCGATGCAGGCGCTGCGTCACGCAGACGTCAGCGCGCCAGTCCGGCGGGTCCGGGTTCAGCGTGAACCCTTTGAGGGCAACGGCGAACGCGTCGAAGCCTTTGCGGCCGGAACGCGGTTTCCGAAGGAACGGCTCAGGCATCTCGAGGTCGCGTTCGCGGTTCCGGTCGGGGGTCCCTTGCTCCTGGGCGATGGCCGGTTTCTTGGCCTGGGACTGATGGCGCCGCTCGCCGTCATCGACGGCCTCCATGCCTTCGTCGTAAACAGCGGGTTGGCGGGACAACCCGAGCCGTTGCAGTTGGCGCGCGCCCTTCGGCGCGCCGTGATGGCGCGAGTTCAGGGGCACCTTGAAGGTGATATTGAACTGGCCCCCTTCTTCACGGGTCACGAATCGGACGGATCACCGGCCCGGCGAGAGCGTTTTCCGCATCTCGCATTCGCGTTCGATCCACGATCCGCCCGACTGCTCGTCATCGCGCCGCACGTGCTGGATCAGCGATGTCCGACGGAGCACGAGAAGGCGCACCTGCGCGACCTCGCGACGGCATTGGACGGTTTCCGCGATCTGCGCGCCGGACCAGCCGGGTCGCTCGAACTCCGGCCGGCGTGGGTCGACCAGGAAACCGATCCGTTGTTCGCACCGGCACGGGACTGGGAAAGCGCGACTCCGTATCAGGTGACGCGGCATGGGAGACACCGGACCGCAGCCGAAGCGCTGGCGGCCGACCTTCGCGATGAATGTCGCCGGCGCCATCTGCCCGTTCCTTCGGTGGAGGCTCGCGAGACCCGGGGCGTCCCCGGTGTGGGGCTTGTCGGTCATGCGGTGTTGTCGTTCCCGGTCCCGGTCGCCGGCCCGATCCTGCTCGGCAGGAGTTGTCATCTGGGTGGCGGTCTGTTCGTCGGCCGTCCCCGGTCCACTGCCTCACCAACGGGAGGAACCGGATCTGGCGAACGATGACCGCGGAGTCGTTCTCTGAAAACCGAATCGAACCAACCACGCAATGCAGTGCCTGAAGATCCAGCGGGCGCACCCGTGTAGCTGGTCTGCAGCGTTTGCGCCGTCCAAGGGGGCAAGCCATGCAAGGAAACAACGAAGCGACGGGGCACGCAGGCGAACAGGAGACACTGGACCTGATTCCAGCCCGGATGCTCCACGAGTGGGTTTACTGCCGGCGCGTGGCCTACCTGGAATGGGTCCACGGCGAGTTCGAGGACTCGGCCGACACCGTCGAGGGGCGCCAGCAGCACCGCCGGGTCGACGGTGCCGTCGACGGGCTGCCGCAACCGAAGGAGGGCGACCAGCCTACCGCGGCGACCGTGCACGCGCGCTCGGTGACTCTCTCCGCGCCGGACCCCGGGATCATCGCCCGGCTCGACCTGGTGGAGGCCGAAGGCGACGTGGCCACCCCGGTCGATTACAAGCACGGCAGCAAACCGGAGCGGGCCGAGGGCGGCGTCTGGGAGGCCGACGCCGTCCAGCTCGCCGCCCAGGCGCTCGTCCTGCGCGCCAACGGCTTTCGCTGCGAGCGCGGCGTGGTGTACTACGTCGCCTCGCGCGAACGGATCGAAGTGCCGATCACCGAGGCCCTGGTGGCCCGGGTGCTGGAGGCGTGCCGGGGCCTGCGGGCCGCGGTGGCGCAGAAACGGCTCCCGCCGCCGCTCGAGGGCAGCCCCAAGTGCGCCGGCTGCTCGCTGGTCGCCATCTGCCTGCCCGACGAGACGCGCTTCGTCGCCGCGGGCGGCACCGACGCCACCGCCGAGCGGGCCGAGGTTCGGCGGCTCTACCCCATCCTGCCGGACGCCCTCCCCTTCTACGTGCAGGAACAGGGCGCGACGGTGGGTACCAAGGCGGGCGCCCTCGTGGCGCGGCGCAAGGGCGAGGTGGTGGCCGAGGTGCCGCTCCTGCACGTGAGCCAACTCGCCGTGTTCGGCTCGGTGCAGGTCACGACGCAGGTCGTTCACGAGCTGTGCGGCCGCGGCGTCCCGATCTGCTGGTTCTCGTACGGCGGGTGGTTCTATGGCATGACGACCGGCATCGGAAGCCGCAATATCGAGCTTCGCCAAGCGCAGTTCCACCGAGCGGAGGACGCGGCGTTCCGCCTGGCCGTGGCGCGGCGGATCGTTTCGGCCAAGGTGCGCAACCAGCGCACGATCCTCCGGCGCAACTCGCCCACCGTTCCGGACCAAGTCCTGCGGCGGCTCGACGACCTGGCGCAGGAGGCGGGGCAGGCGGACGACCCCGCCGCGCTGCTCGGCCTGGAAGGGGCGGCCGCGGCGCTGTACTTCGGCCAGTTTGGATCGCTGCTGCGACCGCGAGACGGCGACCCGGCGGTAGCGTTCGATTTCCGCACGAGGAACCGGCGACCGCCGCGCGACCCGGTCAACGCCATGCTCTCGCTCTGCTACGCGCTGCTCGCGAAGGAGTGCGGCGTCGCCGTGTGGTCCGTCGGCTTCGACCCCCACCTCGGCTTCTACCACACCCCGCATCACGGCCGGCAATCGCTGGCGCTCGACCTGATGGAGGAGTTCCGGCCCGTCCTGGCGGACTCGGTCGTGGTCACGGCGATCAACACCGGCGAGGTGCGGCCCGACGACTTCGTGCGGGCGGCCGGCGCGGTCAGCCTGCGACCCGGCGCGCGCCGGACGTTGATCGGGGCCTACGAGCGGCGCATGGAGCAGACGGTCACGCACCCGGTCTTCGGCTACAAGGTCTCCTACCGGCGGGTCCTCGAGGTCCAGGCGCGGCTGCTGGCCCGGCACGTGTTGGGGGAGCTGTCCGAGTTCCCGCCGATCCTGGTGCGCTGAGGCGAGGGGGGCGTCGACGCATGCGCAACCGGTTCCTGGTGACCTACGACGTGAGCGACGACCGACGGCTGCGGCAGGTCTTCAAGCGCCTGCGGCAGTTCGGCCTCCACGTTCAACTGTCGGTGTTCGAGTGCGAACTCTCGCCGCGGGAACTCGCACTGTTGCGGGCCTCCCTGGATGAAGTGATCCACCACGAGGAGGATCAGGTCATCATCGCGGACCTCGGCCCCGCCGAGGGTCGCGGGTCCGAGTGCTTGTCTTCGATGGGTCGGAAGTACGAACCGATGCGTCGCAAGGCGGTTGTGGTGTAGGCCCGGGCCGCCGACCAGGCTGCCGGGATGGATCGATGACCGGATGACCTTGATGGGTGACCAAGCGAACAGGGGAAGCGAGCGGCACCGTGGTGCCTTGGACCCGGCACCCGCTCGAACCCGTGACGTTACGCCTCGTTCGGCGATTTCCGCGCGTGTTGACCGTGCATGGCAGACGTTCCGGAAGACCACCGCTCGAATTCCGGCCGCAAAGCCGTTGCATTTCCTCACGAACCGCGAGAGGCTCCTTCCGCGACCACGTGGTCGCGGCCCCGTTGAAGCTCCCAGGGCCGCGCCTTGCCGTGGACGCAGATCGACCCTTCCGCGACCACGTGGTCGCGGCCCCGTTGAAGCCGGCGGGCGCGCAGGGCGTCGGGGTCGCTCTGG
>Ga0073932_1005347_pt1 | contig 14058 bp, 12 predicted proteins | sample DewCreD2012metaG_FD_76967 | JGI IMG/M metagenome (GOLD analysis project Ga0073932, IMG submission 76967) | Hot spring sediment bacterial and archeal communities from British Columbia, Canada, to study Microbial Dark Matter (Phase II) - Dewar... ... | reverse complement strand
CGGTCATGACGACCGGAAAGACGCTTGGCAAGATTCAAATGCGTCACATCCTCTTCCATGAACTACTCGCTCTCTACCAGCACGTTATGCAACTCAACCGTCGTTTCTACCGGACAGGCGTGACACGGCATGTTGACCGACGCTGGAGGGACGACCTCCGTGTCGTCCGCTATGTCTTTCAGCGGAGTCCACAATTCGGATATCCAGTTCCTCCGCCGCCAGCGGCTTGGCCGGCCGGAATTCCATCAGCCCGGGGCCGTTCCGGCCTCGAGCATCTGCTCCGCGGCAGCCAGCACTTCCTCGGGCCGCACGTTGGCCAGACAGGGCAGACCCAGGCGCCGGCAGTTCCGCCGGAAACAAGGCTGGCAGGGCAAGGACGCCGTGAGCACCCGGTGCCGCGGCCCGTACGGACCCGTCCGCCGCGGATCCGTCGGCCCAAAGATAGCCAACACCGGCGTCCCCACGGCCGCCGCCATGTGGATCGGCCCCGAGTCGTTGGCAATGACCAGATCCATCTGCTTGAGCAGCGCTCCGGTTTCGACCAGCGAGAGCTTGCCCGCCAGGTTCACCGCCCCGCCGCCCAGCGCGCGCTGGAGTTCGACGCCGCAATCCTTGTCCGCCGGTCCGCCCAAAATGAACATCGAGGCGCCGCGGCGCTGCCGCAACCGCTGGCCCACCTCCACGAAGGACGGCAGCGGCCAGTTTTTCGACGCCCAACGCGAAAGCGGCAACAACGCCACGCGCGGCCGCGGCTCCGTCAGCCGCCGCTCGGGAAACTTGACGGGAAACTTCACGCCCACGGGCTCCAGGCGCAGGTGGCCGACGACCTCCAGCGCCTGCTCCACCGCATGCCGGCGGCGGTCGCGAGGCGCGGCGGCGGAGGTGTAAAACCAGCCCGCGCCTTCGCGCCGATAGGACGGCCCGATCCGCCGCCGGCCCCGCGCCAGGAACGCCACCAGCGCGCTTTTCAGCAGCCCTTGCAGATCAATGACGTAATCGTACGACTCGCGGCGCAGCTCCGCCAGAAAGGGCCGCAGCCCGCGCGGCCAGCCGCGGCGCGGAAAGGCGAACACCCGCTCCACGTCCGTGAAGCAGCGCACCAGTTCGACATACTCCGGCTGCGTCACCCAGTCCACCCGCGCGCCCAGGCCCGTCTTGAGGTTGTGCACCGCCGGCAAAGCGTGAAACAAATCGCCCAGCGAGCTGAGCTTGACAATCAACACGCGCACCGGCGGCCGGACGGCATCGGCTTTCATAACGGCCGACAGTTTACCCCGCCCGCGCCCGGCACGGAATCGAAAACCGCCGGCGGCAAACGGCCGCGCTTCGCCCGCGCAAGCGCCAGCCCTTCGCTCGCGGTCCGCCAACTGCCGGATCCCCGGTTCGCCGCCCCCCCCCATTTCCGGACTTGCCGGCGGCGTCGGCTGCGCCTAGTCTATCGCCGCCATGAAACGCCAACCGGTTGCCGTCCGCGACTGGCTGCCCGGCGCGCGCGTCGCCGCGCCCACGGGCGAGCTGCCCACCGGCGAAGCGTTCCGCGCGGAGTGGATCGACTTCGAGCGCGGCATCCGGGTCGGGAATCTGGAACCCCATGAGCGCATCACCCAGATTCTGAAGCACCACCTGGAAACCGCCTATGGCACGCCGTTTGTCACCGACCGCTGGGGCCGCGGCGTGTTTTGGCAGTGGATTTGCTGGCTGCCCCGCGCCAATCGGGAAGCCAAACCCCTTTCCGCGGGCGTGAATTTCGGCTGCGCCAAGCTGTTCATCAGCGCCGACCGCGATCCGCCCCTGTTCAAGAGCGGCCTGCAGATCGAGCGCGGCTACGCCCTCGGTCCGCCGCCGTACCCCGGCTGCCTGTTGCAGTCCGATTGGGACTGGCAGCGGTTGATGAGGGCCTGCGCCAAAGGCACGCGGCTGGACCGGGAACTGCGACGGCTGCTGGGCCGGGAGGGTTTTCGGGCGGAAGTCGGCGACTGGGAAGCCAACGCCGTGTTCGACCGCCGCAACTTCCGCTCCGCCGCTCAGATTCGCGCGGCGGCGCGGCGCTACCCGCCGCGCGAGTGGGCGGGTTTTCAGCTTTACTACCCCATGCCGGCGGACGAAGTGCGGCGCTGCTCGGGACTGGAACTGGTGCGAGCGATTTGCGCCGTGTTCGCCGAGGTCGTGCCCGCCATGAACGAATGCATGCAGGTGCCGCTGCTCAGCCCAGCGCGGCCAGAATTCGGCGCGCCAGCGCCGGCAGGCCGGGGTCGCGCGCGCCCATGACGGCCACCGTATCGCCCGGCCGCGCGGCCGCGGCGATGCGTTCCGCCAGCTCCTCGCCTTCGGGCGCCTCTTCCGCCGCCAGGCCCCGCTCGCGCAACCGATCCACCAGCAGGCCGGCGTGCACCGACCGGTCGGCCGTTCCGCCGGCGTCGAAAACCGGCAAAACGAACAAACGGTCCTGCGGGCGGCAGACCTCGGCAAAGGCCTCGGTCAGTTCGCCCAGCATGTGGGCCAGCGGTCCGTAGCCGTGGGGCCGCCACACCCCCAGCACCCGCGGGCAGCCCTCCGCCAGGGCGCGCCAGGCCGCCCGCACCTTGGCCGGGTTGTGCGCGTAGTCGTCCACCACCGTCACGCTCCGCGCGCGGCCCACGGTCTCCAAGCGCCGCTGAATGCCCCGAAAACTTTGCAGCGCGCCGCGCAGCGACGCCGGCGCCAGCCCCAGCCGCTCGCACAGCCGAATGGCCAGCAAGGCGTTGGCCACGTTGTGCGCCCCGCGCAGCGGCAGGTCGAACCGCTCGCCCTGGTACACGAAACGCATCCCCGCCGCGGTGTGCGCGACCTCGCCGGCCGCCGGCGCTTCCGCCTCGTCCAGCGCGCTCACGACGCCTTTGCGCGCCTGTTGGGTAAACCGCCGGAACAACTCGATCGTGCTTTCCAGGTCGAAATGATCGCTGGAGGCGTTGGTGATCACGGCCCACTCGGGGCGATAGCGCAGCAACGAACGGTCGCTCTCGTCCGCCTCGAAAACCCACAGCTCGCCGCCGGGCCGAAAGTTGCCGATCGCGCTCGGGCTCGTCCAATTCAGGACCGGCGCGCCGTTGACCACCGTGGGGTTCCATCCGGCCTGCTCCAGCATCCAGCCGATCAGGCCCGTGACCGTGCTCTTGCCCGAGGTGCCGGTCACCGCCACGGCGCGCTTGTCTTCCAGCAACCGCGCCAGCATTTCCGCGCGGTGGATCACCGGCACATTGAGCCGGCGCGCGGCCGCCAGATCGGCGTTCTCGGCCTCGATCGCCGTGCTGACCACCAGGCCGGCGGTCTCGGGCGTCACGCCGCCGCCGTCTTGCCGCACCAGGCGCACCCCTGCCGCGCGGAGCTTCTCGAGCGTCTCCAGGGGCCGCCCGGCGTCGTAATAGCGGTCCGAACCCGTGACGCGCTGGCCGGCGTGCAGCAAGGCCTGCGCCAGCGCGCTCATGCCCGCGCCGGCGACGCCGGCCAGATGATAGTGGGCGCTGTTCACGGCAAGGGCGGCGGACGCAAATGCTGCCCGCCATCGACAAACAGAATCTGCCCCGTGAGCGCATCGGACTGCAACAGATAGACGACCGCCGCGGCCACGTCCCTCGGCGTCAAGGGCGCCGCCAGCGGCCGGCGTCCGGCGCGGTCGGCAATCCGTCTTGGACCGCCGGGCGGCGGCAGGATCGGTCCCGGCGCCACTCCGTTGACGGCGATGTGGGGGGCCAATTCCAGCGCCGCCACGCGGGTAAACTCCGCCAGCAGTTTCTTGGACAGCAGGTACGGCAGACAGCCCGCCTCCACGCCGGCGACGCGCCGGTCCAGCAGATTGACGACCTTGGCGGCCGGCGCAGCGCCGGAGGCCGGCGCGCGCCGCAGCCGCGCGAACGCGCGCGTCAGCAGAATGGGCGCCAGGGCATTGACCCGCAGTTCCGCCAGCAACCGCCGTTCCGTGCTGGCCGCCAGATCGAACTTGCGGAACACCGCGGCGTTGTTGATTAGAATTTCGAGCCCTCCCGCCCGGCGCGCCGCGCCGGCAATCAGCCGCTCGCAGTCCGCCGCGCCGGTCAAACGCGAGCGGGCCGTCCAGGCCTGTCCGCCGCGCGCGCGGATGGCGCGCGCCAGCCGTTGCGCGGCCGCGGCGGAGCGCCAGTAGTGGATCACCACGTCGCAACCTTCCGCCGCCAGCGTCTCCACGATGGCCCGACCGATCCGCACCGCGCCGCCGGTCACCAGCGCCCTTTTGCCTCTCAGGTCCATGGCGGCCGATTGTAGGACAAGTCCGCGGCCGCGTCAGCCTCAAAGCGCGCATAACAATCGCAATGTTTCGCGCAAGTGCGAAACGCAACCGTTAGCGGTGGCGCGGGGCCTTCGGCCCGAAGAAGGTGTACGAGTGGCGACCGCCGGGCGGGTTGATCACAGTTGCCGCTTGTTCCCCGACGCGGCGGTTGTTAACCTGCTCTATGCCGAACCACAAAGCAGCGGAACGTCCCTGAGGGCCTTGGGCTTGAGGACGGAACCGGCAGGCGCATCCAGCGGTGTTCTGCCGGGCGAGGCGGCTGGAATGGTTGACCGGTATGGAGAGGTGGCCGAGTGGCCTAAGGCGCGGCACTGGAAATGCCGTGTACGCCAAAAGCGTACCGTGGGTTCAAATCCCACCCTCTCCGCCAATTTGAAATTCCGCGATTCTTGTCCGCCGAAGCGCCTTGCGCGGAGGAGGATTCCGCAACGACCGACCACGGCGCGGGAAACCGGACGTGCAACACGGGATCGGTTCTCGAGCCGAGCGAGCGGAAGACTTCCCCCGACGACGCGACGGCGGACACGTCCGCCGGGAGGATCGGGAAAAAGCCGGACGGGGCGGGACGTGACGCGACAAACGCCCCGATTTGCTGGGGATTTTCCGAAGTCTGGAAGGCCGAGCGTGCGGCAGAGCCGCCGCGAGGCCCTCTGCTCGCCGGGGACGAATCGCCCGAAACGCTTTCCGAACGCGACGCGGCTTGCGCCGCGTCCGCCTGACCCGCTCCGCTTTCTTCCGCCAGATTCCGACCCGCAAAAATCAGGTTTGAACCGGTCTTCTTGTGCCAGTTCCGCAATTCTGAAAGGTCTTCGGTCTGCGCGTCGTACTTCGCTTGGCGTGAGGCGGTTATGAAATCCGCCAGAGGGTTGAACCGATTCGCGCCCTTCGTCTCAAAATTGGCGATGGACTCCGCCAGCGCCGATTTCTCGTGTGTGAGCTTTTCCTTGTGGGCGGTGAATTCGTCCTTGCCGATGGTGCCATCAATGAACACCTCAAGCAGACGGTCCAGCCGGACGGTTATACGTGCGAGTTCGACTTTCTGACGCGCCACAAGGTCGGCTTGTTTCGCGGTGTCGTCCAGCGTCCAGCGGTCAACCTCGGCAAGCATCTTGTCTGCCCATGCGTCAGAAATCGAAACTCGCCGGATACTCGCCCGGAGTAGTTGGGCAAGCGATTCCTCCCGGATAGTCTTCAGGTCGCAAGGTCCGCGCCGCTTCCCGCATCGGTAATAGTTGTGCCCCTTCTGCTCGTCGGACGTGATAGCGCATCCGCATTCGTGGCAGGTGATGAGGCCACGAAAGGGAAAGCGGTTGTGTTTCACATACCGGCCCCGGCCCTTGTTCTTGCGGATTCTCTGAACCCGCTCAAACAATTCCCGCGAAATCAAGGCGGGGTGCTTGCCCTCGTACACCTCGCCATTGAACCGGAAAAGGCCGATGTAAAAGACCTGATCGAGCGTCCAAAGAACTTTGCTCAAGGGCAAGGGCAGGTCGTTGAACGTCGCTAAGCCCCATGCCGTGACAAGCTCCTTGATCTGTGACGCGGTGTGTTGCCCGGTGGCGTAGGTCTCGAACATGCGGCGGACCAGTGGTCCGCGCTCGGGGTCAATGACGATTGCCCGCGTCCTCGGATCGTTCAAGTAGCCGATGGGTGGCTTGTTGGGATAAATGCCGTCCCGCAACTTTTTCCGAATACCCCGTTTGATGTTCTCGGAAAGGTTGTCCACGTAGTATTTCGACTGCCCGAAAGCAATCTGGAGCATGAACTTGCCTTGCGGCGTGTTCTCAAACCAGAACGTGGGAAACTTGAGCGTGGCAAGTTTCCCCGTGTCGAGGTCGTAGATCACGCGCCCGCCGTCAATCGAGTTCCGGGCCAGCCGGTCGGGATGCCAGGAAAGAATTGCCTGGGCCTCGCCCTTCTCAAGTGCCTTCATCATGTCATTGAAGACCGGGCGGCCCGGTTCCTTGGCCGTCTGCGCTTCGATGTACTCGCGGGCGACTGTGAGCGATTCTTTCCGGGCCAATTCGCGCAACTCGTCGAGTTGCGATTGAATGGAGAGGATTTGCCGTTCCTCGTCGTCGGTGCTCTTGCGGGCGTAGATAAAAAACTTCATGGCTTGGCCTCCTTCCTCATGCTCTTGGCCTTGTCTGCAACCTTGCGGGCTTCGTCGGCCATTTTCCGAAAGGCCGACACGTCGGGGGTCGGGATGGGTTTCAAAAGGATGTTCTCGCCGTCGGTGAACATGGCAAGCCGGGTACCCGTGCGGAATCCAAGCTGCTTGCGCAAGTGGCTTGGAATGACAAGCTGTCCTTTTGAAGATAACCGCGTGATCTCGTAATTCATACTCACACCATGTTGTAAGTTGTACTTACGGCATGGTATGCCTGCGGGGGAAACAAGTCAATGTCCGGTTTGTCTTCTGCAAAGTCGGTCTCGCAATCCGCCGTCGCCCCGTGCGGCAAAGCCGCCGGGGCTATGGCGGGACAAGGCGGGCTGCAAGGTCACGCTTGTCCGCCGTAGTGTCGGCCCCACAGGGGCCGGGACGAAGGCGGAAGCCGCCAAGCCCGCGCCGCATGCCGACTTTGCCGACAAATCGAAAGAGCCTTTCCGCACTCGCGCAACGCGCGAGCCTGATTTTTGCGGGTCGGAATCTGGCGGAAGAAAGCGGAGCGGGTCAGGCGGACGCGGCGCAAGCCGCGTCGCGGTCGGAAAGCGTTTCAGGCGATTCGTCCCCGGCGAGCAGAGGGCCTCGCGGCGGCTCTGCCGCACGCTCGGCCTTCCAGACTTCGGAAAATCCTCAACAATTCGGGGCGTTTGTCGCGTCACGTCCCGCACCGTCCGGCTTCTTCCCCATCCTCCCGGCGGACGTGTCCGCCGTCGCGTCGTCGGGGGAAGTCTTCCGGTCGCTCGGATCGAGAACCGATCCCGTGTTGCATGTCCGCTTCCCGGCCCCGTGGTCGGTCGTCGCGGAAAATCGGAAAAATCAAAACTGGCGGTGTCTCTTGAACCTCGTGCGAACCGCCGTACTGGGGCCAGAGTAAAGCAAACCCGGTTGACGTACGCAAGGCCGGGAACCTCGCGGCGCTGGCGCGTCGCTCGGAACGTACGCAAGAACCGCGCCGCCGGAGGCGTCACGGTTCTTGCTCCCCCCGGCTCGTCGCTGTCGCTCCTCGCCCCCACGCACGGCGCGACACGCGCCGTGCTTCTACTCCTCGCCGCTGGACGCGGCTCGGAGCAAGGTGCCGCGCTGGGCCGCGCGGCTCATGCTCGGCACGCTGGCCGCGTGCCTGCCCTTCCGGCGTCAGCTTGGCCGCTGCCGCCGTTCGCCCCTCCTGAACGTCGGGGCGAGGCTGGCTGCCCGTCGCCGGTTGACACCGTCGAGGCGGCTGACGCCGCCCGGTTCGTTCCGCCCGTCTTCTCGTCTTCGTTTTCGGGGGCGCGCGCGAAATCTTGTCCAGCAAGCGGCGCAGCCGCTTGTCCCTATTTTCCGTGAAGTCGGTTGCGCCCCGGACAGGCCGTAGAAGCGCCTTGCGCTCTCCGTCATGGAAGGGGCGCAATTGAAGGAACGGCCTCACAAACGGGCGACAGCCCGGCGTGCTGTTACACCTTCCCGGCAGCGACGTTCTCAAACACTTTCGCTGCATCCTTGCGGGTCAACACCGTGTCGTAAAGGCCGATGTCCTCGCCTTCGTGTTTGTTGATCCCGGTATAACTCAGACTGGCGTCCTCGTAGCGCTTGAACTTGTACACCGCATCGTTCATCAGGGCGCTGTTGAAGACACCGAGGCTGACCAACAACTCGAAATCCTTCACGGTCAGGCCGGTAACCTTCTTGAACAGGCCCGGTTCCAATTGGGTAATCACGTCCTTCAGTGTCCGCTCGCGGTAGTCGGTCAGGTACATGAAAATCGGAACCCGCGTGGCGAACTTGATGAGCTTCTCCTGAATCTGCTTTCGCAGGCTCTTGTATTCCTTTTCCTCGTCGGAAAGCTCCTTCTTCTCCTTCGCGGACAGTTCTTCGTCGTTGGCCTCCTTGCGGGCCTTCTTCACGGCTTCCGACTTGTTAATGATTGTCTCGATGTCCTGATTGAGATTTCGGAAACCCTCTATGCTCATGAGGGCATCCATCGCCTTCTTGTCGGACATCAGGCGGCGCAAGGTGTCGTTGTCCACATTGACGAGCAGGGCACTTTCCCAGCGCCGCGCCAGCAGGGTTGCCGTCGTGCCGCTCATTGCCATGTCAAGTATCCCGGCGGCGTCAATCTGCTTCATGGAACTGCCGTCGTAGGCGAGGACCGGAAGGAAACTGATGAACTCCTCGACCTTCTTTTCCGGGTTGGCCTCGTTGACGTTCAACCGGCAACTGTAGTCGGCAATCTGCCGCAAGGCGCGGTCCGGGGCGAAGTCGAAGACGTAGCACTCCTCTTTGATGATCTGCTCGGCGTTCGGGGAAGCGCCGTCGGGGTTGCGGACTGTCCAAGGCGATTGCACACGGAAGGCCGCCTGAAAATATGTTTCCGGGCTGGATGAGTTGCGTAGCATGAGAATCCCCGTCCACGGCTTCACGGTCACGCCCGTGGTCAGCTTGCCGCAAGACAGCGTGATGGTCTTTGACGTGAGAGGGTCGTCCATCGCTTCTAGCACCGGCGGCAACGCATCCACACCGATTCCGGCGGCACTCCCCGCCGCCACGATGACTTTGTAGTCGTGGTAGAAACGGTTTTGCCGTTTTGCCAGCATGTTGCGCATGGCGTGACAGGCCGCCACGCTGGGTAGGAACCAGAACGAATGAGAGAGAACGCCCAAGAGCCGCGCATCCGAGAACGGCATGGGCGGTTTCTGCGCCCCAAGTTTCAGGTTGTCTACGCTGGTCGGCATGAACGCGCCGCGAATCAGGTCCAGCCATTTCTGGACCTCATCCTCATACTTGAACTTCGCCTTGTCGCCGATGCCCTCGGCGGAGAAGAAAACATTCAAATCAAACTCGTTGAACTCGCCTTGCATGGCGATTTCCCGGATCGCGTCCGGCAGTTGGTAGGTCAGGAGTACCATCCGGGGCAGCGCGGCGTAGGGATTGTTCGCCCCCTTCCAGTCCCGTTTCGAGCGCTGTTCGTCGGAATACGTCCAGTTGAAAATTTGTTCTTCGATGAACTCGCCCGACGCGATAGCCCGGAACGGCGTGCCCGACAGGTAGAGGTAGTGATTCGTAGTAATCGGCAATATGTCTTCGTCGAAATCTTCGAGACCTTCACCCTCGGCAAACCTGCGCTCCTTCTCGTCTTCAGATTCAAAGAGCTCCTTCGCGTTCTCCCGCCATGCGCCGTAGTGGTATTCGTCCAGAATCACGCAATCCCAGTGCGTCGAATGCACCCATTCATTTTTCGTCTTGATGCCGCCGGTGCTGGGGTTGCGCCCGAGGTAGTCCTGAAACGAACCGAAACAGACGAACGGCTTCTTCTTGTCGGCATCCTCGTAGGACAACCCGCCGGGCGAAATGAACTGCCAGCCCCGGAAGTCCACATGACATTTCAAGTCCTCCTCCCATGCGCTTTGCACAGCCGGTTTGAAGGTCAGCACCAGCACCTTGCGCCAGCCCATTTTCTTTGCCAACTGATAGGCGGCAAAGGTCTTCCCGAAGCGCATCTTCGCGTTCCAGAGGAAATGCGGCGGCTTGTTCCGGTTGCCCCGCTCTTTGCGCCAACTGGCGAAATACGCGGCAGTCTTCTCGACCGCCGCTTCCTGCTCCGGACGCATCTTGAAATCCAACGACCTGTTCTCTTCGTTCAGTTGGCCGGTCCGAACCGCAATGATCGCCGCCTTGACTTGGTCCACCGTACAGCGAAACCACTCGCCTTCCGGGTTCTTGACGCCGTTCAGGCGGAGCATTCGGTGTACGTCGTGGTCAGTGAAGACCGTCCCGTCATTCCGCATCGCGGTCTCTTCGAGAACGATCCGGTATGGCGGAATGCCGGGCCTAAGCGTCGGGTACTGTTGCGCCACGCGGGATTGCGCGTCCACGGTCGTGTAGCCGACCTTCAGCAATCCTGCATACTGCGGATTCGTATCCTCGTAGGCGTAGATCGTTGGCCGCGAGTCCGGGCGTGGCGGGAAGAAATCGTTACTCATCAGCCGCCTCCCCATCTGCCTCCTCGCGGTTGTCAGGCATCGGGCGGACCATGGACTCGATAAACGCGATCTCGTCTTGGGTCAGCTTGTATTTCGCGTACAGCGCTGCATCGGTCCAAGTGCGGTTCCACGATTGCCGGGGCACCCATGTGTATGTCGAGCGAGTGGCATGCTGGGTAATTTTACGTAGCGAGACGAGGAATCGGAAGAATCGTGTACGCAGGTAGCTGTTGAGACTCTTCGCCTGCCTCTCTGACGAGACGTAGAAGAATAAGTACGTCTGTGTGCAGACGGATGGCGATTCAGCGACGAAACTTGGGCCGAGCACCGTTGCGGGCCGCGTCCCTCGCTCACCGTAGGCTTGGGGAACCATGACTTTCCATGTGTCGATCAGATGGGCGCTCTTGCCGATATCCCTGCGGTTGATCCATCCGATCAGGCGCTTGCCCTTGCGGTTGTAGTGCAATGCTACATCGTTCGGACTCTGCTTCTTCTTGTGGAAACTGTCAAAGTTCGATGTCCAGCCAAACTCCTTGTCCACAGAGAGTATTTCGGTGATAGACAGTTCTCCTGCCTTGAGGACTTTACGGAGTATTTTCAGCGCGCGAATGTCTCGCACAAACACATCGAATTCGTTCAGATTGCGAGCCACGGGTCCAATGGTCTCGTCCGCGCTGATGGACGTGACCTCGCAATCGCCCTCGTTGTCGCGGTCCCACAGGAAGTAGCAGACTCCACCCTCGAAATCCACGCCAGGGAAGACGGCATCCATGCGTTCATAGTCCACCAGTTTCCGGATTCGGCGGTCTGACAACATCGATCTGCGAAAATCCGACAACCCCAGGCCGCCCGCCATCCAGCGAGCCGGAATAATCATTGAAAGGAAACGTGGTTTCAGTTTCTTAGCCTGGTCCACGAATTTATTGTAAATGGGGATGTCGCGGGTTCCGCCATCTGAACCCATTTGATACGGTGGATTGCTGACAATGACATCAAATTTCATGTTGAATAGTTCCTCCGGCTGGTCGGTGTGAATGAAGGCGTAGGCGTGGCTTTCGAGTTCGCCGCCCCGCTCGTAGTTCTCCTTGTTGGCCCCGCAGAACACGCAGCGCCCATTCTCCCAGGAGTGTTCTACGCGCCCGAAGCGGATGTTGCCGTCGGGCGTGTCGAAGGCCTCGCAGACGGAGTATTTGCCGTTGGCGGCCTTGGAACAATAGACGGAGCGGCGCGACAGCAGGGCGGTCAGTTCCGTGATGGCGAGACCGTATAGCTGATTCTTGAAGATATGGCTTATCCGCTTCTGGCGGTCTGTGATTTGCTTCTCAAGCCCCTTGTCGAGGCGCTTGGCGATTTCGCGGAGAAACACGCCGGACTTGCAGCCGGGATCGAGGAAGGTGGCATTCTTGTTGCTCCAGAGTTCTTCCGGTAGCAGGTCGAGAATTCGGTTGACCAGTTGCGGCGGCGTGAAAACTTCGTCGCTGCTCAGGTTGGCGATGCAGGAAAGCACGTCGGGGTTGTAGCTATTGCTCAACATGGGCGATCTCCATGAAGTGAACCGGGGGACATTCCTTCTCCGGCGTGGGGATGAACACGTCCTCGCCAAGGTCGGAGAAGAGCGCGAGCTGCTCAACCTTCTTTTTCTCCAATTCAGGGAAAAGAAGTGCTTGCCGCGTTTCCTCATGTCGAAGCAGGGCGTGAAAAGTGAAATCCCGCCGCTTGAGCATGCTACCGTTGACCGGCGACCACTCAGAAAAAACGATGTAGCCTGATTTGGGGCCAACGGTTTTCAGGGTCAAGGCGTCGCCCCATACTATGTTGCGCTCTAGGATGAAGCGCACAGCCTCGCGGCATTTATCCTTGGACTTCTTCTTAAATAGGCGCGAGTAGACGGTATTGAAAACCTCATACAGCCTTTCGCGACAGGTGCGGACGTTATCCTCCAGGATGTCAATGCCGTATATCGAGGTGACGGCCAGGACAGCGTAGCGCTCGAAGTCCAGTTGCGACTTTCCGTAGCGCTTCTCGACCACCGCCAGTTTCCGCTCCAGAATGACGGTCAGGAAGTTCCCGTTACCGCAGGCCGGTTCGAGGAAACGGGAGTCAATCCGCTCCGTTTCCTGCTTCACCAGATCAAGCATAGCGTTGACCTCGCGCTTGCCGGTCAATACCTCGCCATGATCCGCGACTCGCTTTTTCGATATGACTTGCGATTCCATTAACTTTCAACCTGTCTGCTTTGGGGGATCCGTGTCCGCCACCTTGCCAGCCTGAACCCACTCATCAACCTGTGAAGCCTTGAACTTCCAGAGCCGCCCCACCTTATGGGCAGGGAGTTTCTTCCGCTCGATCCACTTGTAAACCGTGTCCGGGTTCACGCCCAGATGCGCGGCGATTTCTTCAACCGACAACCAGCGTTCTTGTTGCATGGTCATTTTCGCTTGTCACTCCGCGCCGGGACCACCCGGCACATATGTTGAAAACGCATAGCAGAACGTGTCCACGCAAGCAAGCGGAAACAGGTCAGAACCGACCCAAATGGAAACGAAACATGTTCGCAAGCGCCCCACTTCCTTTCCGGCGCTTGCGGGCATGTTTCTACCGCATCCTGTGAACGGAGCGCATAGCAACCGGCATGACACGGCGTTTCGCCGTGGCGTGACGGGTGCGCGCGAAGTGAACCCGGCGAAGCCGAACCGCGGAGGGCCAGCGGCCCGACCCCAGCGACGGCCAGCCCGCGCCAGCCGGAGCGGTGCCGGGCGCGAGAACGAGAAGAGCGCCCGGCAGGCTCGGCCCGCCGTAGCCATGCGAAGGCGGCTCTTCCCGCCGGAAAAGCAAATGGTCCCGACACCCGCCTTGCGGCGTGGTCGGGACGATTTGCCCGGCGGCTTCGGGGGGCCGTGTTTGAAGTGACGGCTTTCGACATGTGGAGTTTACGGAGCACGGCGAAAACGGCACTTGAAACGCGGCCGGGTGGGAAACAACGAGTGAAGCGAGACCGCATTCGATGAAGGTGTCCAGACATTGGAAAACACTGTGGCCGAAAATCCAGACGTTGGAAAACGCGACAGCGGCCAAGCCGCGAAGCGGCGCACTAAGCAAGCTGTGCGGTCGTTCAGACCGCACGGCTTGCGCTCTTGTCTTGGCTGGCTGCTGCCGCCGGAGGCGGCATAGGGGCGGTTGGTGAGTGGAGCCCGTCAATCCGCAGCCTCTTCCTCTTCGCGCGCGCCCCCGAAAACGAAGACGAGAAGACGGGCGGAACGAACCGGGCGGCGAGAGCCGCCGTCGTCGCGTGAGCGGCGACCGGGGCAGCCAGCCTCGCCCCGACGTTCAGGAGGGGCGACCGGCGGCAGCGGCCAAGCTGACGCCGGAAGCGCAGGCACGCGGCCAGCGTGCCGAGCACGAGCGGCGCGGCCCAGCGCCGTCCTTGCCAAGCCCGGCGTCCAGCCGGGCGCGGAGTCTGTAGCAAGGCGCGTCGTCGCGCCTTGCGTGGGGGCGAGGAGCGATAGCGACGAGCCGGGGGGAGTCCGGGTAGCGCCGCCGGTTGCCCGGCGGCGCCCCCACAGTCCCGGACGAGCGCGACTAACGCATCCGGTTCTTCAGGTCACGGTTTCGCGCGGTCAGTAGAGCTT
>Ga0073932_1005345_pt1 | contig 14066 bp, 10 predicted proteins | sample DewCreD2012metaG_FD_76967 | JGI IMG/M metagenome (GOLD analysis project Ga0073932, IMG submission 76967) | Hot spring sediment bacterial and archeal communities from British Columbia, Canada, to study Microbial Dark Matter (Phase II) - Dewar... ... | reverse complement strand
TTCCTGGATCGAAATCCCGCCGTGCGAATATGCATCAGGATTGAAGTTGGCATTTGGCCGGGCTAGGGCGTAACCCGTCCTCGGGAAAATGATCGATTGAAACTTTTTCTGCCAACTCTGTTTCATGGCCCGGTCATATGCGTCTCCGGAATCAGGCATCCGCAAATCGCTGACCGAAAACTCCAAAACATTATCGCGTACTTTTCGAGGCGCATCCACGCTGATGAGTGTCTGCCTGAGCCAGGCATTCAGATAGAAACAATCATTGGGTTCATTCAGCCACTGCAGATCAACCCGGATGCGCTCACGACCAATAGAGCAAAACCCATGGTCGGCAACCACAAACACCTTGGTATCAGGTGTAAGGCCGCGAATAATGGCCATAACCTCAGTGTCGATGATGTCCTTGATATGCTGCTGATAGATGAACGCCAGCGGGCGGCCAGGAACGAACCGTCCATCGGGAAGCGTCTTCACGGGAATCTTATGGAGCTCCTTGTCACAAAGCTCGAAAATGAAAAAATCGATATTGCCTGCACGATATCGAACGGTTTCGCCTGTTCCCATGCCATCGGGGGCCACGACTTCAACTTCCCCTGCATACCCGAATTCTCTTTGCATAGCCTCCTTAAGCAGAGCGTCTTCGCCGCGTCTGGTATCGAAGGAGTCCGGGAAGGTTCCTGCGAAAATGGCTTTTCTGCTGATATGAGTTTCTGAAGGTAAGAGGGAGGTTGCCGGATAATCCGCGATGATCTCCATGCGATCCTCAAAAATGGGCCTGACCAGCTCGTCCCAGATGTCGTAACGCATGCCGTCGAACACAAACACCACTGCCTTCTCGCTTTGTGGGTCCCAATTGGGCTTTACGCAGCGCCGCAAGAACTGGCTGGTCAACCTTACTTCCGATGAATCCGAAGCAACCCATGATTTGTATTGCGCAGCCACCATGTCCTGGTATCGAGTATTCAAAACCGAAAGCGACTTTTGAATCTCGTCCCGGAGCTTGCCCACACGTTGGCGAATACGTTCCTGTGCTGCCAGGAATGCAGGGGGAAGATCGCTCGCGGTACGCGGAAGAAAATCTACGCTGAACACCAATCGTTCCAGAGCAGACAGATAGAATTCTAGACGGTTGACACGACGATCGTTCCATAAGGCTCGGAACCACTTGAAAGACAACTCAGAGACTGGTTTCACGCTCAGATTCTTGACGGCGACATCCAAGGCATCCCGGATGTCGCGTATGAATCGCACCAGACGATATGCCTCTTTTAGATTCTCCCATGCCTGCGATGGTCGTTGATCTATAAACAGGTCTTTTTTGCCATCTGCTTCCGCAAATAGTGCCTGACCGAGTTTCTCATGGGCAGCGAGGGGCGGGGTGTCGGAAAGGAGGCTGTCCAGACCAACTAAAAGAGCCAAGGAACGAATAAGGACGGAATAATGCTCGCCCTCGATAACTTCTGTAAATCGTCCATCGGTGATAAGTCTCAGTTGGTCGAGAAGGATAAGGTTGAGCATATCCTTGGAAAGCGACGCCTCAACTTGCAGAAGGTCACGGTCAGCCCTGTGGGGATCCATCGACACAAGCTCGGGTGCAGCCTCGGCGATGAGAGCTTTGTCCATCTCGCTGAAGGCCTTGAGGTCCGGATCAATGCTTGTCAGCAGGAGCTTCCAGTGGGGGGTGTGCTGGGACAATATCGTCGAGAGATAGAAAGCCCTGACAATCAACTCTGGTGGCGAGTCTGCAAACCAGCAGAATGGAGCCGGGGCGCTGCGCAGTTCGTCACGGATGGAGCGCGCAACTTCCGGGGCAAGTGAATCGAGTTCTTCGAGAGCCGGATATCCGATAAGTGCGATACGCCAGTAGATTCTTGCCTCAGGCCGCTTGAAAGCCGCTTCTGGAACGCCCAATGCCGAATAGGCGACAATGGTCTTGAAATCATGATCCGTGAACCTGGTTGGATGAGCCACCCGTAGGCTCGCATGTGCCTTCAGCACAGCGTCGATAGAGCCCGCAATTAGTCTCGCAAACCGCGGATCATTCGCCTCTTGAGGCCAGTTGGGGTCCCCGGTCTTTTCGATCAGAAACTGCCGAAGGCTAATGTCGATCCGCGCTGTATCCGCTGTTCTGGCAAGAAGATCCGGATAAAAGGGGGGAGGCGCTTTTATCAGGGACGCATGGGCCCTCCTTCGGGCCGGAGCACGATCTATAAGAAGCAGCTTTTTTGTCTCTTTTGAAGCGGTTGTCTTTTCAAAGAGTTCCCTGAAGACGAGGTTTGTGGAGGCGATGATGACCGTGAAGCCGCTCTCATTTGCGAACCGGTGGACAGCGCCGTCGGCTTCAGGAAGAAGCCGAAGCGAATCCCGGACAAGCAAAATCTGCTCATCCTTCAATGTCTCCAATCTTTCGATGACCCAGCCGGAAATAGGCGAAAGGGTAAAGGGCAAAGGTGCAAGGGTCATATTCCGTTCTCCTTTGACTTCAAACAGTTGCATTTTTCATCGATCGCCATAGCTTCTTTGCCCTTTCGCCTTTGCCCTTTACCCTATTCCAACTGAAGCATTGGAAGGGAGTCGTCGTCTCCCTCGTTACCGGTGAACTGTGATTCCAGGAAGCGGCCGAATTCCTCCGCCACATTCCCAACCTGATCTTTTTGGATGGTGCCCGTTTTGGGCCTGAAATCGGCCATTCTGACCCGCTTCACGACGATGCGCTTGAGATACTTGTTAATGATGTCCACAAGATCAGGCGTTTCCTGGACCGCTTTGATAAAATATGCGCGCAGTTCGTCGGTGGTCTTACATGCCAAGAGCCCTGAGATGGCAGGCTCAGACTTGCCCTGCTCCAGACGTTCCCGCACCGCAGGATTCAAGAACACATCCATCTTTCGCCGAAACGCCTCGTCAAGCAACTGGCTGGCCTTTCTGGCGGCTCCGTCTGCCGTTTGCACATGGATTGACGCATTCACAAACGACAGGCCGCATTCATGCAGCGGCCCGCTCTTCAGGTGCTCCTCGACGGAAGCCCGCGAAGGCGAAGGACACTCGAACACCTCTGCGCGAAGCTGAGTCAGGCGTGCGATCAGTTTGTCCGTGCTTGCGGGTTGGAGTGCCGTGATACCGTCAAGAACTTTAAGGGCCTTGATATCGGCTCCCGTCATGACATCCAGAATCGTCTTGCGGCTCCCATCAATGGAACTCACTGCGGATTCGTGCATCGGCAGGTATACGGATGAGTAATCACCTATCATCGAGGCAATCGTGTCCTTTTCCCCCTCGACCGGCGGGAAATGACCCACGAGTTCAGTCTTCAGCTTGACGTCGGAATCAATATAGTCCTTCAGCTTGCCAAGCTTGGTCCGGACGGTTTCAATAGACTTTCGAGCCTTAGCCAGTTCTTTTTGATCCCCAAGTGTAATGGCGCAGTAGGCATGAGCGGTTCGAAGCTCGGTCTCGTATTCAAGAAACGCCCGAATGTCTTTGTAGTTTTTCAGTCGATTGGCAAGATCATCCACTTCGGCTGGTGCCGCCATGTTCGTATCAAAGGCCTGATACCCCATGGCCTCTTTAAGAGCGTACAAAAGGAGGTGGATGTCGTCGCCGCCCTCGATGTTTGCGGCAAAGAGTTTCGCGACCTGCGTCAGTTCCGCTTCATACGGGTTGGTTGACTTGAGAGCGTCAAACAAGCTCTGAGCCCGGCTCGCTATCCGTGAGGAGTACTCCTTTTCCTGGGCGAACAGTTGCCGCAGCTTGGCCCGGTGTTCGGAAATAATGGTGTCATCCTGAGTGGAAGGGATTTCAATGCCGAGCAGTTTTTCCGCATACGGTCTCAAGACTTCCCAATTCTCAGGTTTGGCTACCTTCTGAATCTCGCCCAATGCATCCAGCACTTTGGTCGAAAACTCCACATCCGCTATGTTGGAGTAATCGAGCATGGGGATGGTAAGCCCGGCCTTCGCCCCAACGGTGACGCGAACTCGGCCTTCCCGGACGAGGCAAAGCAGGTAAATTTGAACCATACGCCGAGTGAGTCCATAGTCCTTCGGTCCTCCGATGCCCATGAAGTTCTTGTAAAGGGTCTCAATCTTCATGGTTTGCCCATCGTCGGTCAGCTTGTCATCAATAAACGCCCAGATGTCCTTTACATAGGCATTGTCCGAAACATCCAGCTCCTTCTCGGCGCTCTTTTTCATGATGTTCAAGCCGAAGCCGAAGTTCTGCGCGGCGCTTATGTTCTGATTGGGCTTCGCCCCCTTGGGAATCCGGCCGGTCTTGACAATGCCGTTGATCACCTTGATCCCTTCCTCCTTGCGGAATACGAAGGGCGGATCGAACTTGATGTCCCTGGACGCATAGACGGCGGTAAGCACCCGATCTACCAACGGCGTTAAAATAGCCGCCAGTTCGCCGGCCACGCGAAACTCCAACTGCGTGTTGTTCAGCGCGTCAATACGGCCCCGAGCATAGCTGTTGTCCACGATCTTTACAATCTTGGCAAGGTCGGACTGGAGCGCATTGGAAACCCAGTTTACCACCGCCACCGCATCCTCGGTTTCTTTGCCTTGCCAGTCGGAAATGAGTTTGCGATAGGCGGCAAAATCAATGAGCCGGTCACGTTCTTCCTGGGTCAGCTCCGCCGGACTCCAGAGAAGGATGCGTGGGTCCTTGCGCTGCTCAATCAGCTTGAGAATGGAGGAGTTCGCGACGTGGCGCGTGCTGATATAGACAGCGAAATCGAGATCTGTCTGGTCGCTCTCGATTGGCGGCAAGGGCTGATTGTCAGCAAACATTCGCCCGAGATCGCGCATGCCCACCCGCCCCGTGATCTGCCGTCCCTGCCAAACCACATCCAGGTTTTGATCCCCTGAGCGGACTGCGCCCTTGTCCTCCCACGGCGCAATAAACGGCGCGATATCCCGGAACGTGGACCGCACACCGCTGGACAGATCTATAGTCATCTGGCGGGTGCGCACCGGCCATTCATCCAGCGCCAGAAGATGGTCCCAGGCCTCCTTCTGCATGGCCTCGTTGGATTCCGCCTCGTCTCTGGCTTTCTGGAATTCATCCCTCGGATCGATCCCGGTAAAGACGGGATCAAAGCGGTACCTGGGCCGCTTCTCCTCATCGAAGGCCTGGACAATCTGCCGCAGTTCCTTTTTGAGGTTGTCGGCGATGGTCTCATAGTGCTGATTGTTTTCATCCGGATTCGCATCGGCATCCCGCTCGATGAGCACCGAGTTGGCGATCTCTTCAGGCGTGATCCCCTGTTGGTGCGTGCGGGCGATGTGGTAAAGGAAAAGGGTCTGGATGACCTTGATAGCCTTGTCGCGGTAAACCTTCAAGTATCCCTTGGTCAGACTGTCGATCTGCCGCTTGCAGGCCTCGTAAGCCCGATAGTCTGTCTCCCGTTTCGTTTTGATGGCCACCAGCCCGGCATGCACGCCACTCGGGTCCTCTTCGTACCGCACGGCCTCGTCGAACAGTTCCCACAGGCGAATGATCTCCCGACCCTTATTCTTGATCTGATGCTTCAGGGTCTGATGCATGAAATGGATCGCGGAGCGGGTCGTTGTAAGCTCATACGTGATGGCCCGTAGTACCTCTATGGCTGGCTTGTGGAAAGGGAAGAAATGGCGGAACTCCGTCTCGCCGATGCTGTTGGGCCAAGTGAACCCGCGTTTGTAATGGAGGTAATAATTGCTGATGGCTGCCGGAACTTTGATTTCCCTGACGCGCGCCAAAACGATATCATAATAGTCTTTATCCTCTTCGAGCAGCTTCACCAGCTTCAACCGGTCATCGGCAATGATGTTCTTGACGCCCATTTTGCTTTCGATGGCTTGCTGGGCAGCGCAGACGGTCCATACAGGCAGATTGTGGATTTTCGCCAGCCGATTGGATAATACAACGAGGGTCTTCTCGTCGTCGGTGCGCTGATCCTCGTCCCGGTTCTTCATGAACAGCGACACTTCGTCCAACACCAAAAGAACCCCACTGTACCCCTCGGCAAGAATCGTCTCCACCATGTGTTTGAGAATTTCTTCGGTCTCGGCGGCGATCTGAGGTTGGACTTTCAGGTATTCGGTATAGAAGCGCCAGAGCTTGTTCCCGCAGCTCCGCTTGTATTCCGGGGTCTTGTTCTGCTGGATGGTCCGGATAAAGTCATCAACCTCTTCGAATTCATCCTCGTCGAAAAACTTCGGGTCGCGCAGGAATTTGGCCAGATCTTTTCGGTAGCGCTCCAGGTCCTCAGTAATGAACCGATCAGCCAAAAGTTCCACCGGATACAGGGAGATGTTCTTGCCGAGTTCGACCTGTATCTGTTCCTTGGCCGCATCCAGGATGTACTCGGAGAGCCTACGCCCCTTATCGGTCAGGCCCACCGTGCCGCTGCCTGCCCCCACCAAGGTTTTCACAATAACAAAAATACCTTTGCCCTTTCCCCTTTGCCCTTTCGCCTCTATTCCCTCCTCCCAGAAACGGTAGAGAGACTCGCGCTTACCGCGGCCGGAGGCGTCCTCCTTCTTTTTGACGATGTTCCAGGCATCTTTCCGTCCAAGCGCCAATGCGGAAAGACAGCAGAGCAGGTGCGATTTACCGGAGCCGAACTCCGCCTGAATCCAATATCCCTGGCCAATCGGGTTATCCTTTCGGTCACGCTTCCAGGGGGCTGCCATATTGCGCAGGATGTCCGTGAGGAATGGTCGGACCGGATCAAACTGAAACTCCTCAATGGTCTGAAGCTCCGGCTTGCGGGCTTTGCGGCTGGCTTCGGCGTTCGAGTCGGCCCAGACATGTTTTTCCAGGGAATAGACGGAAATAATCTTGTCTGGGACCGTGCAGATCTCGTGAAGTCCTTGACGATAGGTAAAAAGGTCTTCATTGCTCATGATGGCTCCACCCCGAGAACTTTGAAAAGGTCCTCGACAAATGGTTTGAAGTTTTGTTGACATTTGTTAACGAGGTCCTGGCACCTGGACCGTTTCAGAATCCAAGGCACATCGGAGAAATCGACCGTCTTCCCATTTTGTCGGGCAATTTCGATGACCTCGGCAAACAATACCCGCATGCCGAGTTGATCACTGGGTCCCTCGACATAGACAAAAACCTCGCTCATGCCAGAGCCTCCAGTTCATCGGTGCGGTGCATTATTTCAAGCTCCTCCCGGCCGAAATCTTCCAGGTTGTCAAGCAGGGTCTGAGAGTCACTGACGTTTACGAATACACTTTTGCCTGCTTCTTTTTTCATGACTGCTATATTTTTTAAATCGAATTGGCTCAGAAAATAAGATGCGTGAGTCGCCAATATGATTTGGCTGCGCTGGGAAGCCTTTTCAAACAATCCAGCCAGAATAGGCAACGTCCTGGGATGAACGCCTTGGTCCGGTTCGTCAATGCAGATCAAAGTCGGAGGTGACGGCATAACGCACAAGGTCGCCCAGGCAATAAACCGAAGCGTTCCGTCGGACAAGTCAGCCAGGCTCAGATCTGTATCGATGGCTTTTTCCTGCCAAAAAGCAATCACCTCGCCGGGACCGCCCCTGGCCTTGACATTGAGATCTCTAAATCCCGGAATGGCGGCTTTAATGACGGATTTGAGCTCCTCGAATGATTCGGGATGCTCAGTCATCAGGTTAAACAGCACGGCGCTCAGATTCCCGGCATCTTCGTGCAATACTGGTTCCTGGCTAGTTGGAACCGATTTCCTGATTTTTTCGTTGTTGATATGAAAAGAATTGTAGAAACGCCAGCCTCGGATATATTCTCGGAGATTGAACAGAGTAACCAGCGTCGAATCGGTTATGGCGCCCAGGCCAAGTTGATTCGGCTTTTTCAGGTCCCACTGTTTGCGTTTGAATTGTCTGTCTTTGGGGTCCCTGACCATTCCTTTGCCATCTTTAAAATTCAGAAAGGTATAGCCCTTGTCGACCCCTTTATGCAACGGCTGTTTGGTAATGACCCTTTCAAAGATGACCTTGGTTGACCCTACCGGTCCCATCAATTCACCCTGATAATACAGCGGAACTTTTTCCCTAAGATCGATTTCAGCGCTCCACCAAAGTTTATCGGGGCCGGGTTTATGAAAAATCTGTTGGCCGATGGTTCCTTCAACAATCTCAGGCGGTATCTCCTGATAGCAAGCATCTCGAATAAAACGTAGAAACTCGAAAAGGCTTGATTTGCCTGATCCATTGGCACCGACAAGAATCTGCAACGGCTTAAGCCGGATCAAGATGTCTTCAAAAGGGCGGTAACCTTTGATTCTTATCGAAGGCAGCGAGTAATAGTTGCTCATTTATCCCTCCACATTTTTTTGAGGGCAAAGGCGAAAGAGCAAAGGGAAACGCTTCATCGTGCATTCTCCTTAAGTGAGATCATGAGCCCTTTCAGCATCTTTGATACCTCCGTTGCCCGAGCAATAAGCTCTTGGCTTCGGTTTTGATCGAGATATTCGAGTCTTTGTGCAACCTGCAAAAGGCAACGCAATTCACCGGCCGATCCCTTCGCGATTACCAAAAACTGGATGTATTCCTTTCGTGAGCCCCGCTCATATCCTTCGGCTATATTTGCCGGAATTGAGACTGCAGCCCTTTGCAATTGATCCCGCAATCCGAAATCCCGAGACAAAGGGTCAACACGGCAAATTCCATAAACATCTGTGACAAGGTCCATTCCCTTTTGCCAAACCAACAAATCTTCAAAAGTCTGGCCGTTTCCCTTTCGCCTTTGCCCTTTGCCCTCGCTCATGCTCATACTCATGCTTTGCCCTTTCGCCTTTGCCCTTTACCCTCATCTCGCGCCAACATGCGCACACACACCTGATAATCTTCCTCGACGTTGACCATGGCCTCCTCGGGCAGGTTGTCGGGGTTGAATCCGCCCTTCTCGTACAGGAGTTTGCCCTGTTCGTAGAGTCCAGCACGCTTGCAGTGACGTATCCACTCGGCAAGGGTGGCGTCGTTCGGCCGTTCGTGGTCGGGAATGATAGCGCCCTGTTCAAGCTGGGCGATATAACGCTTCACCCTCCGGCCCAGTCCCTTGACCCGGGCTTCACGCTTGGCCTTTGCCTCTTCCTCGGAGGCAGGAAGCCGCCAGGTGCCCTGTTCGGTCTTGTAGAAGTAGTCGGGAAGGAATTCGGCCAGTTGGCGGCGCGGCTTGTCCTTGACCGCGTAAATGTAGTGCTCAAAAAGGTCGCTGTAGTGGACTCCTTCGTTTCCGGGGTTTTTAGACATATAATCATTAATAAATGAGCTGATCTTTTTCGCGGCATCATCTTCTTTTGCGATCTCCGCGTAATCCAATAGATCACTCTGGCTTCTCAAGAACCATCGGGGGGGGTGATCATCTGTCGACGAAGCAACTCGTGCAACGAGATCGCGAAAATCATGCTTTTGCATTTTGCCTAACCTTACTAATTTACTGACAACAATGTCATAAAGGCGATCAATAGTAAGGCCAGGTCGCTCAGTCAGCTCAGATGAAACAATGTCCGTTACAACCTCAGAGAAAGTCTTAGCATCGCAGCCCTCCAACTCTGGAGCGTATATTCGCTGGCTCAAATCCGCTGTTGGTTTACGAAAGGTTACAACAAGGTCTCTTTTTACAACTTCATTAGATGTAGACTGATTAAATGTTCTCTGTTGCATTTGGATCGTTAACGCACGTTCGGTCTGCTCAGGGATAAACCCAGCGCTAGCAGCAGCATCAAGCAGAGAAGGCCATGTTCCCGCTGAAGCATCGTGATAGCATATTGATATTGCTCGTCCAGGTTTGAGGACTCGATAGCATTCCAGTAATACTTGTGTCATTAGCTTCTGCCAATAATATTCAGTTTTACCACGAATTGAATTCACAATAATTTCATCATCGATCCATTTTCGATCAAAACCAAGCCAACTCTCCCATAGAAGGTTAAGTTCTCCGTACTGAACAGCTGCCCCGTAGGGTGGATCGGTGAAGATATAATCAATTGAGTTACTAGGAATTTCTGACAGGTCAACTGCGCTTTGCGTAGATACAACTAAATCCGTTGATTGAATCTCGTCATTTATTGCCTCAAGACCCTTGACCATTCTTGAAAAAACGCGTGACATGGTGTTTAGAACATTCCGTTCTTTTATCATTGGCGGAATATGCCAATTTCCTGGTATGTAACCACCACCCTCATCTAGATGTTGGGCCTTCTTTGAGCAACTCATAAGACTGGCCGAGAATACAAACTTCAACGAATTTTGCTGTTCATTATTGTCTAATTTATTAATTTGATAGTATATCTCTGCCAATGCGATAAGGTTTCTTTTCGAAAAAAAATCTGCTATTGTTTTTACTCCTCTTGTAAGCAATCCATCGTGTTTTTCGGCCCACTCAGAAAACTCCTCAGTTGGGTACCATCGACGATGGCACTCAACATGATCAAGAGGTGACACGCTTTTGGCATAATCCAAGTCTTCAAGATCAGTAAGTTCACGCACAATTTGGCCCTTTGTGCATCTATTCAGGCAGGTCACGCTTATTTCTACTGGTATCATTCCATGTTTTTTGTGTCTTGTGCTAATTGGTTGTCTGTTACAGAGAGGACAGATACTTACGCTTTTCTTTCTGCCTTGGCCTCGTTCAAATCCAGGGTATGTACCTGCTTCCACTTCCATGGTTTTGCATGAATATAACGAAACGACTCGCGCGCATCTTAAGCATTCATATCGCTCCGACCAGACAACATATTGAATCTCAGCTGGTCCATGGCAATGTGGGCAGGTTGATGTATATAGCTGTGAAATAATTGAATTGGCTTGGTTTATTACTTTCTGAAATGCATATTTCAACTCATCTATGTTAACAGGTGTGCAATATCGGCTAGCAATAAATGTCGCAGCAGGTGACAAATCAATCGCAATAGCTTTGCACCCCTCCAGTAGTGCAGCAAGAGCAGTGCTACCCGACCCACACATTGGGTCCAGAATAAGGTCTCCCGGTCGAGCATAATGCCTTATATATTTTTGGATAGAATCATGTGGTTTCTTCCCTTGATGATATGGATGAAGTCTATAGATAGCTTTTGACCGTGTTGATTGAAGAGCAGATTGGAACACATCAACATCATATTCATCCTTATCCGGGTCATAGGGTCGCTCTTTGAGATGCTGCTCCACGAATGCCCGCAGGTTCGGGTTCGGCTTGTCCCCGGAATAGTAACCCTCGGGTATCTTGGGGACTTCCTTCTTGAAGAGGGGGAGGTTGCTGTTTGGTTTCCGTCTCGCCATTATTTTTGTTCCTCTGGGGAGCGCGCATCATCATCCAAAAACTTTCTGCAGACGACTTCAAGCGGACTCAGTTTGTTCTGAACAACGTCCCATACCACGGGAAGGCTTATGCCGAAATACTCATGGGCCAGAATGTTTCGCAGCCCGACGATCTTACGCCATTCAATATCTGGAGTCACTTGTTTCGTGTTTTCCGGCAAGCGACCGGCCGCCTCGCCGATGATTTCAAGATTGCGCACCACGGCATCCTGGGTCTTTCGGTCCTTCGCAAACTTTTCATAATCCATGGAGGTTGTATATTCCCGGATCTGAGTGATCGCCTCCAGTATGTCATCCAGATACAGGCGGGGATCTCTAGGCATAAATGACCTCCTGCTCTATGATCGGCCTGAGACGGGGTTTTACGGTATCCGCCATAACCAGATCCACCGGCCTCTGAAGAACCTCCTCCAGCCTGAATTTCAGGTCCATGTAGTTGTCAAAAGTCGGTTCTCCCAATTCCACGATGATATCTACATCACTTTCAGGCCCATCATCACCCCTGGCGAAGGAACCGAAGACACCAATTTGCCTGACGCTAAAGCGAACATTCAACTCCGAACGCATTCCGGCGATCTTCTGCACCACAGTCTGAACCGCAAACCTCTTCATTTCTTTCCCCTTTCGCCTTTGTCCCTTGCCCTTCATTCCCTAATCTCCCACAGGTGGTTTTCAGCTATCAGGTTCGTGGGCAGCGTGTAGTCGCCTGCCTGCCACGCTGCGCCTGGCGCAGGCAGGCCCTCGTCCATTTCATGAAACATGATGATCCGGCCGCGTGACCTCCGGCCGGGCAAGAGAAGCAGCACCCGGTCCTCGTCCGCCGCCATGGTTCGTAAGAGATTCAGCTCTATGTGGTAGGCAAAGAGCATCTCCAGATTGGACAGGACAAGGATTCCCTTGCCGGTGAGGTTCCCTCGCAGGAACCGCTCGAATGCCCGGGCCACATGGGCGGCCGTGGGTTCAGGCCGCTTGGCTTCGTTTTCTGCAAGCTGTTTGAACTCGTCATCCGGGATGGCGTCGAGGATGCCACGGTTTACGTTGACGGGTTTGGGAAAAGGATCGCCGTCGTGTGTCTTGGCCTGAGTCAGTTTCTTAGCGAACCCGTCGAGCTGAGCGTAGGTGCCCAGAACGCCATAGAGGTGCCTCCCGCCGGGAACCGTTAGCTTCTGACGAATGGCTTCTATAATCTCGGTGCTTTTCATTCCCTTTGCCCTTTCGCCTTTGCCCTTTCCCCTTCGCACATAACTGCGACCACTCCGGCGAGCGTGTGTTTGGTCGTGAACTGGCGAATGTTATCGATTTCCGAAATCTTGCTGATAAGCCCCTGGTTGCGGAGCTCATAGAGGGCATGGAGAAGCCGCTCCGGATTCCAGAGCATGGCCCGAATCATGCGATTCTCATCCAGCTTGCGGATGTCGTACATGTCCGGTTCCGGGAACTCGCTGTGAAGAATAAAGGCGAAGGATGCTACGGGAATCTCCCGGTAGGCGAAGCTGATCTTCGTCCGGTCGGCATTGGCGATCCCTCCCGCGGTAAGGGCGTCTACGATAGCCTTGCCGCAATCCACGATGCTTTTTGCCTCGGGAAACTTTTCGGCAAGGCGTTTTCGGATGCGTTCTCGGCTCAACCGGCCGGTGCCAAGATTGGGAAGCATAAGCTCCTCGATGATCTCAACCTCGAGAGGCTCCGAGAGAAGAAAACGGTAAAAGCAGACATCCCGCAGTTCCTGGGCATCCGGGAAGGCCTTTGCGAACGAAAGCAAAGGGGCGTCCGCGTAACCATTCGGGAACATTCTGCGTGTGATGTAATTGGCGTATCGGTGCCGGGTCTGTTCCGCGCTGAAATGGAGCTTGGCGCGGAGGAAAGAGCGTATCTCGTCCAGCGACACGCTGTCCGGAAGCTTGGGAAGCATCTGGATAGCCTCCTTGAGCACGGCCTTGCCGAACATCTTCGTGCCGTACCTCTGGATTACCTTTTCACGGCGCGGTTCAGCGACCGCTGAAGGTGGCTGCTCCAACTCCGGGGAAATCGCCTCGAATAGCGTGGCTTGCCTCGGTGGCTTGAGCGTTTCTTTTCCTGGCTGTTTGGGGCCATAGTGCTGGCGAATCCAGTCAACCAGCTTAAGGAGGACCGCGCTGTTTTCCTTAATGCCGTCGGACTGACAAAGGGACTCCATTGGGGCCTCCAGCAGGGAAGAGAGACTGCCGTGATCCGAAAGCAGGCGCTCGGCAAGAGGCTGAACATCCTTTTGCGGGATGGCATAGGTCAGCAGAAGCTCCAGCAGGGCTTCCTCCGAGCGGGAGCTTTCCTCTCCGCTCGTGAAGCGATCCCGCAATCGTTGTTGATGACCTTTGTTCCCTGTATTCGGCATCTTTATTTCGACCTGTCCTTTGTCGGGTTGGGGTCTTCATTGTCCTTTTCACCGGCTGCGCCGGACTTCACCCACTCGTCCACTTCTTTCTTGTTGAACTTCCAAAGCCGACCGATCTTGTGGCCCGGCATCTGCCGTTCACTGATCCACTTGTAGACCGTATCCCGCTTGATGCAGAGATGGTCAGCAATCTCATTTACTGAGAGCCATCGGTCTTCCATCATTCGACCCCGCTCACTGTTGGCTTCATCGTTGACTCCCAAAAGCCTCTTTCGTTTGGTTGATTTCATTTCCAGCAAGATTTGGTGCCACTTTTTCCGGTGAGAAAAGGGGCCAATCTCCACCGATTTGATTCATTCTTTTTCTTCCCCGATTTGCGGTAGCAAATTCCTT
>Ga0073932_1005343_pt1 | contig 14067 bp, 9 predicted proteins | sample DewCreD2012metaG_FD_76967 | JGI IMG/M metagenome (GOLD analysis project Ga0073932, IMG submission 76967) | Hot spring sediment bacterial and archeal communities from British Columbia, Canada, to study Microbial Dark Matter (Phase II) - Dewar... ... | reverse complement strand
TTCGCCGTCCAAGGGCAGTCGGACCGTTCTGCCGGGGGAGCAGAGCGGCACGCGTCTGCGCGCGCCCGGCGACCGGACGACCGCGCGGCAGAACACCCCCCTGCTGATCGTGGGCCTGGCGGTCGGGGCGCTTGTGATCCTGGGCCTGATCGTCATGGCCATGAGCGGTCCCAGGCCGGCGAAGGCGCTGTCGAAGAAGAAGGACGCGGTCAAAGCCGAGGTGGCCGAGAAGAATGACCCGGCCGCCGATCAGGAGTACCGCGGGCCGGCCTTCCTGACGCCGGCGCCCAGGCCACCGGAGTCGGCGTCGAAAGGCCTTCGCGCGCGCTACGTGCGCATCGAACTGCCGGGCGCGCAGCGGATTCTCTCGCTGGCCGAGGTGGAGGTCTTCAGCGGCGACGACAACGTGGCGCCCAGGGGAAGGGCCTCGCAGTCGAGCATCGACCACGGAGGGGCGCCGGAGCGGGCGATCGACGGCAACAAGAACGGCGCTTTCAACGACGGTTCCGTCACGCACACGAACGAGGAACGCGATCCGTGGTGGGAACTCGACCTGGGCGGGGACGTCGAGATTCGCAAGGTCGTCGTCTGGAACCGGACCGACGGGAACCTGTTTCAGCGCTTGAAGGATTTCAGCCTGGTGCTCCTCGACGCCAAGCGGATGCCGGTCTGGCGCAGGGAGAAGGTGATCGCGCCGGAACCCTACTACATGTTCTTCCCGAAATGACGTGTCAGTTCGTCTTACCCGCCGGTGGGTCCGCGGGTTTTTCGGCCGCCTTGGCGGCGAGCTTTTTCAGGTATTCGCCGGTGACGTCGATGGCCGCGACGTCGTTGCCGGGCAGGTTCCAGACCAGCGGGAAGCTCAGACCCGTCTGCTGCCAGCTCGCCGCATAGATGGCATGCGCCCAGTTCCGCTCGTCGCTGGCTTCCCCGATCCTGGCCATGAACCAGGTCTCGTCGAGCGGCGAGTCTTCGCTGGCGCCGAGGCAGTGCCATGCGCCCCGATCCCACACTTCGACCCACATGTGGTTGCCGCCGTGGTTCCCCTGTGCGTCGGCATGGGCCGCCTTCCACTGCGGGATTCCGGCAATGCGCGCGGGGATGCCGCAGGCGCGGCAGGCGTCGACGAGCAGGATCGAGAGCCCGCTGCAGGAGGCGTAACCGGCCGCGATCGACTCGCTCGGGCTCTGGTTGGGTTTGGGCCGCCGGGTGGCGTGGTACGCGACCTTCAATTCCCTGAAGATCGTGCGGTTCAGCCAGCAGGCGGCTTCGCCGGGCGTCGCTTGCTCCCACGCGCGCCGCGCGAAGCGTTGCTGGAAGTCCTTCCGCCACGCCTCGCGCCTCTCGTCCAGGTTCGCATACGGCAGGACGCAATTCAGTACAAGGTCCTCGCTCAGGGACGCCTTCCACGGCGCTCCGGCCTGTGCTTCCAGGGTGCCTTCCAGCGCGTCGAGCAGGACCTCTTGGCTCACCGAGCGGAGGTCGGCCAGCGGCATGTTGGCGATCAGAAACGCCATCGCCTTCACGCGCGCCTGCCGGGCCTTTTCGTCGGTCGCCTGTGCGGCGGCGCGGAGCGCGGCCACCAGTTCCCGGCGATGGGTTCCGGCGCGCCCGAAGGCATGGCGCAGGGCGGGTGCGAAGCCGTCGGGCAGATCCTTCAGCGCGGCTTCCGCCTCCTGCCATCCGTCGAGGTCCGGCGTCAGCGGAGTGCCGGAGAAGACCACGCGCGCCGTGTACCCCGCCTCGAATTTCCCGCTCAGCGGGACGAGGATGAAGTCGTCGGCGACGACGGGCTTCAGATCGGCGCCTTCAAGGAGCTGGATATCGCGCAGGCGTCTGGGCAGTCGTTGCATCACCGGCCGGTTCGGCCACTCCCCGGCGCGATCGGTCCTGATGGTGAAGGTGACTTTTCCGTCGGCCTCCGAGAACTCCTGGGACCACGGGAGCCCGTCCTGGGGCGCGGGCATCCGCGCTTCCCACGCCGGATCGCCGTAGAACGCGACCACGTCGCGGTCCCAGAGCAGGCCCAGCGTCTCCTTCGGGTCGCGCGGCAGGCCATGTCGCTGCGCGAGGTAGCCCATGACGCGGTCCATGAGGTTGTGGTCATAGGTGGGAAACTGGAGGTTCGCGAAACGGGCGTGCCGGGTGGCAAGCCGGTGCAACAGCGACTGGTGGTTCAGGAACGCGGCCTCGCTGAAGGTGAAACGTCCCGGCTGGCCGAGGAAGAGGTCCTTGATGCCCCAGCCGCCGTAGCCGAACCACGTGACGACCGTGTAGCCGAACATCTGGCGCACCCCGCCGGTGTGGATGAGCGCCGGGACCATCGAGTCGGGATCGGGGATGCTGCCGATCAGGCAGTTGCCGGCCGGGATCCAGATCTTCGGTTCGGGCGAGTCGATGTCGTGGCGCTGGTTGTTCGTGTCGAGCCCGTAGAGTTGCCCCTGATCGCAGCGGAACTGGCCGCCCTTGAAGGTGTAACCGACCGTCCAGTCCTTGTCGGTGGCGTGTCCGCTGGTGATGAAGCACTGCGGCTTGAGCGTGTGGAACCCATCGACGAGCGCCCGGATGCAGTCGGGCTTTTCCTCGCGCTCCTCGACCTTGCCGTCCTGCTTCAGGTAGAAGGCGTGCGGCTTGCCTTCGTTGCTGGCGAAGCCGGAGGAGAACGGACCCAGGCTGTCGCCGCCGCCCGTTCCGGACGCGCCGCGCTCGATGATCAGGGGGGCCGTCTCCTTCGCGATGCGCAGGGCGTCGGCGGCGTCGTGGCCCGTGACGATGCCCCAGACCGCATCGGTCCATGGATCGTCATCGAGTTCGCGCATCATGCGGTGGACGGTCCAGACGAAGGGCGGCGTCGCCTCGGCGGCCGGCGCCAGGAAGGCGACGTAATCCGGGCAGCGCGCGGAGAGCTCCAGCAGCGATTCGCGGACGTCGGACCGGTAGATGACCCGTGCGGCGGCGTACTTGGCCAGCAGCGCGTCGGCCGCCGCTTTCCACGGCGCGTCCTTCAGCGTCTCCGCGCTCACGACGACGGCATACGTGCGCGCGCGTGCGGCCGATTCGCCGGCCGGCGACGGCATGGAGAGCAGCGACAGGCCGGCCAGGACGCCGGCGATGGCGTTGCGCAACCGGCCGGAAAAGGCCGCGGGACGGGGCGCCGTGCGGGACCGCCGCTGCGGTGCGTGTGCGGGGCCGGGCGCGGTGGGATGCGGAGGGATGGGCATGCGGGAAGACTCCGCGATGAGGGGCCGGTCGTACGGGCGCGCCGCCGCCCTGCCTGCCGTTGTCCCCGGCCGGCGGGATGCGTTTCGAGGCGCGGCCATCCAGGCAGCCGGATCTCCGGCAGGGCGCACCGGGTGCGGGCGGGATGTCTCTTCGCCGAGGGTCATCTCCGCGTCGGCGTGCCGTCGGACGGTGCGTTCAGTTCGCGTTTCCATCGCTCTACGCGTCCGCTCAGATCGAACCATCGGCCGCCCATCTCGCGGCGCTTGGCATAGAGCGCCAGGTGCAGCCGGTTGACCTCCTCCGACGGCGGCCGCTCCATCTGCAGCAGGCGCTGCCACCAGCGCGCCATCTCGAGCCCCAGTCCGGATTCCTCGTCGTCCGGATCGCGCGCCAGTTGCCGTTCGTACCCGGCGACGATCTCGGCGGCGTACTCCAGGTGGGACAGGGGTGGACGCGGCATGAAAGCAGGCTCCATGCGTGCAGGGCCATCGTCTTCGTCGTGCCCGGCCGCGCGTCGAAAAAACCGCGCGGGCGGGGTCACGAAGCGTCGGGATTCTTCGCCCAGCGCACCGCGTTCACGATCAGCCGCTGGAAGGACGGGTGTTCCGTCTGGGGCTGGCCGTGGCCCAGCGCGGTGTAGACGACGCGGCCGTGACCGTACGGCTTGACCCAGGTGATGGGCCGTTCGAATCCTTTGAACCAAGTGCTCATCAGCACCTCGAAATGGCCGTACGTTTCCATCAGGTACAGCTCTTCCTCGATCGGGAAATCGTCCAGTCCCTCGCAGACCGGGTGCCAGCGGTTCTTGAGGTGGATGATCAGCTTGGGCCAGTAGTTGGGATGCGTGAGGAACTTGCCCCCGATCATGTTCAGGTAGCCGGGCGTGTTCTTGAAGGAATCCGCCGCCGAATGCACGCCGACGAAGCCCTTGCCGCCGACGATTCCGCCCAGCAGGCCCTTGGCCTGCTCGGGCGTCAGGTCCTCGCCCGTCGTGTAATCGACGATGACCTGCCAGGGCTTGATGCGTTCGGGCGTGAAGTCGTCGCGGTCCTCGGTGATCTTCACGTCGAAACCGGCGGCCTTCAGGAAACGTTCGTATAGCGGCCCCATGATGTGGAACTCGTGGAACTTCTCGGTGTGACCGCCCATCACCAGGACCTTGATCGGATCCGCCATCGGAAATTCCTTTCGTTTCAGCGCGCCTTCTCGATGCGAAAGACACCGCGCTGCTCGGTCGTGATCACCAGGTCCGCGCCGTCCCACGCCAGCGCCTCGGACTGTCCCAGCCGGATCGACCGTTGGCGCATCGTCCCGGAAAAGGGCGCGGGCCTGCCCTCCGCCCCTCCGGTCTTCTCGAACGCCACGGAATACTCCACCGTTACCACCTTGTCGAGCGATAGCAAGGCCAGGCAACGTCCGTCGGCCGAAAGGTCCGCCGCGGTGACCGTGCCGATCGCCTCCGTCTCGCCCAGCATGTCCAGCGTGACCGCTTCCCGGGGAGGCGGGTCCGGCAACGGCAGCCGCAACGCGCGCGTACGGCCCTTTTCCTTGGTGAACAGGCAAGCCCAGCCGGACCGCACGATCACGGCTTCGCAATCCTGCGCGCCGACCTCCTTGGGGTACTTGAGCAGGAAAACCTCGACGGCCAGCGGCGCCGCCGGTTCGCGGAACGGGTCGGGTTCGAGGCAACGATAGAGCGCGAGTTCCGTGCGCCGTCTGAAATTGTCGCCCACGTCCGCGATCAGCAGGCGTCCCTTCTCGTCGATCGCCAGATCTTCCCAGTCGTGGTTCTCGGCGCGCAGGGCATGGGTGCGCAGCAGTTCGCCGCTGTCCCTGACGGCGTAGATCTGCGCCGGGTTGCCCGAATCGTTCAGCGTCCAGAAGACGTCGGGATGCGCGGGACTCCTGACCAACCCGGAGGATTCGACGATCTGAGGCTCGGGCAGCGTCCCCACCCGCCGCGGTTCGGGGAGTTCCTGCCCCCATTCGACGGCCGCCCCGGCGGCAAGGAGAAACACCGACGAAAAACCGGCAGCCGCCAGGCGCGGAGGAAACGTGCTCATGCGACGACAGACTATACGGCGGCCGGCAAAAACGCCACCGCGGATCGCGTGGGTTCGTAAGGTGCAGGAACGTCAAGGTGGCGCCCAGCAAGGGGAATACCCCCCTCCGACACGGAGGAGCAGCCCTTCGAAAGGACGTGCCTTCACGGTGCAGCACCCCATCGAGGGCCGTTCCGTCTTTCCCGCTGGAAACTTGACCGGGCCTCCTCTATGATCCTCGCCATTCGATTCGGCGTTGGCATGCGGCTCGAACGGTTCAGGGGGGCCGTTCCTTCTCTTTCGAGCCGGTGCCTGGATCCCGTCGCCCAGACCGAGGACTGTCCGATGGCCGAGGAAGAGGAAAAACGCACCGAAGGGCCCGGCGAGACGCCGGCATCCGGACCGGGCGCGCCGGCGTCGCCGGCCCCGGAGACGTCGCCGGCGCTCCGGGAACACAAGACGGCCAGCGGCGTGCGCTCCGCACTCAACGCCCCGGGCAAACCCGGCGCTTCCGGCAAGACGATGGCGCTGCGCGAAGCGGCCAAACGGCAGGTGGTGGTCCGGGCCCAGGACGTCAAGAAGCTGTACCGCATGGGCACCGAGGAAGTGCACGCGCTGCGCGGCGTCGATCTGGAAATCTACGCCGGCGAATACCTTTCGATCATGGGGCCGTCGGGTTCCGGCAAGTCCACCTTCTTCAACATGGTCGGCGGCCTCGACAAGCCTTCCGCCGGCAAGGTCTTCATCGACGAAGTGGACATCGCCGCGCTGGATCCGTACGAGCTGGCCTGGCTCCGCTGCCGGAAAATCGGTTACATCTTCCAGTCCTTCAACATCATCCCGGTCATGACCGCCCTGGAGAACGTCACGCTGCCGATGGTCTTCGCCGGACTGGGCTCGGACGAAGCGCGCGACAAGGGCATCGCGCTGCTGAAACTGGTCGGCCTGGCCGAACGATGCAATCACAAACCGTTCGAACTCTCGGGCGGGCAGCAGCAGCGCGTCGCCATCGCGCGCGCCCTGGCCAACGATCCGGCCATCATCCTGGCGGACGAACCGACCGGCAACCTGGACCTCAAGACCGGCGCCGAGATCATCGACCTGCTCTCGCGCCTCAAGGAAGAACGCGGCGTGACGATCATCTCGGCCACGCACGATCACAAGATGCTGGCCGCCTCCGACCGCGTCGTCTGGATCCGCGACGGCCGCATCGACAAGATCGAACTGCGCGAGAACCTGAAGATCGAGGTCGGGACGATCGACGGCGAGCAGGTCACCTGATCCGGTACGCAGGACCGAAACCGCGAAGCCCCGGCAGGACGAACGACGACCCGTCCCCGTCCGGTCGGCCCGGACGGGGACGGGTGCGTCGAACGATCGGACGTGGGATCGCCGGTCGGCCTTCGCTTGCACAGCCCGGCACCGGAAGGCGCCGGCAATCCCGGCCGGCAGGGTGCGCGAGGTTCAGCGGTACAGCTTGGCGATCTCGCTCAGCGGCTTGGCCTTGATCTTGCCCGCCCAGCCGGCCTGGCCGAACTGCCTCATCCGCTCCGCCACCACCTTCTGCATCGCCTCGCGAGCCGGCTTCAGGTAGTCGCGGGGATCGAACTTATCGGGCGTTTCGCTGAAGACCTTGCGGATCGCGCCGGTGATCGCCAGCCGGCAGTCGGTGTCGACGTTGATCTTGCGCACGCCGTTCTTGATGCCGCGCTGGATCTCCTCCACCGGCACGCCGAAGGTCTGCTTGATCTTGCCGCCGAACCGGTTGATGATGTCCTGCAGCTCCTGCGGGACGGACGAGCTGCCGTGCATGACCAGGTGCGTGTTGGGCAGCTTCTTGTGGATCTTCTCGATCTGGCTCATCGCCAGCACTTCACCCGTCGGTTTGCTGGTGAACTTGTACGCGCCGTGGCTGGTGCCGATGGCGACGGCCAGCGCATCGACGCCGGTCTGCTTGACGAACTCGGCGGCCTCGTCCGGGTCGGTCAGCATCTGTTCGCGAGAGAGCCTGCCCTCGACGCCGTGGCCGTCCTCCTTCTCGCCGGCCTGGCCGGAGAGGTGCCCCAGACAACCCAGTTCGCCTTCGACCGACACGCCCTTGGGGTGCGCCAGCGCGACGACCGCCTGGGTGACCTGGACGTTGTAGGCGAAATCGCCGGGCGTCTTGGCGTCTTCCTTCAGCGAGCCGTCCATCATGACCGACGTGAAGCCCTGCTCGATGGCGCTCCTGCAGGTCTCCGGGCTGTTGCCGTGGTCCTGGTGCAGGGCGACGGGGATGTTCGGATAAAGCTCGACGGCCGCCATCATGAGGTGGTACAGGAAGCGGTCGTTGGTGTACTTCCGCGCGCCGCGGCTGGCCTGGATGATGACGGGCGAATCCGTTTCCTTGGCGGCCTCCATGATCGCCTGGATCTGTTCCATGTTGTTGACGTTGAAGGCGCCCACGCCGTAGTTGTTCTCGGCGGCGTGATCCAGCAGCTGGCGCATGGCTACCATCGGCATGACCGTTCTCCTTTGAATGCGGAAGACCGCGCTGAAATGTCCCGGTGAACGCACACGGGGAAGCAGACGGGAAATCTACAACCCGTGAGGTCCAGTTCAAGTGACGGCGCGGTCCTCAACCCTGCGACCTTTCCCGTTTGGCCAGGTCTTCGATCAGCTTGGCCGCCAGCGCCGTCCAGCCCGTCTGATGGCTCGCGCCCAGTCCCCGGCCGGTGTCGCCGTCGAAGTATTCGTGGAAGAGCAGCAGGTCGCGGAAGGCGGGATCGCGCGCGTAGCGCTCTTCGCCGCCGTGACAGGGCCGATGGCCGTCCGCATCGCGCAGGAAGAGCCGCGTCAGACGCCGCGCGATCTCGTCGCCCGCTTCGCGCAGGTTCATCCGCACGCCCGACCCGCGCGGACATTCGACCGTCAACCCGTCGCCGTAGAAGCGATGGTAGCGCTCCAGCGCCTCGACGAGCAGGAAATTCACCGGCAGCCAGACCGGTCCGCGCCAGTTGGAGTTGCCGCCGAACAGATGGCTGTCGGACTCGGCCGGCACGTAGCGGACCGTGCGCGTCTCGCCGTGCACGCGGATCTCGTACGGGTGCCGCGCGTGGTGCCTGGAGAGCGACCGGATGCCGAACGGCGAGAGGAATTCGTTCTCGTCCAGCAGGTACCGAAGGACCGACTCCAGCCGCTCGCGCGACGGGATGGCCAGCAACCGCAGGGAACGGTCGGGCCCGTGGCCTTCCATCAGCGAGACGTCCTTGCGCAGGTCCCGGCGGTGGATCAGGAACCACTGCAGGCGCCGCGAGAAACCCGGCAGGCGCGCCAGGTCCTCCGTGTGGAGCACCTCGACCGCGAAGAGCGGCACCAGGCCCACCATCGAGCGGATCCGCAGGGGCTGCGAACAGCCGTCGCAGACCAGGCGGTCGTAGTAGAACCCGTCGCGCGCATCCCACAGGCCCGCATCGCCCTGGGCGTGCATCGCGTCGACGATGGCCACGAAATGCTCGAAGAACTTCGAGGCCACATCCTCGTAGGCGGCGTTGTGGCGGGCCAGTTCCAGCGCGATGGCCAGCATCGTCGTGCAGTAGAAGGCCATCCACGCCGTGCCATCGGCCTGCGCGATCCGTCCGCCGACCGGAAGCGGCTTGGAACGGTCGAAGACGCCGATGTTGTCCATCCCCAGGAACCCGCCGCCGAAGATGTTGTTCCCCTCGGGATCCTTCCGGTTCACCCACCAGGTGAAGTTCATCAGCAGCTTGTGGAACGCGCGCTCGAGAAACGCCAGGTCGCGCGCGCCGGCCGCCCCGGTCATCTTGTACACGCGCCAGCAGGCCCACGCGTGCACCGGCGGATTGACGTCCGAGAACTCCCATTCGTACGCCGGCAACTGGCCGTTCGGATGCAGGTACCATTCGCGCAGCAGCAGCAGCAGTTGATGCTTCGCAAAGTCCGGGTCCACGTTTGCGAAAGGGATCATGTGAAAGCCCAGATCCCACGCGGCGAACCAGGGATACTCCCACTTGTCCGGCATCGAGAGCACGTCCCGCGCGAAGAAATGCCGCCACTCCGTGTTGCGGATCTTCAGTCGCGAGGCCGGCGGAGCGGCGATGTCGCGGTCGCCCTGGAGCCAGTCGTGCACGGAGTAGTGGTAGAACTGCTTCGTCCAGATCAGCCCGGCATGGGCCTGCCTCAGCACCTGGCGCCGGTCGGCGTCGAGCCCCGGAGGCGCAAGCGAGGCGTGAAACGCGTCGGCCTCTTCGATCCGGCGACAAAACGTCTCGTCGAATCCCGCCCCGAACCAGTCGCCCGCTCCGGCCGCTTCGGGACGGAAGCGCAGCCGCACCTCGAACCGCCCGCCGGCGGGCACGTCTACCCGCAGGTGCGCCGCCGCCTTCGTCCCGATCGGACGCGGGTTGACCGCCTCCCGCCGACCCTCCACCACGCAGGCGTGAAACGCATCCTTCACGTACGGCGTGTGGTTCTCGGTGCCCCAGAGCCGCTCCGAATGGCTCTCGTTCTCGGTGAAAAGCCACTCGACGGGCGTCCCGTCCCGCGGCTCCTCGAACGCGATGAGGTACCTGCCGAGCGTCTCGTGGGTCGCGCGGAGGAGCGGACCGCGCGCGCCGTCCGGGCGCCCCCGGCGACCGGATGCGCGGGCCGCCGGCGTTTCCACGGGGCGCAACGAGGGTTTCCGCGTGCAGCCTTCGTGCTGGCAACCCCAGATCCAGGTGTTCCGGAACCAGAAGGTGGGCAGGAGGTGCAGCGGCGCGGCCACGGGCCCGCGGTTGACGACCCCGATCCGGATCAGGATGTCGTCCGGATCCGCCTTGGCGTACTCGACGAAGACATCGAAGTAGCGGTCGCCGTCGAAGACGCCGGTGTCGAGCAGTTCGAACTCGGCGCCGCCCAGTCCGCGCCGCGCGTTCTCGGCGCGCAAACGCTCGTAGGGGAACTCGGCCTGCGGATACTTGTACAGCGCCTTGCAGTACGACGCGGTGGGCGTGGCGTCGAGGTAGTAGTAAAGCTCCTTGCAGTCCTCGCCGTGATTGCCTTCGAGGGAGGAAAGCCCGAAGAGCCGCTCCTTCAGGATGGGGTCGCGTTCGTTCCAGAGCGCCAGGGCGAAGCAGAGGCGGCATTGGCGGTCGGTGAAGCCCAGCAAACCGTCCTCGCCCCAACGGTAAGCGCGCGAACGGGCGTGCTCGTGCGGGAAGTAGGCCCACGCGTTGCCGTCGTGCGAATAGTCCTCCCGGACCGTGCCCCACTGGCGCTCGGCCAGATACGGACCCCAGCGCTTCCAGTTGCGCGTCCGCGCCGCATCCTCCGCCAGACGCCGGCGCTCGGCGCAGGGAGCCGCAACCGGGGGTAGGGGAGGGGTCCGCGACCGGGCCATTCGATTCGTTCCGGGTGTGCCTGCAGAAGGTGGTATCGCCTGGGGCGGCAGGAGGCAAACGCGGTTTTGCGCCTCCGCGGGTCACTCCTTCCGGCGTCCCACCCTGCCCAGTACCGTGCCGCAGAAGTACCTGACCCAGTGCGCCGCGGATGCGGGTCCGGATCGAGGCGCGAGCGAGGAGCATATCCGGAGGAGATCTGTGACGAGCGAGCAACGAAGAGCCGGGCCCGCAGACGCAAACAATGGGTCAGGTACTTCTGCGGCGCGGTACTCAGGTCCACCGGTTCCAGCCCCAGGTGCAGCGCCGGCGAACCGGGTTTGTAGCGATAGTCGCCCGAAGCCGTCACCGAGTCCCGTTCAGCCGGCGTTTCCAGGCGGCGATTTCCCGTCGCACGTGGGCCGGATTCGGTGCGCCTTCCGACCGGTAGGCCGCCACCATCCGGTGGGGGCTCAGGACGTGGAGCACCCCGGCCAGCTTGGGATGGACGGCGCACCGCTCGGCCTCGCTCAAGGCCGACAGCGGCCGCTCCTTTTCGAGCGCCTTGCGCACGAGCGTCCCGGCGACATGGTGGGCTTCGCGGAAGGGGAGCCCTTGGCGCACGAGGTACTCGGCGACGGCGGTGGCGTCCAGATAACCGTCGCGGCAGGCGGCCTCCATGCGGTCGCGCCGGAAGGAGACGTGGCGCAGCAGGGCGGCGAGGATCTCCAGGCAGGCGGCGTGCTGGCGGGTGGCGGCGAAGAGCGCCTCCTTGTCCTCCTGCAGGTCGCGGTTATAGGTCAGCGGCAGGCCTTTCAGCAGGATCATGAAGTGCTGCAGGCAGGCCACGGCGTGGGCCGTCTTGCCGCGGATCAGTTCCAGCACGTCGGGGTTGCGCTTCTGCGGCATGATCGAACTGCCGGTGGTGAAGGCGTCGTCGATCTGCAGGAACCCGAACTCGACGGTGGCGAAGAGGATGAAGTCCTCCGCCAGCCGGGACAGGTGCAGCGCGCAGACGGCCTGCGCATAGGCGAAATCCAGCAGGAAATCGCGGTCGGCCACGGTGTCCATCGAGTTGGCGGTGCAGCCGCTGAAGCCCAGCCGCTTGGCGACCCGGCGCCGGTCGATGGGGAGCGAGGTGCCGGCCAGCGCGCAGGCGCCCAGCGGAAGAAGGTCGGCGCGGCGGAAGGCGTCGGCCAGGCGATCCTTGTCGCGCTCCAGCATCTCGACGAAGGCCAGCAGGTAGTGCCCGCAGGTCACCGGTTGCGCGCGCTGCAGGTGCGTGTAGCCGGGCATGACGTCGGCGGCGTGACGCTCGGCCAGCGCGACCAGCGCGTGCTGCACTTCCTCGATCAGCGCCGCCATGCGGCGACACTCGTCGCGGACCCAGAGCCGTTCGTCGAGTGCGATCTGGTCGTTGCGCGAGCGGGCCGTGTGCAGCTTCCTGGCCGGCGCGCCGATACGCTCCTCCAGCGCGCGTTCGATGTTCATGTGGACGTCTTCGAGTTCGCGCCGGAAGACGAAGCGGCCGGCGGCGATGTCGGCGCCGATGGCTTCGAGCCCCCGTCGGATCGCGGCCTCCTCCTTCGCCGTCAGCAGCCCGACGGCCCGCAGCATCGCGGCGTGGGCCAGGGAGCCCTGGATGTCGTGGCGATAAAGCGCCCGATCGTAGGAAACCGACTGGGCGAACGCTTCCAGGCGCGGATCGGCAGGCCGGCTGAAAACGCCGCTGCGCGAGGGTGAGCCGTGCGCGGACCTGCGCTTCGCCATGATCGATTCCTCCCATGAAAATGACAGACCATCCCTTCGCCGTTTTCCTGACGGTGCAGACAAACGGAATGGCCGGACCTGAAGTGGGCCGAGCGAATAGCGCCATCGCAAACTCGCGGAACCCGGGCGGTTCCGCGAGCCTTGCAGATTAGGTGCGCTGCTTCTTGAGCAACCGGCGATTACGACGCTTCTTGCTGCCGACTTTGCGGCGGCGACGCGGCTTGAAGGCCATGTAACACCCTCCTGTTGCGGATGCGAATCCCACCGACCTGTGCGGAAGACATTATGCACGATTTCACGATGTCGGCAAGAAAACGTAAGCGATGGGCTGACGGATGGATGCGTCTCGAATGAATAGAAAGCGCCTGCAGGAAATCTTTTGCGAAATGCCACCTGTGCGGCCATGCCCCCCGCATCCCCCCATCCCCTTGGCGGATCGCTTGAAAGGTGCCCTCGCATTTCGGTATGGTAGAATCCGCAGAAAGGTCGTGCGGGCGCACGGAAAGGACTCCAGCCATGTTCGGTCCTCCACAGTACGAGCATACGCAGACGGGTTGGATTCACTGGCTGATGTACGCGCTGGCGGCGGCGATGCTGTGCGTCTTCTGCCTCTACCCGACGCACCCGGCGGTGCGGATACAGATGCCGGTCATGGCCGTGGTTTTCCTGCTGCCGGCCTTCCTGTTCCGGCACCTCACGGTCCGCGACGAGAGCGAGCGGCTGGCGATCGAATTCGGGCCCCTGCCCCTGTTCCGCAGGCGCGTTCCGTACGCCGAGATGCTCGGCGTGGGCATCGGGCGCACGTCCTTCCTGAACGGCTGGGGCATCCACTACTGCGATGGCGGCTGGCTCTGGAACATCGCCGGGTACGACTGCGTGGTGCTGGAGCTGACGGAGGGCCGCACGTTGCGGATCGGCACCGACGAGCCGGAGAAGCTCTGCGAATTCCTTCGGTCCCGGTTGTCGGCAAGCCGCTAGCGGCCCGTCGAAAAAGGGGCTTGGGTTTCCCCTCTCCCCTCTGTGGCTGCTCATTACCCACGTCTTTCTCCTCCTTTTCCCGGTGGGCTGCTCATTACCCACATCTTTCTCCCCCCTTTCCCGGTGGGAAAGGGGGGCAGGGGGGGATAGGACAAGGAAGCGCCCGCAGAAGATCTTCTCCCCTCCCCATTCGCGCGAAGCGCGAATGGGGAGGGGCAGGGGGGAGGGGTTTTATGACGGGCTGCCGGCCGCGATCGGACCTGGGCGCGTTCTCACGTGCGCTCGTCGCACAGATGGCACGCGGCGAACCGGTCGCCGGGCAGCTCGCGCAGCGCGGGCGTCTGTTCCCTGCATGGTCCGAAGCATTCGCGGCAGCGCGGATGGAAGGCACAGCCCGGCGGCAGCCTTCCGGGGTCGGCCACCTCGCCGCCCAGCGAGAAGTCCATCGGCCGGTCCGGGTCGGGGTTCGGCACCGCCGACAGCAGCGCCTTCGTGTACGGGTGCCGGGGATCCCTGAAAAGCGGTTCGGTCGCCGCCAGCTCCACGATCCGGCCGGCATACATCACCGCCACGCGATCGCAGAGGTGTTCCACGACGCTCAGGTCGTGCGCGATGAAGATGTAGGTCAGGCCCATTTCCTGCTGGAGGTCCTGGAGCAGGTTGATCACCTGCGCCTGCACCGAGACGTCCAGCGCCGA
>Ga0073932_1005342_pt1 | contig 14067 bp, 9 predicted proteins | sample DewCreD2012metaG_FD_76967 | JGI IMG/M metagenome (GOLD analysis project Ga0073932, IMG submission 76967) | Hot spring sediment bacterial and archeal communities from British Columbia, Canada, to study Microbial Dark Matter (Phase II) - Dewar... ... | reverse complement strand
TGGCCATGGACATCGCCGCCGCCATGGACGAGATCAAAACGCGCAATCCCGCGATCGGCTTCCTGGAGCATGTCCGCTCCGGCCTGCGCGTCGGGCGCGCCGTCACCGGAACGATGACGACCACGCTGTTGCTGGCCTACACCGGCAGCCACATCACCATGTTCATGGTCTTCCTGGCCAGGGGCCTCCATGCGGCCAATCTGCTCAACGCCCCCTTCGTGGCCGCGGAAGTCCTGAACATTCTGGTGGGCAGTTTCGGCGTGGTGACGGTGGCGCCGTTCACCGCGCTCGTGGCAGGGATGCTGCTGCGAAACGCCGGCCCGCAGTCCCCCCGCCCCGAGCGCGCTTAGCCATCTTCTTTCTCCTGTGGCGCCCGGCGTTGGGCGACAGGGATCAGACGTCCGGACGGAACGACAGCGACTCCAGGCACGCGCGCATCGCCTTCAGATCGCCCTCGGCGACGCAAAGGTCGATGCCCCGGGTAAACCGCGCCAAACCATGCGCCTTCAGCGCATGGCCCCCGCTGAGCAGCACACGCAGCCGCGATTCTGCGAACGCCTCGGCGAATATGTCGAAGCTGAACTCGATCGTATACGGGGATGCTGAGTCTGCGCAGGCGGGCGGGTCAAGGAATTTGGCTTGGGACCGTCTGGCTCGGGACTCCAATCTGAGAGCGGCCTTGGCAGTTCTGGATTGACCGAAGACTGCGGCGCCGTGAGCATGATGTTTGGCGCAATGAACCGTCACTTGATGGTTGCAATCGGATCTGACTGTCGGCGAGCGGGCCGACCATCGCTTGACTTGCCACCGAGATCCGTATAGACAGTCCTGCATAATCTGCCTGCTCATCGTCGTCCAAGATCAGCGTGGAGCGGTTGCTGTGCCCAAGAAAATCCGGCAGTTGATGGCCATGCTGGAGAAGGCCGGCTTCACAGATCGAGGCGGAAAGGGCAGCCATCGGAACTACCTGCATCCCTCCGGCGTGAAGTTGACGCTGTCGGGTCGGGCCGGCGACGACGCGCGTCGGTATCAGGAGCGGGATGTGGAGCAGGCGCTCGCGGAGATTCGTCATGATGAAACCCAGTGATCGCTACGTCAAAGTTGTGGAGTGGAGCGAGGAAGACCAATGCTACATTGGCCGTTGTCCCGGCTTGATGCTGGGCGGCGTGCATGGGAAGGACGAGCGAAAGGTCTATCGCGAACTATGCAAGGTCGTGGATGAGTGGATCGAGATTCATCGCCAGGAATCGCTTCCCCTCCCACGCGCGACGGCCGGACGGCGTTACAGCGGGAAGATCGTCCTGCCCGTCGGCAAGGCCCTGCACGAACGCCTCGCCCACAAGGCGCGAGCCAAAGGCAAGTCCGTCGCGCGGTATTGTCGCGAAGCTCTCGAGCGCGTCGTCATCAGATGATGGCCCCCGGCAATATCCAGGATAATCTGAATTGATCTTGCATCCATTTTCAGGCCAGACGACAGCCTGTTGAACGTCAGTCTCGATGTGTCACGCGCACAAGCGGGCACCGACCTCATTCACGGAGAGTATCCGTATAGTGATCCCCGAAACTCGTGTCGTTGTCGCATGCGCCTTTGCGCTCTGCGCTCTTCTACCTGCTCGCCAGTCCCAGTCGAATGGCGGAGTGGGGTCCGTAGAGCCGCCGCGGCCCATTCCTTGTGGAATCGGTCTGGCTCGAGAAAGAGCGGTGGAAGTGGACTTGTGGGATGAGGCGTTCTTCGCCGTGGTTGAACGCGACATCCCAAAACTGGAAAGGCTCAAGGCTGATGGATATGATCTGAACCAACGGGACCGGTTCGCACGTTCCCTGCGGGACGTTGCGCAGTTCTATGAATTCTGCGATGTGGACATGGCACTGCGCGAAATGGGTGTTCTTGACGTTCCGGATGGCTTCTTTTCATCCGATGAAGTCACTCAGGCTGTTCGAGCGCAAGACCTCGAGCAGGTCGAATCGTTGTTGGCCCGTCATCTAAATCCAGACCAGCTGGGCGACTTCTACGGCTCTCCTTTTGTCGTCGGACTGATCATTGCCTCGGCCAAGAGCGGCGGCGATGCGCTGCTGGCTCAGATTGCGGATCGGCAGCCACGCTTTGACTTGTTCTGGTCCGGTGGTCAAGAAGCCCTGACTGAGATCATAGCCCGTGCGAGTTCTGACACCATCCAGCAATTGATTTCGCCGGAAGCCTTGCCAGAGTTGTCCGGGCAACTCGACCGATTCAGCCGTGAGCGAGCGGCTATTCTGGACGCAGCGCTGAGAAGAGGAGATGTCGGAACGTTGGAATATCTGAACAGGAATTTTCTGAAAATGGCGGATCATGGCGGCCTCCAAGTTCATTCAGGTCATCACAACAGTGTCCCCGCCCATATAGGCATGAACCCGTCGCGTGAGGGTCGCAAAGCCACGTGGACATGGTTGCGGGAGACTGGTCTCGACGCCGGAATAGCCGGCCCTCACGTCTTCGAGCAGATATCGAAGCAGACAGACGCTGACTACGCTTCTGAAGTTCTCAATGATTGGAGAGCGCGCCTGCCAAACGTATCCGTTGCCTTGCCGCCCGAGGCCCAGGCAAACCAGCTGCCTTCGTCGGCGGCGAAGACCAGCACCGTCACGCCCACCTCGGGCCAGCCGAAGGCCGCCAGTGAGACTGAACGCGGGCACACGTCGGCGTCTTCTCCCGCGGCGTCAGCTTCTGACACGCCGACGACCCGCATCGTGCGCATCGTCGGAGATTTCGACGCCAACAATCTTCCCGCGCCCTCTCTCCAAACACCCGTCACGACAAGCGCGTTCATAATCGAAGGTGTGATCCGCCAGTTCAAAGACTACTTCACAGATTGGGAGGCGGATTACTCATTGCGCTTTCCCGGTCGTCCCGAGCGATTCGTGCTGGGAAAGCATGCGCCAGGATGGCAATACTTAGACCCGAAAGAGGTCGCTTTAGAGTGGTTGCTCGAAGGTAAGTACCTGATGGTTCGGTGGACTGAGTTTGCGGACGGAACTGGCCACATTACCACGGATTGCCGACTCATTCTGGCGCCGGACCAAACGGGCGCATGGAGAGAGAAGTTGCGCTCAGGCGAGCTCGTGTATAGCAGGAGCGGATCCACATACAGGTATTCGGGCCAACAGAACATCCAATATGATTCCAAAGAAAAAATCTTCATCTTCACAAGCAGCTCAATGAGCGCCACGGCCGATGTCGCGGGCAGACGATTCCCGCAGCCCTTTTCTCCCATGTATGACTTCATCAGGAAAGACGGTTACGGTGAGGAGCACATCAAGCACAGGGTGGTGAGCCACTACAAAGACACGGGCGAGGCAATAGAATTCCTGGATGGCAAGAGTTGGTTGATCGAAGAGGAGGGAACTCCGCTGATTGATATCGGCTCTTACCTTGAGAAGTCTCTGGCGGAAATGCGTGACCTTAATCCAGACCTGAAGGGCATCTACTGCGAAGGCGACATTCTGGTGTCAACAGATGTCAAGCCGCGGGAACGCTGACTGAGACCGGCTCCGCGCGATGTCTTCGGCGCGGGGCCAGTCGGCCGGGGTGGTGATCTTGAGGTTTTCGATCGAGCCCATGACGAGGTGGGGGGCGTGGCCGATGAATTCGAGGGCGGCCGCGTCGTCGGTCAGATCGAGACCGGCTTTCTCGACGGCCTCGAAGGCGCGCGCCAGAAGGGCGCGCTGAAAGACCTGGGGCGTCTGGGCCAGCCACAGGCGGTCGCGGTCGAGGGTCTCGATGATTTTTCCCCCGGCGTCGGCGCGCTTGACGGTGTCGGTCATGGGAATGGCGAGGAGGGCGCCGCCGTGTTCGCGGGCGGCGGCGATGGCCTGCTCGACGCCCTCGCGCGGCGGAAAGGGTCGGGCGGCGTCGTGGATGGCGACGATGTCCACATCCGGGGGAAGAGCGCGCAGGCCGGCGAGCGAGGAATCCTGGCGGCGGGCGCCGCCGTTGGCCCAATAGAGGGGTTTGGGGGATGCGGCGGAATCGGGATGGGAGGGCGTGGGGGCGGGAGCGGAAAGGGGCGGTGTGGGCGCGGCTGAGGTTTGGACAGGAGCGGGGACGCTCCAGCCACTTGCGGCGCCTACAGGAGCGGGGACGCTTCTGACACTTGCGGCGCGGCAACGGAGTTGGGCTTCTCTGGCGATGGCGCGGGCGGCGTCGCGCCACTGCGGCTGCGTTACGATGCAGATCGCGTCGATCGCGTCGAGGCGTTCAAAAAACTCGATGCTCCAAGCCAGGGCCGGGCGTCCCAGAATCGGCTGGAGTTGCTTGGGCGGGGCGTCGGGGCCGGCGCCCATGCGCTCGCCCCGGCCTGCCGCCACGATAACCACCGCTGTCAAGGCTGCTGCCATTTTCTGGGTTGAAAAGCGGCGTCGCCGCCGCGCTCTGCCGCCGCACTCCACACCATGCGCGGCTTTGGGACGTAGAAGGTTTGTCCGGCGCCCATCCGTCAGCCAATGGACTGAAAGCCAGTGGCCGAAGAGGGGAGCGCAGGCGTGCCGCCCGCGCGCCGCCCGTTTCAGGCCCAGTCGCGCCGCTTCATGATGTATCCGGCGGCGGCGGCGAACACTACAAACCACACCGCCGGGATGATCATGGCGCGCCAGGTTTCGGGCATGTCCCACCGGTTGGGCGTGCCGGCGGCGAACTTGTTGACCAGCTCCAGGGGCACGGAGAAGTAGTTGCTCCACACCAGCGGCGCGATGGTCACGCCGCGCCGCAGCGAGATCAGCTGTTTGAGCGGTTCGAGCGCCACGAGCAGGCCCGCGGCCGTGCCCACGGCGGCGCCGACATTGCGAAACAGCACCGAGAAGAAGACGGCGAAGGCCGCCGTGGCAAACAGCGGCGGCAGCGTCATTGCCAGCGTCAGGGCAAACTGCCGCCAGAACTGGGCGACGACGTGGCGGGGGTCCACCATGCGCATCGCGCCCCATTCGGCCATGCCGCCCAGGTCGGCGTATCCGTGCGTGGCGGCGACGACGGCGATCGTCACGCCCGCGCCGGCGCCCAGCAGCAGGGCGGCGTAAGCCAGCGCCGTGAGGAACTTGGCCGTCAGCAGGCGCATCCGGCTGATGGGCCGGCACAGCACATAGTGCAGCGTGCGGTGCGAGGTTTCGCCCGCGACGAGCGTGGCGGCGAAGATCGTCACGAAGACCGGCAGCAACATGCCCGCCATGGCCTGCATGGTCTGGACCAGTTTCTCGAATCCGGTCAGGGGGCGCGACAGCGACACGTCGGTGTAGTAGGTCAGGGTGCGCGGCCACAGGGCGGCCATCACGGCGACGGCGCCCAGGCCGATATAGGGCATTTTGGCGCGCGCGTGCTTGCGGACTTCACACGCCAGCAGCGTCATCACCGTTGGCATGCGGCGCCGTGGGGGCGCCTCAGAGGGGTCGTGCGCGGTTTCAGAGTCCATGGATGGGCAGATAGTGGCCCGTTGCCGGCGCCGAGTCAAGCCCGCGGAATCGGCGGAAGGCCAAAACATTCGCTTGCGCCCGAGGCCGGTTTGCGGGCACACTCAAACGCCTTTGTGACACGCAAGAGGTGTGGTTATATTTTATAGCTAGGCCTCTGTGCGGTTCACAGAAGGTCGCAGGCGTCGCGGGCGGGAAGGATTCCCCCGCCGATGGCCGCTTCGAAACGAGAAATCATGCCTATTTTCACCCGGAAGCCTAAGAAGTCGTTTGATCTGTTCGTCGTCCGCCCCTCGAAGTATGATGAAGAGGGCTACGTGGTGCGTTACCTGAAGGGCGTCCTGCCCAGCAACACGCTCAGCGTCCTGGCGGCCCTGGCCCAGGAAGCGTTTGATTCGGGCCGTTTAGGGCCCGACGTGGAAACCCGCGTCCATATCCTCGACGATGTGGTGCAGGAGATCGACGTCAAGCGGCTGCGCAAGCGTTTCATCGGGCCGAACCGCCGCGCGGCGGTGTGCCTGGCCGGCGTGCAGACCAACCAGTTCCCCCGCGCCACGGACCTGGCGCGCCGCTTTAAAGACGCCGGCTTCGAGACGCTCATCGGCGGCTTTCATGTCAGCGGGGCCATCGCCCTGTCCGAGACGATGCCGCCCGAATGCCAGGCGCTGATCGACGCCGGCGTCACGCTGGTCAAGGGCGAGGTCGAGGACTGCTTTGGCGACATCCTTGAAGACGCCTATCATGGCCGCCTCAAGCCGTTTTATGACATCGTCAACAAGCCCGACATCGACAAGGCGCCCATTCCGCTCATCGACCCCATTTATCAGAAGCACTTCGCCTATCCGCGCATGGGCACGATCGACGCCAGCCGCGGCTGTCCCTTCGATTGCTCGTTCTGCACGATCATCAACGTCCAGGGGCGCAAGATGCGCTGCCGCTCGGCCGAGAAGATCGCCCAGCAGGTGGAGGCGAACTTCAAGCGCCATCGGATCGATTACTACTTTTTCACTGACGACAACTTCGCCCGCAACAAAAACCGCGACGCCATCCTCGACGCCCTGATCGACCTGCGCGAGAACAAGGGCGTCGCCATCAACTTCATGATGCAGGTGGACACCAAGGCGTGGCGCATCCCCGGCTTCGTTGACCGCGCCTCGCGCGCGGGATGCTCCCAGGTCTTCATCGGCATCGAATCGCTCAACGCCGCCAATCTCGAAGCCGCCGACAAGACGCAAAACTCGGTGGACGACTTTGGCCAGATGATCGACGCCTGGCATCAGGGCGGCATCGCCTGCCACGGCACGCTGATCATCGGCTTCCCCCATGACACGCCCGAATCGGTCGCCGCCGACGTTGAGCGGCTCAAGCAACTGGGCCCCGACCAGTGTTCGTTCTTCATGCTGACGCCGCTGCCGGGATCGGTGGATCACGTCCGCAACCAGCGCAACGGCGTCTGGATGGACCCCGACTACAACAACTTCGATTCGTATCACGAGACGATGCGGCTGCCCAATTTCGCCCCCGGCCAATGGCAGGAAACCTATTGGAAGGCCTGGGCGTCGTTCTATTCGTTCGAGAATATGCGCGCCATTTTGCGCCGGTGCAACGAACGCACCTACTGGGGCATCTTCAAGAACTTCATGTGGTATCGCAACGCCCTGCGCGAAGGCATCCACCCGATGATCACCGGATTGTGGCGCCTGCGGCCGCGGACCGACCGCCGGCCCGGCTTCGCCGTCGAGGGGCGGCTGCGCCATGCCCTGCGCCGCTGGCGCGAGGGATGGCAGACCGTGCGCGCCTTTGTCGCCCTGTTCTTTGAACTCGAAGAATTGTGGCTTCAGACGCGGCTGAAGGGCGAGACCACCTCGCCGGGCTATCTGGCCGCGCTGCGCGACAAGCTGGGCGAGAACGTCCAGAGCCTGAGCAAGTCCATCACCACGCAGGCCGCCGGCGTTCGCGACGCGATCGGCGACCGGACGGCCTCGGCGCGCGAGTGGATCAACGAAAGCGCCTCGGGCGTTTCGCAGCGGTTTCGCGCGGGCTTCGACCGGTTGCAGCGCACGCGCGAAGAAAGCATCAACCTGGGCAACAACCTGCGGGGGAGGCTGGCGCGCCTGTTGGTGCGATGGAACAACGCGGGCCGGCGCGGCGCCATCCAGTCGCGCGCGCATCTGCGCAGCTACTGGTCGGCGCTGGGGTCCTGGGTGCGGCGGGGACGGCTCATCCGCGTTGCGGCCGAAACGCCGCGCATCATGTATAACTTCTGCCGCGACGTGCGGCTTTCGGTCACCTTCTTCGTTTATTTCCTGCACGAACTGACCTGCGAGTAACCCCCCGTCAGGGCGCCCGGCGCCAAGGGATTGGCATTCCGGGGCGATTCCGCGTCCACCTGCGCATCTGCCATTCCATCCGTGTTAAATCAAGCCCCTTGCCGTCGAGAGACTTGGGCCTGGATGGCTCTGTGATTGGCGGGCTCTCCCCGGCCTGTTGTTCGGCGGCGGGGGGCGTCAAGCCCGCGAGCATCGATACCGTCTCATTGATCTCGTTGCGCAGGCCGGGGTCCGCGGAAGACGCGCAGGCTGTCAAACTTTCGGCGGCCTGCGCCGTGGCGAAGATCGCGGGATGGGCGCGCGCCGCGCGGCAGACGCCCCGGATCGCTCCGCGCAGCAAGGGGGGATGATCCAGCAGGTTGCCGTCTTCACGAAGGTAGGATACCAGCAGGGCGGCGTATTCGCGGGCCAGGCCGTCATGGCGGGCGAGAATCTCGCCCAACGCCTCCGGCGCGCCCCAGCCGATGGCGCCGGCCTCCTCGGTCAGGCTCCAGTGGAGCCGCCGCACGACGTCGCGGGCCGCCTCGATGTTTTCGCGGGCCAGGCGGGAAACGACGCTGCCCAGCGCGGCGATGGCCCGGTCTTTGAGCCGTTCGTCCGCGCTGGGCAGATGGGCGATCAGGTGTGGCGTCAGCGGGCGCAGGGGCTGGGCCAGCAAGTCGGCGAGGGCGGCGTCAAAGTCGTCCGCGTTCAGCCACTGGCGCACGGCGTCCTTGAGGCGCCGGCGTCCGGCGCCCGCCACGGCCGGCCGCTTCAGGCGCATGCGCGTGCCCGCTCCCGAGCGGCCGTCACTGATGCTTGAGGTAGATCGTGCCGCAGATGAAGGCGCGCGAGGCGTTGTCGCCGCTCATCGTGATCTCGGAATAGTTGCTGCCGATCATCTGGTTGCGGATGAATCCGATCTGCTCGCGCTGCAAGACGCCCATGAGCGTCTGGCGGACGGCGGCCGGATCGTTGGCGCCCAGGCCGCGTTCGAGCAGCTGCTCGACGCGTTCATTGCGGTCGCAGCCGGCGACGATGTGGATGCGCTCGGTTCCCGGCTGGGCGTCCATGCGCAGCCAGCCCACGGTCGGGATCACCTGCGTGCGGCCCTGCGTCAGCCGGTCGATGCGCGTGCCGACGCCTGGAGGCGGCAGGACGCTGAACGTGCCGTCGGAGCCTTCATGGATCAGGTAGATATACATGTTGTGCGTTGGAATCAGCAGCAACTGGAACCGCTGGCCGCTGGCGAAGGTGACGTTTTCGACGACGTTGGGCGTGAACGTCGGATCGCCCTCGAGCAGGACGGCGTAACGCAGGCCGACGACCTTGTCGCTGCCCTGCGGCGCCGGAATCTGGGGCGCGGCGGCGGGCATCTGCGGAATCGGCTGGGCCACCGGCGCGACAATGACCGGCGCGACGGCTGGAGCCGTGTCAACGGCGATGTTGCGCTGCCCGGCTTCCGGGGCCGGGGCTGCGGGAGTGGCCGCTGTCGCGGCCGTCGCGGCTGGAGCAGCGGCGGCATCGGCCGGGGCCGCGGTTGGCGCGGGCGGCGCCGGTTCGGCTGGATTATTGGTCACTCTCATGCTGGGTCCGCCCGACTGGGGCTGGGCCTGTTCGCGTCCGCAGGCGATGGCCAGCGCCACGACGGCGGCCATCATCAGCGTCCTGCTTGCGGCGTTCCATGCGACGTTCATGGCAACTATCCTCCGTGCAATGATTTTGGGCGTGCATTGGTCAGGCGTAATGTCGCCTGAACCGGTGTCGGACGCAAGATGAAAAGTTTGCCGGGAAAATTTACCGCCGCTGCGCCGCCGCCCGCACGCGCTCGAACACGCTGTGCTGCACGGCCGGCGACAGATTCACGAACTGGGCGCTGAGGCCGAACAGGCGCACCATCATGTATCGGAACCGTTCGGGATCGGCCTGCGCCTCGCGCAACCGCTCCTCGGAGAGGAAGTTGAGGGAGAGTTCCATGCCGCCCATGTTGAAGAACGCCCGGATCAGGCCGCCCAGGCGGTCCAGCCCCGCCTCGCCGTCAAACAGCGACGGATCGAGTTCCTGGACGTTGCTGACCCCTCCGGGAAAGCGGCGGAAATCGATGGACGCGATGGAGCGCATCAACGCCGTCACGCAGCCCTGGGGGCCGGCGGGGGAGGGTTGCAGCGACATGGACAGCGATTCGCCGCGCCGCCGGCCCGACGGCGTCGCGCCGGTTTTGGGCTGCGAGCCGGCGATCATCGACGTGGCGACGCCGAAGATCATCGGCCAGAACGGGCCGCCATAGGCCGTCTTGTGAGGCGCAAAGCAGTCGGCGAAAAACTCCGCCTCCTCCCGCGCGAGGGCGTTGATGGCCGCGTCGTCCTGTCCATAGCGCGGGAAGCGATGAATGACGGCCTGGCGCAGGTCCTCGCGCCCCTCCCAGTCTTGCTGGAGGATGCCGCGCAGTTCGCTCAGGCTGACGCTTTGTTCTTCGAAGACCAGGCGGCGCAGGGCATACAGCGAATTGGCGATGTCGGCCACGCCGTCCAGCGTCACGCCCACCGGATCATACTTGGGCTGTCCGGCGGTCAGGTCGCGCGCCTGTTCGATGCCCCCGCGCGACAGCAGCGTCAGCCATGGCCGCGGAAACTGAAGCGGCTCCAGGCGCTCGTCCTCGCGGATGATCTCGACGCCGGCGGCGATGATGGAACGCACGCGGCGGCGATATTCGGCCCGCAGCGCCTCGAACGAGTCAAAGGAGTCCGGAACGTCGGTCCAGACCGTATCGCCGGTGACGAGGCAGCGTCCCGCGTTGACGACCAGTTCGAGGACCTTGGGGGCGTTCAGGCCCATGCACATTGTGCGGCCCGCCGTGCGGCCAGGAATCATGACCTCGACGCATCCCAGCGGCGCGTAGTCGCGCGCGTCTTCGATTGCGATGCCCGTTCTCGCAATGGCTTCGATGGTGATGTCATCGTTGTAGAGGCTGGGGCGGCCCAATCCCAGGCGCACCACGGCGGCTGTCGCGCGCCGGAAGGCCTCCGGCGTCCCGGCGTGTAACCGGACCGACATGTCGCAGACGGCCGCGGTGGCGCCGAGGGCTTCGATAAACAGATACGACAGGTCGTTCGTCGCGTCGCGCCCGTCGGGCGTGACGCCGCCAACGGTCATGTTGGCCGAGGTCTGCGCCCCCCAGGCCTTGATGAGGAAGTGGCAGATCAGATCGAACGCGTCGTCCGGCGTCAGACGGCCGGCCGCAAGATCGGCGTCATAGAACGGCGCGAGAATCTGATCGACGCGCCCGAAGCTGGTGGCGTCGCCGACGGTGTCGAGCTGGTCGGCGCAATGGCTGAAGTAGAGGAGCTGAAGCGCCTGGGCAAACGTCGCGGGACGCGCCGTGGCGATGGCCTCGCAGTTGGCGGCCGTCGTCTCCAGACGGCTCCGCAGCACCGGCTCATCGGTCGCGGTGGCCTTTTCGCGGGCGCTCCGCGCGCAGATTTCGCAGTGGCGCGCCAGGCCCTCCAGGCAGCGGCCCATCGCCCGCAACTCGTCGCGTTCGTCCGCGGCGCTGGCGGTGGCCATCCGCGCGGCGATGCGATGGCGCAGCTCCGCGATCCCCGCATCCAGCAGAATGCCGTGATCGGGCAGCGTGTGGCCGTTGGTTCCTCCGTAGGGATGCGCGATGCCATACTTGCCGAGCCAGCCGTGCCGGGCGCGCGCGGGATTGACCGCCGCAGGACGGGGCGCCTGCTCCCGCCACCAGCGCAACTCCTCGCGCGCGGCGGCGGGAATCGGCCAGTCTTCTCTCCACCCCCGGCGTTCGGGATGCATGACCTGATTGCGCCAGGCGTCGGCATCACTGACGCCTTCATGCACGCGGAAGCGGCGATAACCGAACCCGACAATCCGCTCCTCGTCGAGAATCACCGGCTCGATCTTTTCAAAACATTGGGCGATGATTTCCGCGCGCTTGACGACGAGGGGCAGCCCGGGCTGATCGCGATAGACGCGCGTCGCGATCAGCCCACGCCCCAACGGATCGATCTCGTCTTCGAATTGCCGGACGCGGTCGCGATAGCGAAGCGCAAGGTCCGAAGCGGCTCCGTGGGGCTTGGATTCTCGTGAGTAAAGCGGCATGGTTGCCTCGAATTCGTCCAGTCCGTCCGGCCCATCCGCCCCGCCCAATCGGTCGGACCCATCCGCCCCGTCCGACTTGTCTGACCCGTCGGACCTGTCGGACCCGTCTGGCCCGCATAGCAAAGCGTCGTGAGAACAGACAAACAGCAATGCTCAAGACGAACATCCGACGCGGCTATGCGGATGCAATGGCCGTCGTCCGTGCGCGCGACGCAAGAAACACGACCACCCAAGAGAGTCCAATAATTCCAATCATCGTTATTCCGTCGAACGTCAGCGTGCAGGCGCGCTGTCAAGCGTCGCCTCAAACAGATTGTTGGCTCTGCAATCTGTTCAACGCCCTGTTGTAAACTCGATAATCATCCGCGTTCAAGCACTTGAACTCTCCAACGATTGAGTCGGGCAACACAGGCTCGCCATACGTTCCGACGTTCTCTGGCGCGTATTGGACAGCGGGCCAGTCCAAGGCCGCTGAAAGCAGTCGGACGGATTTGTCGAAGAGCTCTGTGATGCCGATGAAATCAAAGCCATCCCAAGACAACTTGGCCCGAGCGATCCACTTCGAAAATCGGTTGTGATTGTAGTTTGGTGGATTTGGCCAGCAGAATTTTTCCTTTCCGGTTAGCCACTTGCACAGGTCGATCTCCTGAACCGTCCCTCGCTTGACTCCGTAGTGAAACAACGAGATCGCGGACCGGACAGGGTCGCGCAAGAACGTCAACCATCTCGCTCCCGGTAGATTTGTCACAAGATCTCCGTAACTGTCCAAGACAGCGTGGCCATGATAGCAAAGCGGTCGTTCGACTGATTTGTCGCGATCATCTCCGTATGCCAGTTGCAGGCGGTCGCCATATACCTGTTGAAGAATGGCCAGCAGAGTCGAGCCGCCAGTCTTCGGAATGTGGATGCTTACCAAGATTGTCTCTGCGGTGTTCATCTCTCTCACCGGAGCCAACAACAGTGAGATGGACCCGCATAAGACGCGGGGGCTTTCTTTTCCGTAACCTTGAACCACGCCTTGTCAAATTGCTTGGCTACGATTTCGTTAAGTTCCTTCTCACAGTGGGGGCACAATGGGTTTTCCCGATCTCCAGCCTTCTTCAGTTCCATTGTGTTATCCTTTCTCGCGAACGTCCCGCGTCAGGTGCGCTCCGGAGGCGAAGCCGGAGGAGCGTTACCTGGACGCGATGGTTCGGTTTTCTTCATTTCATGTGTCCAAGTGTTTGCAGTGTGGAAAGGTTATCCCACTCCGCCCAGCTCTCGGCTATGGCTCCATCTTCGACTTTGTAAATCGCGATATAGGGCGCCGAAACAGAAATACCTGTCGGAGGGAACTCTCCCAATGGACCCGCCTGGGTCCCAGAGAATTCCATAATCGCTGCGACCATATCGTCTTTGGTAAAATGCTGCTTACACTCTTCGCGAGCATCTGGGAAGGTATGAAACTCCCTCTGTAAAAATGATATGAGGGCATCGACCCCGCAGATATCACCACCAGCGCGGCTATGACGAAGAAAGGAAGGAGAAACAACCTCACGAACTTTGCTCCAGTCTTTCCGGTTTACCGCATCAACAAACTCTAGGACAACGTCAGAAGCGGGGCGCGTCATATTTTTATACCGAACAATGATTATACAGTCTGTATAAAACGGCAAAGGCAGGCTGTCGCCTTCTGTATAAGAAGTCGCCGTTTCTTCTTTCGTTCTCGCATAAGTCCTTGCATACCAACGGTCTTTCTTGAAATCCTCGCAAGGCCTGTTCCGGTTTATACTGACTGCATAAGCCGGACTACATGCCGTCCATGAGGCTGCGGACTCCGTGGCCTCCTTTGTTCAAACTCTTGCCGGCGGGAGTGTTGCGGCCATGGCTGGAGGGGCGGGAGGTGAGCGGCCCGTCTGGCGGGAGTTTGCCCAGTTCCTGGATGACGTCGCTCATCGGCACGGCGACGCAGCCGATCTTCTCGACGGCCAGCCCGCCGGCGAGGTTGCCCAGGGCCACGGCCTTTTCCGGGTCGTGTCCGCCGAAGAGCGCCAGCGCGAAATAGGCGATGAACGTGTCGCCCGCGCCCGTGACATCATACACCTCGCGCGGATGGATGGGAACCATCACCGGCCGCGCGCCCTTGAGAAACAGCGCGGTGTCTTCATGACCGCGCGTGACGACGACGCCGCGCCCGCGCGTGATCGCCAGCAGCCGGCGGCCC
>Ga0073932_1005334_pt1 | contig 14083 bp, 8 predicted proteins | sample DewCreD2012metaG_FD_76967 | JGI IMG/M metagenome (GOLD analysis project Ga0073932, IMG submission 76967) | Hot spring sediment bacterial and archeal communities from British Columbia, Canada, to study Microbial Dark Matter (Phase II) - Dewar... ... | reverse complement strand
GGGAGCCTGTCAAAGTTAATAAGCCGGCGCTTCACAGCACTGTGTGCTGAATTGTCCAATATCGAACAGGGAACACCCAATGAAGAATGAAGCGATGGACGTCGGGGGCCCCTTCGTTGTATGAGACGGCGCGCCCTGCCATCAGCGGCTGGCATCGGCGCGGGGATGGTAGTCAGGAACCAGTTCCTGCAGGGCCGAGCGAATGGCGGAGGGGTCGGAATCGGCGACGGCTTGGCGCAGCCGCTCCAGGGCGGCGGCGAGGATGGCCGGATCGACGGCGTCGGGGTGGGTGACGAAGATTTTGCCGAAACGCGTGGCTTTGACGCTCTCGCCGGCCGTCAACAACTCCTCGTGAATCTTCTCGCCCGGCCGGACCCCGATCTCCTTGATCTCGATGTCCTGACCCGGTCGCAAACCCGACAGCGTGATCAGGTTATGGATCAGGTCCAGGATGCGGACCGGCTCGCCCATGTCGAGCACGAACAGCCGGCCCGGACCGCTATCCGGATCGCCCAGCGAGGGGTCTTCGGCCAGAGCGCCGGCCATGATGACGAGGCTGGCCGCTTCGGGAATGGTCATGAAATAGCGGCGCATGTCGCGATGGGTGAGCGTGACGGGGCCGCCGGCGGCGATCTGGCGCTGCAACGTGGGGATGACCGAACCGCGGCTGCCCAAGACGTTGCCGAAGCGCACGGCGACAAAGCGCGTGTCGCTGCGGACCGCCTCGTCCCAGACGACCATCTCGGCGGCGCGCTTGGAAGCGCCCATGACGTTGGTCGGGCGCACGGCCTTGTCGGTCGAGATCAGAATGAACCGCTCGACGCCGAACTGTGAGGACAGCGCGGCGAGGGTCCTGGTCCCGAAGATATTGTTCGCAACCGCCTCCTCGGGATTGATCTCCATCAGAGGAACATGCTTGTGGGCGGCGGCGTGGAAAACAACATGGGGGCGCCGCTGTTCGAAGACGGCCCGCATGCGCCCCGCGTCGCGCACGTCGGCCACGACGATGGGGAACCGCTCGTCGCCGTAGCCGGCGTTGATGCGGGTGGCGATCTCGAACAAGCTGTTCTCGCCGCGTCCGAGCAGGATGATCTGTTCGGGTTCGAGTTTGAGAATCTGCGAAACGATCTCGGCGCCAATCGATCCGCCGGCGCCGCTGACCAGGACGCGCTTGCCGTGGATGTAATTCAACTCCGGCGGCAGATCGAGCTGGATGGGATCGCGCCCGAGGATGTCCTCGATGGTGACGGGCCGCAGCGCGCTGACCGAAACGCGGCCGCGCATCAGGCCCGAAACGGTGGGCAGGATGCGCGTGTCGGCGCCCCCGGCGCGCGCCATGTCCGCGATCTCGCTGATCTGGCGTCCCGTGGCCTCGGGCAGAGCGATGACGACCGTGGCCACCGCGTATTCGCGGACCAGCCGTTCGAGGTCGGTCAGCGTCCCGAGGACTTCAAGCCCGTGAATGCGGCGGCCGACGCGCAACGGGTCGGGATCGACAAATCCGATGGGGTCATAGCCGTCCTCGGGGTGCTGGAGCATGGTCCGGGCGGCCGGCTCGCCGGCCTGGACGCCGACGAGGATGACGTTCTTGCCGTCGCGGCGGCGGAACGTGCTGACGATCATGCGGCGCGCAAAACGGAATCCTCCGACCAGGAAGATGGTGAGCATCCAGTAAACGGCGATGACCGTCCGCGGGATGGGCATGGCATTGGCGCCGTCCTGCGTCAAAGGCCAGTCCAGCCACAACCCTGAGACGTGGGGCGCGATAAAGTTCAAGACAAACAGGCCAAACGTCACCAGGCTGGTGGCTGTGACGATGACGCGGACCTCGACCAGGCCGGCGTATCGCAAAAGCCCCCGATAGAGATGAAACGCAAGAAACAACGCGATTTGGGGAACGATGACGGCGGGCAACAGAGCCTTGAACTGGCGGCCGTAGGCGGGATCCCACGTCTTGTCATCGAGGCTTCGAAGGAAATAGGCCAGCGCCAGCGCCAGCGCGACCAGCCCGGCGTCAATCAACGCCAGAAAATGGCGGCGGCGGCTGATGAGCCATGCTGTCAGCGCGTCCCGCGCCCGTGCGCCTTGCTTGTCGGCAGACATCTCAGAAACGTTCCGTTCCCCACCCCGGCCCGGAGCGCTCCTTGGGCGCGCCCCAGGCACGACAACGACAGGACTGTCACGCTATCATGAAGTCCGGGGCGAGGCAAACCAAATAGAGCCGGCGCGCAGACTGGCGCCAATCCTGCCGCCTTGCCGTCTGCTGGTGTTTGTGCTCTTTCGAGCATCTCAAACCGCCCGGCTGTCAATCGGCCTCCCAAAGAGGCGATTCAGACCCTGAATGGCGTCTGCGCGGTCATATGGGGCAACCCCAAGGCCGCTGTCCCGGGTTGCTGGGACGAACATCGAGGCGGCCCGAAAACGGGCGCGCTTTGTCTTTGATGAACGAAAAGGGACAATCGCAAAGGAAAAGACGATGAACGAGAAGACTGGGTGGGGTGTGCAACGAGCGAGCCGGATGCGGTGGGCCATCTGTTCGTTTGCTCTTGGGACGCTGGCCGTCTGGGCGGCCATGCCCTCGTCGGCCCAAAGAAGGATGAAAACGAGAAAACCCCGGGAGCGCACACCGGCCCACATGCCCGTGCCGGACGCGACGATGCCCGAGCGGTGGCTGCTGCTCGATGAGGCCGGGTGGACCATCCTCAAACCGTCGGCCGATTCGCAGATTCTCTACGTCAGCAGCAGCGAGGGCGACGATGCCACAGCGCAGGTTCATCGGGCCGGCGACGCGGCGGTCAGCGACAATCCAATGAAGCCCGCCGGCGCCATCCGGCCCTTTAAGAGCATTGACGCCGCGATGGCCAAGGCGCGCGACAAGCAGCCGGACTGGGTGCTGCTCAAGCGCGGCGACACGTGGGAAGGCCAGGGGATCAGCGCGCGGGCGGGGCGGTCAAAGACCGAGCCATCCGTAGTCGGCGCCTAAGGATCGGCCGCCGAGCGTCCTGTGCTTCGCGGCCTGGGCGCGCGTCTCGGCTTTGGCGGCAAGTCGGGCAATGCCGTTGCGGTGAGTATTGACATCTATCGCAGCGCCCTACATCCCGATTCGCCGGACTATGGAAAGGACAGCGGCAAGGGCGGCGTCACTCTGTCACCGGGAAACGATGCGGCGCTTGAAAACATCCTGGTCGAAGACTGCCGATTGCGTTTTGTGTCGGCGTCATGCGGCGGCGCCGCGCCGATGATCAACGTCGTCTTCCGCCGCAACCTTGTCCTCGACAACTACACGCCGAAGGGCCATACACAGGGCTTTGGGGGAAGTCATGGTTCGATCCTGATCGAGGAGTGCGTTTTCGATCACAACGGCTGGCTGTATCAGAATGTTAATGCGAACAGGGGCAAGCCCGGCCGCGCCAACCCGCTGAGCCACAACACTGCTTAGCTTGGCAAACCGTTTTTTGAATCGGCCAGAAAAGCGACATGCGCCTGGGAATCGTTTAAGGCGGCGTCGCGGCTTGACGGGACCGGGGAGCGCGCGTATGTTGCGGCGATTGCCCGCGGGATTGCGTGGCCGCTTTGACAATGAAGACTTCGCTTGCGCCCTGGATTCGATGTCCCGCCTGTTTGTCTGAAACTGACCTGCGAAGCGGGGAGGCGGCGGCTGTGGCGCCGGCGACGCCGCCGGCGGGCGGTTCGGAAGGCATCGTCTGGGATGGAGCGCTGGTCTGCCGCGGGTGCGGCCGGCGCTACGCCATCCGCGAAGGGGTGGTTCTGGCCGGCGTCCTCGATGACGCCTGGGTCGCCATCCTCGGCGAGATGATCCAGCGGCGTCTGCTGACGGAGGACGCGCTGCGCGGCGCGCCGGAGGAGGAGCGCGCCTACGACGCGCGGCACGCCGAGCAGGGGCGCCAGAGCCGCGCCATCGCCGACGCGTGTTTCGAAGCGGTTCAACAGCGATGGGTCGAACTGGGGGCGCGGCGCGTCCTGGATTGCGGCGCGGGGATGATGGAGACGTCGGACTGGTTTGCGCGCCAGGGCGCCGAGGTCGTCGCCGTCGAGCCGGAGATTTCGATGCTGCGGTATGCGGCGTTCGAGGGTCTGAACGCCGCGCCGCTGCGCTCGTGCGAGATGGGGGGCCGGACTTACTTCAACCGCAACCCGGCGCCGTTTCCCGCCTACTTCAACCGCTTCGCCGCGGATTGCCAGCGGCTGCCGTTCGCCGAAGGGGCGTTCGACCTGGCCTTCTGCCGGGCGACGGCGCACCACGCGACCGATCTGAACGCGGCGATGGCCGAGATGGCAAGGGTCGTGCGGCCAGGCGGCCATGTCGTGTTGTGCGCCGAGCCGATCCGCAGTGTGCTGGATCGCGAATCGGATCATCTCGAGAATTGCGCGGGCTGCGAGCATGGGCTGAACGAACACGTCCCCACGCTGTGGAACTACCTGCGCGCCTTGGGCCGATGGAGCGATTCGATCCATGTGCAGTATTGGCCGCAGGTGGCGCGATTCCGGACGCGCCGGCTTTTCGATCTGCTGCGTTACCCCTACGAGCGGCATCTGTGGCCGGCCGAAATGGTCGAGGGATGGCGGCGGGCGAAGCTGTTTGTGGTGTCGGGCGGCGTGAATCTGTATGCGCGGCGCGCCGCCCGGCGCGTTCCGGCGCCGCCGCACCGGCTTCCCAAACCGGCGCCGGCAAAGGGCGGCGACGCACTGGACGAGATCGCCGAGCCCTATTTCCGCTCGGAGTTTCCGGCTTCGCCCGAACGCATCCACGAAGACACGCGGCGGCTGATGGCGCGATGGCGGGCGCTGGTGGCGCGGCGGGCGGCGCTCTATCCGGCGCGGGTGGAACCGGGCCGCGCGTCGCCGGCGCAGTTGCAGTCGGGATGGTCGGGGGTTCAGGGACGGGGCGGCGGGGCGTTTCGCTACGCGCTGCAGCAGGCCGTGGCGATTTTGCGCGCGGACGCGGGCGCCTCGCGGCTAATCGTCGAGATTTCGGGAGGGCGCCCGGGCGCGGCGTATGAAAGCCGTCTCACGCTGAATGACGGGCCGCCCGTGCCGCTTTCGGGGGAGGGCGCAGCCTGGAGGCGCGAGGCGATTGCCCTGGATCGTGAGACGCTCCGGGCCGGAGGGGACCGCGTCGTGGTGGTCCGGATAGAGTCGTTGCGCCGCGAACGGCTGGCTGGAACGGGCTGGACGGTCGGCCCGGCCATCCGTCTGCTGGCCGTGGAGTGAACTGACGCGGCCCATTCAGCCCCAATCCGTCAGCCCGATTCGCCGCAGGGCGGAAATTGTTTGTAGCGCTTCCTTCAGGGCGGTCGAACCGCTGACGACGGGTGAAGATCGAACGTCCTGAAGGGCGCACTACGACCACCACTTGGGCCGCCAAAGCTGACGGATTGGGATGGGTCAATTAAGCATTGACCAAATCGCGCAAGGGGCCCATACTCATGCTTTGACGGCGTCACAGCCGCGGTTCCGGACTGAGTGGATTTGTTCTTAAATCATCACGAGGTTTCGCCGCGTGGGAGTTATTCCCCGGCCGGCGCTGTTCTTTTTCAGGGAATGGGCGCGTCCGCGTCGGAACGCAATTCAGGAATCGAGAGCTGACATTCGCAAAAGACTTCTACTGATTCTGGCGCGCAACGATCGCGCCTTCTGGGGCAAGGTCACCCGTGGCAAAACCGGATTCGCCCGCCTCAGCCTTCCGACGGTGGCCGGCCTGACGCCTCCGGATTGGGAGGTGACGATTCATGACTCCCGCGCCAGCCCCGTGGACAGCAGCCAGGACGTGGACCTGGTCGGCATTACGGCGTTCACCGCCGAAATCCCCAGCGCCTATGAGATTGCCGACGCCTTTCGCCGGCGCGGGGTGTCCGTCATCTTGGGCGGCATCCACGTCAGCGCCCTTCCCGACGAGGGATTGCAGCACGCCGACGCGGTTGTCATCGGCGAGGCGGAAAATGTCTGGGCGCAGGCGTTGGAGGATTTCGCGCAGGGCCGGCTCCAGCGCACGTATCGTTCGCCCGGATTCTGCGACCTGCAACACATGGTCTGGCCGCGGCGCGACCTGCTGGACCGCCGCATGTATCAAAACGGCTTCCGGACGATCGAGGCGACGCGCGGATGTCCGTTCGACTGCGACTACTGCGCCGTCACGGGCGTCTTCGGCCGGCGCTATCGCACGCGCCCGGTGGCCGACGTCATTGCCGAGATCAACGCGTTCGATCGGGGCGACATTTTCTTTGTCGATGACAACATCTGCGGCCGTCCCGCCTACGCCAAGGAGCTGTTCCGGGCCCTCATTCCGCTCAAGCGCGCCTGGGGCGGCCAGACCTCGATCACCTTTGCGCGCGACGCCGAGCTGCTCGATCTGTATGCCCGCAGCGGCGGCCGCTACGCCTTCATCGGCTTCGAGTCGCTGTCGGAGGGCAATCTGCGGAACATCAACAAGCAATGGAACCATCCCGACGCCTATGGCGAGGCGATCCGCCGGATTCACGACGCCGGCATCAACATCCTGGGCAGTTTCATCTTCGGACTGGACGGCGATGACCCGTCGGTGTTTGACCGCACGTTCGAGTTCGTGATGAAGCACCGGATCGACGCCGTTCAATACCATATCCTGACGCCGTTTCCGGGCACGCGCCTTTATGACGCGATGGAGGCGCAGGGGCGGATCATCGAGCGGGACTGGTCACGCTACCACACCAGCGAGGTGGTCTTTCGGCCCCGTCAGATGACGCCCCGTCAGCTGCAGGACGGCTACTTTCGAGTCTTCCGGCGGACGTATTCGGTTTCCAACATCGCCCGGCGCGTGTTCGCCCGACGGCGGGGCATGCTGAACCGGCTGGTGATGAACATCAGTTATCGCAAGAAGGCGATGCGGATGCCCCGGCCGTCACAGTCTCCGTCTCCCGCGGTCTTGGGCGTAAGCGTGCTCGATGAGTCACCCCGGGCCGCGCCGCCACAGGGCGCGTGACCGGCGCGAAAAACTGATTGATCGGCGGGAGAGTTGGCCTTATGGATGCGCCCGCGTTTTGAGTTCTTCGGAGCCTTCCATGTCCCGCCTGCTGCAACGGCCCCAGTTCGTCATCCTGGGGTCGGTCGTGATGTCCTTCAACATGTCGGCCTGTTATATGGCGATCCCGCTGCTGGCCAAGGAACGTCTGGGCGCGGGGCCAGTGTTGCTGGGTTGCTACGCCTTTTTCCTGAACGCGGCGTATTTTGCCCTGGCGTTGGGCGCAGGCGCAATCAGCCGGCGGTTTGGCCTGCGCGCGATGCTCAGCGCGGGGGCGGTGTCGTGTCTGGCGTGCAATGCCGGCATGCTTGTGTGTCCGAACAAGTATCTCGTCTTCATCCCCTGCCTGCTTTACAGCGTGACGGCGGGCCTGTATTGGCCGGCGATGGAGGCGGCCAACGCCGAGGGCCAGACGCCCCGGCAGATCAAGCGCGGCGTGGGCTATTTCTGCTATGCGTGGATGGCAGGCTCGATGGCGGGCTTCTTCTTCGGCGGATGGCTCTACAATTTGACCGATCCGCCGGCGCAGGCGCTGTTCGGCCTGAACATCGCGCTGATGGTTGTGTTGTGGCGCTGGACGCGCTCGGGGGCTTTGGAGCGGATCGCGCCGTGGCGCGCGGCGCCGCGCGAGGAGGAGGCCGTCAGCGCCTCGAAGCGCGCGCTGTTCGTCCAGCTCGGCCTGCTGTCGAACTTCGGGATGTATATGGGGGCCTCGTGCGTGCGCAGTTTGCTGCCCGAATACGCCCACGCCAGCGGGTTGACGGGATTCCCGTATGGGCTGCTGATGGCGGCATTGATTCTGGGCATGGTTGCGGGCAACAGCCTGCTGCGGGCCTGGCATGGGTGGCACTACTCGGGGCGCATCCTCATCGGCGGGCAGTTGGTCGCGGTCGGGGCGCTGTTGTGGTTTTCCTTCACGAAGAGTTATGCGGGGTTGTGCCTGTCGCAGGTGGTTTTTGGCGTCGCGATGGCGCTGTCGTATTTCTCGTCGATCTACTACGGCATGGAAAACCGCGAAGACAAGAGCGAACATGGCGGACAGCACGAGGCGGTGATCGCGGCGGGGATGGGGATCACGCCGGTGTTTGGGGGGATGCTGATCGCGGCGACGGCGTGGCCGCGGTCGGCATTTGTGGCGGTGGCCGTGTTGTTATTCATTTCGGCGCTGGTTCAGTCTGGATGGATGGCCCGCGCGCGGGGCCGGCGCCCGGCGCCGCCGGTGGGGATTGCGCAGCCCGTCGAAGCCGAAGCGTCGTGATATAACTCCCCTGCCATGCTCAAGCCTGGACTCGAAAGCGCGGCCGGCGTTTGTTTTTCGCGGCGCGTTGAATCAGTCTGTTGTCCCGTGACAAACGAAACCATCCGATTCTCTGTGAAACCAGGCCTGGAAGCCATCATGGGATCATGCGACCGGCAGGACGCGCTTACCCGCGACTGAAGTTGGGATTGATTTTCCGTCCCAGCACAAACCAGTTTTGTAGGACCGACGCCAGTTCGCGTTGAATCCGCGCATCGCTGGTTCGGCTTTGCGAAAGGTCCGTGAAGCGCGCAAACGCCTTCTCGATGCGCGCTGCGACCAAGCCGGACACGCGGCGACACGCAGCGTCCGAAACGGGGATCTTCACATCATTGGTTATGCCCAACAAGGCAAGGCGAGCCACCAGTTCGGCCTGTCCACCCGATTTGCACTCGACGACGGAGGACCGATCCTTGCCGAAGTAAACCGTGTGGTCCGGGAGAAGGGGAGAGTCGGTTATCGTGACCGGACGCTCTTCGGGAATGTGGACCGAAGAGTCGCATTCGGGCAATTGCGACAGCCATTCGGCCAAGGGACGCGAGTCATCCAATTCGGCGGCGTCCCAAATATCAGCAGCCAGGTCGGAGACGCTGAAACGCTTTCCGCTGGATTTGGAGCGTTGCTGCATTTTTTGTATCTCAACGACGCGAATATTGCGGAAATGCAGCGCCGTCGCCTCATACAGGCGATGTAGCAGCCGTGTTCTTTCCGTCGGGTCTGTGACCCCCAGCAGCTCGAAGACCGCGCTGTCCAGATCGCGGCGGTCTTGCTGTTTCAGTTCTTCGGAGCATATTGGCGGCCCTTGCGCGAGACGCAGGGCGCGCAAAGGAGAGTGGCATTCCATCAGTTGCTCTTCGACGAGGCGACCCACAGGGCGTTTCGACAGCCGCTGCAGCGCGTCGCTGAGCCGCTGAGCCACCTCGCGGCTGACACCGCGGGGATTGGGAACTTCGAGGAGAGTCACATCCACAACCTCGGTCTTGAGGTTGCCCTCAGTTCCCGCATAGCGCCCATAGAAAGTCTTGAACAGTCCCACCAGTGTGCTATTCAGGACAGCCAACAGCACGTCGCATTCTGTTGGGGACAGATTCTTGGCGCCGATGTCGAAAAGATTGTGATTGCAGACAAGCCTCTGAGGATTGGCCGCGACAATGTGGCGATACTGCTGCGCCATGGGCCAGAATGCGATCCCCGGCTTGACCAATGATGTCAGATCATACCAAGGATCCCGCGCAGCGCAGGTGGAGCGCTCAGGTATGGGCACAGGCTTCGACTTGCTTGAGGCGAAAGAGGCCGTCATTCCATATCGAAGATAGCGCCATACCCACGGCGCCTTGGCTTTGAGCGTATCGAGTCGGTCATGGACCAATAAAACCAGCCGGTCCAAGTCGCCCGCGTGGACGATGGGCCGGTCCACGTTCATCAGACTATGGACTTCCGGCGCCAGGTATTTTGATTCCACGGGGTGGACGCTTCCGTCTCCTGCTTTAACGATCTTAACCCGTCCGCTTTCGACCGACCTTCGCGCCACGCCGCCACAATTCTCCCGAAAGTCTCGGTCAGAGTTGTGCCGGCTCAGCATTTCCTTCGTAACGTCCTTGGGCATGAAGAACGCGTCACAGCCGCTTGTGATGCCGCGGCGAATCGAAGCGATTTCTCCCATTGCCGCGAAGCGGCCGGCGAATCGTTGCATAATCTCAAAGTAGATATCCGGAGCTCGGACATACCGTCCCCATTTGCCAGCGCAGTAATCGTCTGTTCGATAAGCCTTTGCGCCAGGGGCAAGATCCTCGCATACGCCGTCGTTGTTTTTCGCGTGTGTCGTTTCGTCGTTGGTCTCCGGTTCTTCCGTCGCCTCCAATATGGCGCCTGCCCGGACCCCGTCCACCCAGAGATCAACCTGAGTCTTGACGATGATTCGAAGATCGTGGTCCTCAAAGTCTCTTTTGGCGCTGAGAATCTTCTTTCTTATCTTTTCGAGGGCCGCCTGGCGTTCTCCTTCGTTTTCCGTCGTCGGATTCACGCCGATGATTTCCGACAGCTTCCTTGAAAAGCGAACGAAACGGACGGGATTGCTCATTCGGGCCGTCTGGTCGTCGCACCGTTGCAGAATGGTCGCGCACGTTTTGACCCGAGCGTCCTCGAACCACGGCTCGGCCGCGCTTTCCATAATGGCCAGAATCTTGAAGTGGCGCAAAAGCCATCCTTGCAGCGCAAAACCGTATTCGACGTCAAGCCATGAAGAGCTTGTCAGAAAGCCAAAATAACCGTTGGGCTTGAGCAAACTTGCCGCGACAGGCCAGAAATAACAATGGAGATCGCTGCGACCTGTCAAATGAAGGTCGGGCCAGTTGACGGTCGCCATACGGCCATAGCGGTTTTTGTCAACCTTCTCGACTTTTTCCTGCCGCACATAGGGCGGATTGCCCACGATGGCGTCCAACGGCGGCAGCGCGACGTCCGCGCGCTGGCCCTTCCCATCGGGAATGGAGCAAAAGGCGTGTTCGGGTGAGTAGTCAAAGAAATTTCGACGAATAATGCGAGGGTAGTTGGCCTCGTCTTCGATCTGTCTTGCGGCCAGATTCAGTGTCGCGAGGTGCGCAGGATAAGGCGCGATGTCGCATCCAAACAGTTCACCAATGAGATCACAGTGGGTTCGGTTGGGATCGAGATGGCGCTTGCGATAGTAAGCCCGAACCAGGAAACTTCCCGAACCACAAGCCGGATCGAGGACCGTGTCGGACCCGGAGCGAACACAGAAACAGTTGATGAGATCAACCACGTCGTCACCGGTGAAGTGCTGTCCATAGCGGCGCCGCTCTTCAGGACCGATAAGACGCTGAAAGATACGGCCAACAACGTCCGATGGCACTTCGCGAAAGTCAACGGCCTCGATCGCGCGCAGAAACCCCCGCCACGCATCCAGCGCGCCTGGGGGGCAAAAAACCAGACCTGTTGCCCAATCCGCGGCGTCAGGCATCAGCAAAGGCTCATAGTCTCCGCTTCTTTCCACCGCTTTTCTAAACAGGCCGTTGAGAGTGGCCAGCGCATCGTCGGGTTTGCTGATTGACTTCCTTATCTCCAGCCGCGGGAGATCCGGGAAGCGAGAGCGCAATGCCTTGTAAAAGATCATGCGGTTGGCCCACACATACGCCAGCGTCTTGGCCATATTATCCACAAGGCCTGCCCACACTTCAGGGGGTGTCCGAACGAAAGTCCAGTCCAGCCCGGTCATCCATTGCTCCACGTTTGTGGCGAACCGCTTGCTGCTCTCGGTCTGTTGCAGAACGTGGGCTGCCGTAAGCAGCACGGGCCAATCGAGGTGGCTTTCCAGGGAACGGATAAAGAATTCGTCCGGTGGGATGCCCCACTGGCGACGGCGACCGGTGACAATATCGGCCAGGTCCTTGAGCAGGTCGGGAAGAAAACGCGTCTTTATGAAAGCGAGATTTTCCTCCCGGGCCACGTCTTCGGCAGTTCGGAGCGTCCTCTGCAGTTTCCAGGGCCGAACTCGCCTCTCAAACCACGGACGATTCCACAGGCTTCGATCCCAAAGCACGAAATCGTTCACATTCCAGGTGAAGAAGTATTGAACGCCCGCATTGTCAGCCTTGGCTGCCGCATCCGCCATGAGTTCATGGTCCATGGCCGATTGCCCCTCGCGGGTTCCGGGCATCTTCACTTCGCCGCAGAGGATCACCCTGCCCTGCCCATCAAAGAAGCGCAGGTCCTTGCGCTTTCTGCTGCCTGTTCCACTCCCATATCCTTCGACACGCGCTTCGGCAAACGGATACGCCGTTGGCTCCATTGCCACGAGGTGATTGATCGCGCTCGCGATGACCGCGCAGAAGTCAACCTCCTTAATGGTCTGTTTGCGTATCGGCATGGCAGTCGCTGCTCGATTCTTTGCGAAATCTTCCTCGCGGACGCCATTGCGCCAAGCGGGAGTCAGCGCATCGGTGCCGGACTTATTACTCTCCTGCGGCTGGCCAGGCCAAGGGCAAAAAGCCAATGAGTCGCCCGCGTTTCATTCCAAGGTTCGCGCATCGGTGGGCCCATTGTTGTCCACAGCGCCTCGGTGGACAGGGATTTCGTCGGTTTGTCGAACCATATACTCCACTGACCAGATCAGGGGCTTATCCGGTGTAGCCGGAGTGGCTTTGTTGATGACCGAGACGGGTTTGGGGCGTGGTAAACGAAATCTGAAGTTGGGCCAAATCTGTTTGCTCCGTCCGCGTTCTTGCGCCATACTTGGGCTGGATATATCATGAGACTGCGAGCGAAAGCGGGGGCAAGAGAATGATTCACCGCAATACGGCTGCAATGGCGATTTACGGGCTGGCGGCCTTAGGCGCGGGCTTGGGCGCAGGTCTGAGCGCAAGTCCCGGCGCCGCGGCGGATCATTCATGGCAACGGCCCCATGCGCAGGTCCTGCCGCAGGGCGATCTGGCATGGCAGCCCGAGCCATTTGTCTTTCAGGCCGGGGCCTCGATCCGATACATCGACTTTGAGGGCGGCGCCGACGCCAACGACGGCCTTTCGACCGCGACGCCGTGGAAGCATCACCCCTGGGATCCGAACGCGACGGTCGTCGCGGCGGCCGCGTCAGGCGTCCATACCTACGTTTTCAAGCGCGGCGTCATCTATCGGGGACAACTGCTGCCCGATGAATCGGGCGCCGCCGGCGATCCGATCCGCCTGACCTCCGATCCCGCGTGGGGCTCGGGCGAGGCGTGCATCTACGGCTCGGAAGCGGTGACGGGGTGGACGCAGGGTCCGGCCGGCATTCATCCCGACATCCCGCAGCCGGGCAGCGTCTGGCGCGCCGATTTGAACTTTCTGCCGCGGGCGGTCTGGGCCGTGGACGGCGCCGGCGCCATTACGCGCCTCAATCTGGCCCGCGAGACCGACTGGACCGTCACGGCGCCGATCAATGACGGCGCGTGGCGGCACGTTGTCGTCGAGGTCGATCGCGCGGCCGGCATGGCCACGTTTTATGTGGATGGCGCGGCCGAGGCGATGGCGTTTTCGCTGTCCGGATCGTTGAGCAACACCGCCGATCTGTTTGTCGGGCAGGGCCTGGCGGGGACGCTGGATTTCCTGCGCGTCAGCCGCGGGACGCTGGCCGAAGCCCGGACCACGATCGCCGAACTGCGGGAGTGGCAGTTCAACGGCCCGTTCCTGCGCGACTTCAAGGGCGCGGCGCCCAACGGCCCGCGCCGCGACGCCGGCGCGCTGGAGTCCGAGCCGGTCCCCGTCACGCTCAGTGGTTTTTCCATTGAGTAAGGCCTACGGCGTGGGGGCGGCGGCCGCGGCAGGGGCGACCGATTTGGAATCCCGGGTGTCCATCAGCATGCCCGAAGGGAAGATGGGCCGTGTGAAATCGCGGCGGCGGATGCTGTCGTAGTAGGCCGTCCGGGCGAAGATGGGCGCGTCCAGCAGGCGGTCCATCAGCGCGTCAGAAGCGCCGTTCGCAGGCGCGGGCGGGAGTGGCGGCGGCGGATTTGCCGATGCGCGGAACAGAAAGACGAGGGCGGGCAGGGCTGCCAGCAGCGCGATGGCGCACGCGGCGCGCGAGGCGGCGCGCGTGAAGGGCGTCCGCAGGCACAGCCCCAGGAACGCCAGGATCATCATCCGCTGGCCGAAGTCGGCCACCCCCAGCAGGCGCAACGGAACGATCAGCGAGGCGGCGCCGAGCGCCAGAAAAAAGACCGTGTCATAGCGACCATCAAACGCCGCCGAGCGCCACTGCGCGGGCAGGCGATGGG
>Ga0073932_1005328_pt1 | contig 14101 bp, 11 predicted proteins | sample DewCreD2012metaG_FD_76967 | JGI IMG/M metagenome (GOLD analysis project Ga0073932, IMG submission 76967) | Hot spring sediment bacterial and archeal communities from British Columbia, Canada, to study Microbial Dark Matter (Phase II) - Dewar... ... | reverse complement strand
GTCAACCAGAAAAATTCTGCAACTTCTTGTGGATTGGGTTGCGGAGGCCGCTGGTCGTCCAACTCTGCCAACCACCAGGCCAGTTCCACTTGCCACGGGGTCACGCTCCGCCACAGGAGCCGCTTCGGACGAACGGTTAGCGCCAACTCCTCTTGCAGCTCTCGGCACAGGGCGGCCGGCTCCGACTCCCCCTCTTCGATCGCCCCTCCAGGAAAACAGAGCATCCCCGAGGCACGGACCCGCGTGGAGCGACGGATGACGAGAAATCTCCCCTCTCGCACGATGACGGCAACCACTCCACGTCGCTTCGGTCCGGATGTCGACATCGTCAACATGGTATTCCGCCGACCGTAATTTGGCGAGGTCGCCCAAATCGCCCTCCGAATTATCCTTTTATCCTTTGTTTGTTTGATAACAAGTTTCCGTAAGCGCGCACCCATCTCCCCGCGTCTCACCGCGTTGGTGGCAGCCCCAGCAAAGCATTGCGCAAGAATTTGCTCGACAGCAACTTAGGGCACGGCAGCCGCGCTCGCGGCCGGCGCCGGAGGCGATGCCGGCACCGTGCAACCGCACGCAGGACCGCTGCCGCATGCGGCATCACAGGCGTGGCAGTGGCTCAGCACCTCGCGAATCCGCTGTCCCAAGCAAAAGGTTCGGCAGCAAGCGGAACCCTCTGCCTGGCAGCAAGCCGCTGCCTCCGCACCGCAGTGTCCGCACCGCCCATGCAACCAGCCGCAGCCGGGGTGGCAGCGTTTCGGATTCTGCACGTAGCCCGTCCACAGATCCCAGATGCACGGAGGCGGGCAGTCGCAGCTCCCCGGTCCGTACATGTATCCCGGTCCATAGAGCGACACGGGCGCTGCTCCCGAGTGCGCGGAGCTCGCGGAGGCGGAGGTTTGCGCGGCCAACTGCGCGGCGTTCACTGGTTCACCATAGCGCGTCCACCAATGATGTGTACTTGCCGCTGTGGACACAAGCCACGGACCGGATCCTCGCGAGGTGCTGCTCTCAGGCAGTGTTTGTGCGCTGGCTGCCAGCGTGAGCATCCCCAGCGCGCACAGTGATTGGCTCGACAACCGAATTCGGTTCATACTCACCCTCCTCCTGAAGGCGATTTCGCTTGACTGCCCACCCCTTTTGCGAGGTGGGCATGGGGAGACGTGTGTTGCAGGGTTTGCTTCCTATGCCCATGCGCAGAGGGAGCCATTCAAACATGCCCGATGCTCGGATCCAGGCCAGCGCGGGTGTCGATTTTTGGCGACATTTTTCGGCCGCCGCAGGTCGCGGATGCGGATGGTGCCGGATATACCGCCTTGAGGGTGGTGCCTGGGGTGTTATGATCGACCTTCGCTCTTGGCAGCACACCTCGCCCTACAGCGTTGTATCGGAACGCTGAGAACGCTTAGGTCAAAGTTTCCGGTCATTGCGCCCGTGCCATCCGCAACGATCTTGCCCAGCCTGCCCATTGGTGGGCCGATCGGGCCTTGCCTGGCGGTGGGGCTGGCGGCGACCGTCGGGCTGGCGATCCTGGCGGCTTGCTGGCGTCTCGTCCGAGAAACGACCCTGCGCAGCGCGTGGGGGTGGGCTCTGGCAAGCTGGATAGGATGGGCCGTCTGCGCCCTTTTGCGAATTTGTTGGAATCGGGCGGCGCCGACATGGCTACCCCCCTTAGAAGTCGGGGCCGTAGCCCTCAGTTTGTGCCCGGCCGTGAGCGTGTTTGGCTCGAAGAGACCGCAACACCTGGCGTGGAATTTTGTGGTTGCGTCCTTGTGGGGGGTCTTAGCGCTTCCTGCGGCGGAATCCATCGTGTTAAGGCCTGGGCAGCCACTAGTGCTCGGCGATGCCCGCGGCATTTTTCTGCTTTTGCTGGTGCTGCTCGAGGCTGTCAACTACCTGCCGACGCGGTTTGGATTGGCCGCGATTCTCCTGGCGGTTGGGCAGGCCATCGCCGTCGCGCCATACGCCCCGCTGCGCGGCTTTTCGTTCGGCGCGGAGGGCAGCGCCGCGGGGCTGGCATGGGCCAGCGCAGCCTTGGGCGTGGCTTGGGTGAGCGCGCGATGGCGACGGCCGGCGGCTCATCCGCTGGATCGGGCATGGCTCGATTTTCGCGACATGTACGGGCTGCTGTGGGGGCTGCGGGTGATGGAGCGGCTGAATGCGACGGCCAGCCAACTGGGGTGGGACGTGGAACTGCGCTGGTCCGGCTTTCGCGACCGCCAGAGCGGCCAGCCGCTAGGGGAGCTGCCTGAGGCGCAGCGGCAGGCACTGCGGCAGGCGCTAGCCGGCCTGTTGCGGCGGTTCGTCTCGCCGACATGGCTTGCGCAGCGCCTGGAGGGCGAGGCTACAAGTCCGGCCCGCCAAGCGGTATCCTGAGGGGCCGATGTGGAAGGTCAGCGCTATGGACAAATGTCCGCCGAGACCTGCGATCTTTGATCTCAAAAGATAGAACCAGGAAACCTGGTCGGCAGCGCCGTCGGACATGGCGGGCGACCAGATGGGCAAGGGGACGCAAACGCGATGGCATGCCGCGGCGTGCGAGGGGCCACCACGGCCGACGCCAACACTCGGGAAGCGATCCTGACTGCGACCCGGCAGCTTCTGGCGCTGATGATCCGCCTCAACGGCATCGAGCCGCAGGATGTCGGAAGCGCGGTGTTCAGCCTGACGCGGGACCTGGATGCCGAGTTTCCCGCCCTGGCGGCCCGGCAACTGGGCTGGCACGATGTGCCGCTATTGTGCACCTATGAAGTGGATGTGCCCGGCAGCCTGCGGCGGTGCATTCGCGTGCTGTTGCACTGGAACACCGACAAGCCGCAGCACGCCATCCGCCATGTCTATGTCAAGGAAGCAGAGCGGCTGCGTCCGGACATTTGCAAACTCCCGCCTGTCGACCTGGCCGAGCTGGAACAATGGATCGCCGAGCAGATGGCACGCTTCCAGAAGGGAACCTAACCGGCGCCGGCCCTGGATGTGCCGCACCGCTTGGACCGGCTGAGGCTTGAGGTCCCGATCGCGCACGGCAGAACCACAGGCGTCGTTAACCTGGTCGGCGTCGGCGGGGGCGGGCCGCGGGCCGCGGACTTTCGCCATCCTGCACACCTCCGGTCGGAGGCGCCTGTGGCGGTGGGCGACGACGTGTCCAAAAGCCGAGGAGCCAGCCCGCCACACGCTGCGGAAGCCTCGCAAACATCGCCTGGATTTGCGGCCAGGCCAGCCACAAGGCCCCCAGCACCAGCCCCACGCGGATGCAGCCGCCTGCGAAGCCACGCGCGCTGCCATCCTCCGGACCGCGCACGGCCGCAATGACCCCCACCACGAGCAGCAGCACAGCGGCGATTCCCAGGGTGTTGCGACGCATGCGTCGGGCGGTTCTTCAAAACTCGCAGGTAGGACAGGCCAGGCCCCTCGTCCCAGGGGCACGCCCACGCAAGACTGTCACAGCACCGGCAGGCGGCTATGCCGCGACCAGGCCTACCGGATCGTTCACTGGATGCCGCACTCCCGCGGGCATATCGACCCGACAGCACTGTGGCGCCCCTGCCGGGCAGCCGGGCTGACGAAACCTGGTCCGCCCGGCCGCGGAGCATGCCTCCTGACGGCTGATGTTCCTGAAGGCTGGTCTTCCCGTGCCGCGGGTTTGCGCTGGTTACGGTCCGATCGCGTACAGGGCCTCGAAGGTCCGCACGTAGATGCGTCCCCCGGAGATCGCCGGCGATGCGGAAATCGACTCGCCCAGCTCGTTCCGGGAAACCACCGCGAACGAGCGTCCGGCCCGCACCACCGTAATCGTCCCGTTGCGAGCGGTCAGGTACACGTGGCCATCCGCGTACACGGGGCTGGCCCGGTGCCGGTCGCGGGTCGTCGGCTGGGTGTAGATTTCCTGCCCCGTGCCAGCATCGACGCAGATCAGATTGCCGTTCTCCCGGCAGAGATAAACCAGATCTCCCACGATCAGCGGCGAGGGCACATCGGGCGTGTTGCTCGTCCAGCGCCAGTAGAAGAACTGCGGCTGGCTCGTGATGTCTCCCTGCCCATCGGGCTTCAGGCAGTACACCCCATGATTCTTCGCCGTGGGCACGACGATCCGCCCCGGGACGGCCACCGGGGATGCCACAAACCGCAAGGTCGGTTCATAGCGTCCCTTGGGGTTCAGGTCGCCGCAGCGCCACAGTTCCCGACCATCGCGCAGGTCATGGGCCACCAGGTAATCCGCGCCGTGCGTCAGCAGGTACTCCCGCTGGCCGTCGCGATACAGGATCGGCGAGGCGTACGAATGTTCGCATTCCACGCGTGCATCGCTGGGACGCTCGACTTGCCAGACTTCCTCCCCCGTGGCCGCTTCCAGGCATACCACCCGTGCCTCGCGCGTGGCCGGGTCGCCGTCTCCGTGGATCAGTTGCAAGTACAGCCGGCCACGATCCAGCACCGGCGTGCTCGTCAGTCCGAACTGGATGTTCAGCTTGCCGTATCGCTGCTGCACGTTGAACTGCCAGACCTTCTCCCCATCGCGCGTGTAACAAGCCAGATCGCCGGTGCCGAACAGGGCCCACACGTGCTGCCCATCCGTGCACGGGGACGGCGAAGCATAGTTCCCTTCGTCACCGCGGACATCCTTGCTGCCGGTGGCGATCGTCCGATTCCACCGCACCTGCCCATCCGTGCCCACGCACAGCAGCACCAGGTCGGCCTTGTCCGGCCCGGAGACGCTGGTCAGAAAAATCCGGTCCTCCCAGATGACCGGCGTCGATCCGGCCGGACCAGGCAGAGGCAGTCGCCAGCGGACGTTCTCCGTGCGGCTGAAGCGGGTCGGAATGCCTTTTTCCAGGCTGATGCCGTCGCCGCGCGGCCCGCGCCACTGCGGCCAGTTCTCGCCTTGCACAGGGTACACGCCCAGCAAGGTGACAAGCCCGCAAAAACCAAGGTGGACCAGGCGTCGGACGGCAAGTCTTGGCAGCTTCATGAGGCGAATGGATGGGGTGGGAGGAAAGGGAGGTACGGTTTCGTGGATGCCGGAACCGGGCCGCGGCCGGCCGAGGCATCCCTGGCGGCCCGCGGCGCAGCCCAGACAGGACGCTTGGCAGTGTGACGCACGCCCCGCCCTTGGGTCAAGTTCCCTCACCGGCGCCTAGCGCTAAACGGTGCGGCGTGTGAGGGTCCGTGGCGTGCGGACTGAGCCGCTGACGAGCCGCCCGCACCTTCTGCTCGGCCTTCTCGGGGGTCGATGCCAGCACGGTGAAGAGACCCATTTTCCGACCCGGCCGTGGCTCCGCTTTGCCATACAGGTGGAGCTTCACATCCGGGTCGGACAAGGCTGCCTGCCACAGGGGAGCGCCGTCTTGCCACAGGTCACCCAGCAAGTTGGCCATCGCCGCCGGGCCGTGGGGCCGGATCGCCCCCAGCGGCAACCCGCAAACCGCCCGCACCTGCTGCTCGAACTGGCAGGTCGTGCAGCCGTCGATCGTCCAGTGCCCGGAGTTGTGCGGCCGCGGGGCCAGCTCGTTGACCAAAAGCTGCCCCTGCCGGTCGAGGAAGAACTCCACGCATAGCACGCCCACGACCTCCAGACGCGTCACGATCTGGCGGGCGATCTCCGCCGCCTCGTCCGCTTGCTGCGGCGTGAGCCCAGCCGGAGTGACCGACACATCGAGGATGTGCCGGCTGTGGCTGTTGCGGGTGGGAGGATAGGTCAGGATCGTCCCGTCGGCAGCCCGCGCCGCCACCACCGACAGTTCGCAGGCAAAATCCACGAACCGCTCGAGGATCGCTTCACCGCCCGCGAAACGCGGCCAGACCCGTTCTACGTCGTCCGAATGCTCCAGACGAACCTGCCCCTTGCCGTCATAGCCCCAGTCGGCCGTCTTGAGGATCGCGGGCAAGCCGGCCTGGGCGATCGCCTGCTGGAGCTCCGGCCGGGAGCGGACCGGCCAGAACGGGGTGACCGGCAGCCCGGCCGCCCGGAGGAACGACTTTTCCCTCAGGCGGTTCTGGGTGGTGTGCAGCACCTGTCCGCCGGGCCGCACCGGGACGTAGCGTGCCGCCACTTCGGTCGTGACCGCCGGCACATTCTCAAACTCGAACGTCACCACGGACACCCCGCGGGCAAACGCGGCCACGGCATCCAGGTCGTCATACGCTGCGCGGATTTCCAGATCGGCAACCTGCCCAGTCGGCGTGTCGTCGTCGGGCGAGAGTACATGAACGCGGTAGCCCAAGCGGCGAGCGGCGATGGCGAACATCCGCCCGAGCTGCCCGCTGCCCAGCACTCCCAGCACGCTCCCTGGTAGGATCGGTGACTCCATGAATCGGGTCTCTCTCGCAAGGACCAGTACGACGGAAGGGGATCGAAGGGATCACGCGGCACCGTGGACCACGGACCGTGCCCTCCGCGGATCAGCCGGGCGGCGGACGCCCCAGCGCCGAGTGCCCGTGCCATCCCAGGGATGGCCGTGGGCGTTTTTTCCATCTCCCAGCAGCCGGCAGCCATCACGACGGCAATGTCTGCCGCCGGACTTCCGCCGCCAGCTCGGCATGGTAAGCGTGGAGCTTGCGGCGCAGCTCGGGGCGCGTGCTGGCGAGCATCCGCACCGCCAGCAGTGCCGCATTTTTGGCACCCGCCACGCCGATCGCCAAGGTGCCCACCGGGACCCCTCCCGGCATCTGTACGATCGACAGCAGCGAATCGAGCCCCGAGAGGGCCTGGCTTTGCACCGGCACCCCCAGCACCGGCAACACCGTCTGGGCAGCCACCATCCCCGGCAGATGGGCCGCCCCTCCCGCCCCGGCGATGATCACCTCCAGCCCCCGCTGCTCGGCCATGCGGGCATATTCGTTCATCCACTCGGGCGTGCGGTGGGCAGACACGATCCGGCACTCATGCGGCACCTCGAACTGGCGCAGCACGTCCGCCGCATGGCGGAGCGTCTCCCAGTCCGACTGGCTCCCCATGATCACCCCCACCAATGGATGGTCCTCTGGCATCGTGTCGCGTCCTTGGCCGGCGCGCGGCCAGATCGCCCGTGAACAATCCGGTGTTTCGCGTCCCGGCGAACAAGACCTATCTAGATCGGGGGCGCCGGCGTTTGCCTCCGCTTCCCACGTCCACCGATAATGGGATCATAACACAAAGACGCTTGATTTCCGATTGGACAGGCCGCGCCGCCCTGGGCAGCACGGGAACCCCTTGGCGCCGCTCAGGTGGTGCGCGATCGCCCCAGCACTTTCGGTCATGATGCGGGCACCGGCTCCGAGACTCTCGCAGAGCACGTTCGATCCGCCGCCGCGGATTGCCGCCGCGGCATGGCTGGCGTCGCTGGCCGGGCACCTGTGTCTGGCCGTCCTCGGCACCCTGCTCTTTCCGACATCCCTCCCGTCCGAGCGCCGACCGCCGGCCACCACCGCCGGCATTGTGCTGGCACGCCGCACAGCGAGCCAGACGCAGTACTTTCAGGACAGGCCGAGCAGCCCGGTGCATGCGGCGTCGGCCATGCCCAGGGGCGCATCCCCGCACACGGTTTTCAAGCCGGCCGCAGAGGCAGCCGCGTCCGAGGCACTGGCTGCCCTCGCGATGTTGCCTGACACGCGTCAAATGCCCACGCTGGGCCCACTCGCTCAGGCCGTGCCGGCGCCGGACGGCGGTCTGGACGTGGCGCTATCCGACCTGCCTGTGGGGCTGAAGGCGGCTGGCGGAGCGACCGGACGGCCGCGGCTGGGGATTTCCCCGGAGGATCTGGCGGCGATCCTGGCGGAAGATGCCGCGCAGCCGCGCGAACAGCGCCCCACCGGGCCGACCGCCTCGCTTTCGCTCTTCGGCCTGCCGCCGGCCGTGGGACGTTCGTTCGTCCTGGTGATCGACCGGTCGCAGAGCATGGGGGCAGGCGGGCTGGACGTGCTCCGAGCGGCTGCTCGGGAACTGGCGCAGCAGCTTGCCAGCCTGACCCCTCAGCAGACGGTGCAGGTGGTGGCCTATAATGAGTCGGTCGTGTATGGAACCGGCCCGCACCTGGCGCCGGCGACCGAGGAGCATCGGGCGGCCCTGGTCGCGTTCGTGGCCCACCTACCGGCGTACGGCCAGACCGAGCATGTCCGGGGGCTGCTTGCGGCCTTGAAGCTCAAGCCGGAAGTGATCTTTCTGCTGACCGACGGCGGCGACCCGGTTCCGGACGGGAACCAGCTCCAGCTCGTGCGGAGGCTGGCCGCCGGCCGCATCCAGATCCACTGCCTGCACTTCGGCCGCGGCCCGGCCGATGAACGAGCGGGTTTCCTTCAGCGGCTGGCACGCGATACCGGTGGGCAGTACCGCTACTACGAGCTGCGCTGAGCCAGTTCCCCATGGCCCGATCTGCCGCAAAACCAGTTCCCGTAAGACTTTCGGAACGCCTGCTGATCCAGACCCTCCCGGCGCTGCCCGTCGGGCGGATGCTGTGCAACACCATTGGCCGATCGCAATTGGCCGCGGCGTATGCGGTGCAGCATCCCGCGTCGCCCGTGGTGTGCTGGATGTTGGATTTGTACGTCCTGCGGGAAAGCCAGGCCGTGGTCGCTCCGCTGCCGAACCTGAAGCTGCTGTGCGCGGCCGATCCGCCCGCGGAGCCGTTCGATCTGGTGCTGTGGGCAGTGCGTCGTCATGGTGAAGGCGAGCTGGTCCGCGAGATGCTGCAGCTTGGGTATCAGCGGCTGACGGACGAGGGAGTGCTGGGCGTGGCCGTCGATCATCCGGACGACCAGTGGCTGCACCGGCAGTTGCACGAGCTGTTCCACAAGGTGACGCGGCAGCCGCACCGGCAGGGCGTCGTGTACCTGTGCCGCCGCAAGCGGCCGCGAAAGCTCAAGGACTACGCCGCCGAGTTCCCGTTCCGCGACGGTCCGCGACGGATCGTGCTGCGGACCCGTCCCGGCGTGTTCAGCCATCGCGAAGTGGATGGCGGCACGCGGGCCTTGATCAAAACGATGCAGGTCCCGCCGACGGGGCACGTGCTCGACCTGGGGTGCGGCAGCGGGGCGGCAGGGATCGCTGCCGTGTTGCGAGAGCCAGGGGTGCGGCTGGATGCCCTGGACAGCAACCCGCGGGCGATCGAGGCGGTCCAGTGGGCGGCTCAGCACAACGGCGTGGCGGACCGCGTGCGCACGATCCTCGCCTGCGACGCCGAGGGCGTGCAGCCCGCAGCCTACGATCTGGTGCTGGCCAATCCGCCGTATTATTCGCATTACCGCCTGGCGGAACTGTTCGTAGAGGCCGCCGCCAAGGGCTCGCGGCCGGGCGGAACGCTGCTCCTGGTGACCAAGGCCAGCGCGTGGTATCGCCAGCACCTGCCGGCCCGGTTTGCCGACATCGTCGAGCATGCGGTCGGAGGCTATACCGTGTTCCAGGCCCAGCGTCGGCGGCCGGATCGCTCGGTCAGCTAGCGCTCTAGCTGCCGGGCGTGGCTGCCACCTCGCCGGCCGGGGCATCGCGCAGGTTTTCGACCCGTCGCGGGCGGCTACTCTCGTCAAGCCGACTGGACAGTCGGGCGGCGGCCGGCTCGGTGCGGATCCAGGGCAGGGTCACGCGGAAGGTGGAGCCTTTGCCCAGCTCGCTTTCGACCGTGACCTCGCCGCCCAGGAGCTTGCACAGCTCTTTGACGATCGACAGGCCCAGCCCCGTGCCGCTGTACTCGCGGGTGAGGTTGTCGCGTCCCAGCACCGCCTTGCCCTGCCGGAACTTCTCGAAGATGATCTCCTGCTCCGACTGCGGAATGCCCACGCCCGTGTCGGCCACCCACAGCTCGATCTGGCCGCGGGGGTTGCCGCGCGCCCCGACAGTGATCCGCCCGCCTTCGGGCGTGAACTTGATCGCGTTGGACAGCAGGTTGGTCAGGATCTGCTGGACCTTGGCCTGGTCCTGATAGAGGTGCGGCAGGTCCCCCTCGATCTCGACCCGCAGATCGATGTTCTTCTCCTCCGCCAGCGAGCGGACCATATCGCACTGCGCGGCGATCAGCGCATCGATGCGGAACTCGGACAGGCGGACCTCCATCTTGCCCGCCTCCATCTTCGCCAGGTCGAGAATGTCGTTGATCATGTCCAGGAGCATCCGCCCGGACTTCTGGATGTTCTGCGCGTAGCGCTTCTGCTTTTCGTTAAGCGCATCGAGCGACTGGAGCACTTCGGAAAAGCCGATGATGCTGTTCAGCGGCGTGCGCAGTTCGTGGCTCATGTTGGCCAGGAACTCTCCCTTGAGCCGGTTCATCTCATGGAGCTGCATGTTGAGGCGGGCCAACTCATCCACCTTCTGGTCCAAGGCGGCGTTGGCCTCCCGCAATTCCGCCTGGGTATCGACCAGGTGCGCCAGCATCTTGTTGAACGAGGCGGCCAGATCCTCGAATTCGTCGTTGGTGTGGATTTCGGCCCGCTGGGCCAGGTCCCCCCGGGCCACCGCATCGCTGACCGCCCGCAGGTGGGCCAGCGGTTTGATCACGATGTACTTCACCACGTAGTACAAGGCGACCATCGCCAGAAACACCGTCAGGATGCCGACCGCCAGCAAGATCGCCCGCGTGCGGTTGACGGCGCTGCGCGTCTCGACGTCGGGCATCGTCACCCGCACCACGCGGAACGGCCGGCTGGCCGGGTCGAACACGCTGCCGGAGCTGCTGGCGGCTGCCTGGCTGAACGCGCCGTACATCCCGTCGTGACAGATCAGGCAGCTATGCGACCAGCGAACCACTTCGTAGTAGTCGTACCGCCCCTGGCGGGGGTAGTGGATCAGCTCGCTGACCGGCCCCCCTTCCGGCAAACTCATCTCGTCGATCGCTTTTTCCAGAAGCTCCCGCTCGCGGGGACCGGGCGGAGGCAGGGCGGACAGCCCCTCCGATCGCGCGCCAGGTGCCAGAAAGCGGACCTCTGCCTCCTGTTTCAGACGTTCCAGCAGCCTGCGTTCCTCCGCGTTGGCGGGCGGGTAGACCGTCGCCCGCTCGATCGACGAGGGACGCATCACCGGCTCTAGCGCTAAAATCCGCGGCGGAACCTCCTCCTGGGCCAGATCCTTGTTCTGGGCCTCGACCACCCGCCGACGGTCTTCTCCCTCGTCGCGCTTCATCCAGAACTGCCAGTGCAGGTTGAACAGTTCATACCGCACCAGCGCACTGCCTTTGCTGCGGGTGGTGGCTTCGATCAGATCCTTGCTGACCCAATCCACCCAGCCGAACGCGACCAGGATCAGCCCGCCCACGCAGATCCCGAACAGCCAGCGGCACTTGCGCTCCAGATGGCTTTCGCCTAGCACGCGCTTCAGACTGTGATAGCCACCCATCGGCTGCCGGCCGCCCGCGGGATACGACAAGCGAATTCAACTGCAATCGTCTCGATTTTTATTCTATCCAGGTCGCCCGCCGCGTGTCAGTGGTTCGCAGGAGCTTGCGCCCCCGCCCGCGCACGCCAACGCAGCTTCGTGCCGCCTTCGTTGCAAAAACGTCCTGGCCTGACCCCTGGCACGCGGGACGCTACGGCCCGACCTCATTGTCCATTCCGCCGAGCACCTGCACCGGCACACCCCGCCCCTGCGGCCGGTCGTCCCGGATGACATTGCCGTGGCAACGCACGTTCTGGCAATCCCGCACGAGCAGCCCGACCGGAGCGCAGTCCAGGATCGTGCAGCCGCTGAGGTGCAGTCGCTGGCAGCCTTCCAGCACCATCCCCGCCTCGCTCTGGAGCACATGGTGCAGATGCAGCCCGCTGATCGTCGTATCCCGGCAGCGACGCAGCAGCACGCCGTTGCGGGCCTCGTCGGTGTAGCTGTAGAGCGGATTCCGTTCGAGCATGTTCGGCCCGATCACCACCTGCTGGCAGTCTTCGAGCAGGAGGTTGTAGGCGTAGCCTTGCCACAGCGTGTTGCCGGTGATCGTGACCCCGCGTGCGCCGGCCAGGTGGATGTTCGTCTGCACGTCGGACAGCACGTTGTCGCCGATCGTCACGTGCCCGCACTGGAACTCCATCCGCTCCCCGCGGCGGAGCATGTAGCCCCGGCCGAGGATGCGGATGTTGGCCGAGTCGGGGGCATTGCGGGTATGCTGGATCGTGCAGCCCGTGATCGCCACCTCGGCGACGCTCCCTTCGCCGCAGTCCAGGAGGATGTTCGCCGTGGGCGGGCCGTCCGCCGCCATGTTCCCCTCGATATCGCAGCCGCTGATATGGATGTTGCGGACCTCGCCGCCGCGGACGACGATGCCCCCGCCGCCGCAGTAGCTGATATGGCAGCCCGTGATGTTCGACTGGTGCAGGTTCACCTGGTCGTAGAACACCCCGCAGCCGCGGTTCTCGTAGATATGGCAGCCGTCGATCAGCACGTTCCGGTTGCGCTCGACCAGGTGCACCCCGTGACGGCACTGGCGGATGTGCACTCCCCGCAGCGTGAGCTGCATCGTGCCGGCGGCCTGGATGCCGTCCGCCTCGGGATGCGCCCCGACGATGGCCAGCCCTTCGACCACGGGCATCCGCTGCCGCTCCCAGACACGCGGCTGGACGGTGCCGGGGTCGGCCGTGCCGCCGTGCGTGCCGCGCAGGCGGATCGCCGGACCGGGACCCGCCATCACCAGGCGTGCCGTGCCCTCGGCGACCAGGGACACCGGCCCGACCCGATCCAAGTCGATCTCCAGCGGCCGCGTCAGGCGGTACGTTCCAGGGGGAAAGCGGATCGAGCCCGCGCCGGCATCGATCAAGGCCTGGATGGCGGCGGTGTCATCCGCCTGGCCGTCGCCGCGGGCCTGCGCATCGAGCACATTCAGGAAGCTGGCCCGCTTCTTGGCCACCACCGCTGAGAGTTGTCGGGCCGGCGCGTCGTCCCGGTCCTGCGCGAGGAGGAAGGCGACCGCCACCAGGGCCACCAGCGCGGCCGCTAGCCACCGCGAATGCAAGGAACCTTTCATCAGCCAGAAACTCCGAGGACTGGAAACAGAATGGAAGGCTGTCTGCCGGTCGCTGGAGAGGAGTCAACGGTCAGAGACCTTACCACGAGAACGGCGTCAAGGGCCTTCTTGTGGGCCCGTGAGGGGTCCAACACGGTCAGGGAGCGGCTTTGGCCGGCAAGTCCTTCAGCCAGTCGGCGTAGTTTTCGTCCAACAGCCGCAGCAGGTCTGACACGTCCGCCCCTGCGGACTGCGCCTCCTGGAGCAGACTGCGGGCTTTCTGGCGGCTGTCGTCGGTCGGTTTTTTCTGGGCGATCAGATAGGCGGCTTTGGCTTGGAGCCCGGCAGGGTCCCCTTGACGGAAACGCAGATCGGCGATGGCCAGCGCCAGCCCAGCCGGCACCTCGCTCAAAGGAAATTTCCGATTCATCCCCGCCATGCGGACGATCACCTGGTTTTCGTTGACTTCCACGAGCGTCACCTGGGTGCTCGTCCCCACCTTGATGGTCTCGCCTCCCTGCATCGACTGAAGCTGGGCCAGCAGGGCCTGCTGGAAGGCGGCCAGCCAGTCGGCCAGACGGCGCACCCGCGCCACTGCTTGCCTCTGCTCCGGCGTCTTGGCGAGCTGATCCGCTTGCGCCAGGTGCTCGTCGGCCGCGGAGAATTGATGCTCCGACAGCGCCATCCGCGCCGCCTCCAGCGCCCTAATGAGCTTTTCGATCTCCGCACGCGTCGGAGGTGGCGCGGCAGGCTCCATCGGCGCTGGACGGGCCTCCGCAACGGGAGCTGGCATGTTTGGTGCATTGGGCACAGCACCGCCAGAAGACGTGCCCGCAGGTGTGGGCGGCGGCGCCGAGCCAGGCGCCGGCGTGCCCTCAGGGGAACCCGGCCGAGCCGGCATGCCTGGCGAAACAGGCGAGCCCTCGCCTGCCGCACCGCTGGCCGGCTTCGCTGGTTCGCCGATCATACCCCCCTGCTTGGACATGCCTTCCTGCGGCGAGACATTCCAGTCAGATCCTCCCTCCCGCGCTGGTCGCCGCGGCACCCGGCGCGTATCCCCTGACGACGCGTCTGTCGCGACATGCGACCCACCGCCACCGGCCGGAGGCGTCCCTGGCCCATGAGGCGAGCTTGTGCCAGTGCCCGCTGGATGGGCTCCCGCAGGACCGGCCGGCGAAGGCGCAGCGTCGCCAGAGGCAAGCGCTAGCGGCGACCCGCCGCGC
>Ga0073932_1005327_pt1 | contig 14104 bp, 9 predicted proteins | sample DewCreD2012metaG_FD_76967 | JGI IMG/M metagenome (GOLD analysis project Ga0073932, IMG submission 76967) | Hot spring sediment bacterial and archeal communities from British Columbia, Canada, to study Microbial Dark Matter (Phase II) - Dewar... ... | reverse complement strand
GCGTTTTCGCTGGCCTATTTCGTCAGGAGGCAATGGCAATGACAGCGCCGCTGTATGCAACGGGAGCGATCGGCGAGGAAGCCGGTTTCATCGCCATCTTTTTTCTCGGATTATTTTTCGGATTTTTCCTCGAACGGGCCGGATTCGGCAGCGCGCGGAAGCTGACGTCGATCTTCTATTTCAAAGACTGGTCCGTGCTGCGGGTGATGTTCACGGCGATCGTGGTGGCGATGCTCGGGCTGCTGTATTTCACGGGCATCGGCTGGATGGAGGCGGATGCGGTGACGCAGAAAGAAACCTTCCTCGGCGCGCAGATCGCGGGCGGCCTCCTGCTGGGGGCGGGTTTCATTCTGGGCGGCTACTGTCCTGGGACGTCGGCCGTGGCGGCTGCCTCGGGCAAGCTGGACGCGATCGCCTACATCGCCGGAATGCTGTTCGGGACGTTCGTGTTCGCGGGCGCCTACGACTGGCTGCAGCCGCTGTATCAGTGGGGCGCGATGGGCGTGAAGACGCTGCCGGAAGTTCTCGGCTGGCAGCCGGGACTGGTGGCGGCGGCGGTGGTGCTGATGGCGGTGGGCGCGTTTGCCGCCACGGAAATCTGGGGCAATCCCACGATCGACCTTTCGCGCGCGTGGCAATTCAGGATCACGCCGCAGGCGGCGGCGGCAGGCTTCGCCCTCGTGCTGGCGTTCGGGCTGGTGGTCGGCTACGGGATGGCCGGACGGGTGAAGCCCGTGATGGCGGAGAGCGCTGCGCCGGCAGCGCCTGCTGTTTCCGTGCAGCCCGCTTCCACGCAGCCCGGCGTGATGGCCGCACCTGCTGGGGCGCCGGCGCCGGTGGCGCCGCCGGGCGGCGCGGTGAGGAAGTTCAAGAAGGGGAAGAGCTGCTCGTAATGAGGCTCGCGTACGGGGGCAGGGTTCCTGCACCGGCGGGAGCCCGGTCAACCGCCGGAACGCGAGCGGCGCCGGACGCGAAGCCACACCGGCGCCGGGCGGAGCTGTTTCCGTTCTGGCGCTCAGGTGGCCCGGGGGTGCGCTCCACCTAAGACTGGCGTGTTCCGCAGATGCCGCAGAACGCAGCGCCTGGAGGCAGCGGCTGGCGGCAATTGCGGCAGAAGTTCTGGGCCTGCGGCGCCTGGGGCGGATACTGCGGCTGGGCCGGGTATTGCGGGGCAGCCGGCGGAGCGGCGTAGGGAGCAGCCTGCGGCGCGAATCCCGGAGCGGGCGGCGGCGAGGGCCTTTGCGCCGCGGGCGCGGCGTAGGATGGATGCGCCGCGCGAGGCTGGGCGGGGGCATAGCCGGGCGGCGGCGGGGCGGCTGCGTAGGCGGGCGAGGGCGGCTGCGGCGTCCTGCGCCACTCCGGGGCTGCAGCCAGCGGAGTGAACAGAGTGTCGAGGATCCTGCGGGCGTCGAGGATGTTGATGCCGGCGAGCGCAGCTTCGCCTTCGGGCGGGATGTCAATGAACCACAACGGCTGGTCCGAGCGGAGCAGGCAGGCTGAGTGGCGGCCGAGCGCGCCATTGGGCGCAGCGGCCGCGGTATCGATGGCGGCGAGCACGGTGCGGCGCTGGAACGATTCCGAGAGGAATTGTCCTGGCAGCGTCCAGGCGAAGCCCGCGCCGCGCGGCTCGGCCAGACCGCGGCGGGCGAGGCCCTGCAAAGCAGCAGCGGCCTGCGGGACCGCGGCGGGAATGGATGGGCCGAGCAGCGAGGCGAAGAAGGGCAGCAGCCAGCGGGGATCGGGGACGCCGGCTTCCTTCTGGCAGTATTCGGCCAGCGCTTCGGCCGTGAACGATTCCGGACGGGGCTCGTGCGCAATGCGGGCCACGAACGAGGCGCGGTGGTCGAGATCGATCCAGGCGAGAAGGGCGGCGAGTTCAGCGTGCGTGAGCCGCACGTTCATCTCGGGCTCCGATGGATCGCCGTTGGCGGCCAGCATGAGGAGGATCATGTCGGAGACTTCGCCCGGGCCGCTGGCGGGCTTCAGCTCGAGTTCGCCATCTTTCTGGGGGCCTGCCAGAAGGCACGAGTGGCCGTTCGCCCCGTGGCGGGCCAGCAGGAGGAAGTGCGTCAGGCTGTCCACCCCGTGCAGGATGCGGACGTCGGCCAGCAGGTCCGGCGCGGCCAGCGTGGCGAGCTGTTCGGTGGAGAGCCGGTGGTCCGCGGGCAGGGATTCATGCCAGGCGCCGATCTGGGCGGCATACGCGGGATCCTGCAGGTCCTCAAACAGGCCGCTGCCGAGAACGGAGCGGCGCAGCCCGTAATGGCGCACGAGCGCGGCGGCGACGTAGGGTTGCAGGCGGATCATGAGAAGTCCTCCTCGGGGTTCATGGCCAGGATTTCAGCGGCCGTCCAGACGCGGCCGTCCTGCGCGTACTGCATGGAGCGGGTTCCGGGCAGGTTGAGAAACGGGCATCCCTGGAGGGAGTTCTGGAAGGTCAGGCTCCTGTCTCCGGGAGCGATCCAGAGCAGCTTGCCGCGCTGGATCCAGGGGGCGAGATCGAAGTCCCACTCGTCCTCGAAATCGGGGGCTTCGGTCCAGCCTCCGTACGAGGCGCCGCCTTCGGCCCAGCGCTCGTTGGCGCCCCAGTCGTTGGGCCATTCGACGCCGTCGATTTCATCGGGCGCGAAGTAGGCGATGCAGTAGGCCTGGTGGCGGCCGCAGGCGAGCTGGCTCACGACCGCCTGCACCTGCGGGTGTTCAAGCAGGCGGGGGATGACGAACGGCGCGCCGGGGCCTGGCTTGGCGAGAAACGGGAAAGTCTCGACGGGCGGCTCGATGCGGACGGCGCCGGTGATGGCCTGGCAGGTGGGGATGCGTTCGCGGAGGGGACGCGCGGGCGCACGCAGGTTCCACCAAAGCCCGTCGAGGCCGTAGGGATCGAAGGTATGCTTCTGAACCCAGCCGGCGAAGGGGCACCGGGCGAACTCCAGCCGGGGCAGGCCATCCTCGTACTGGCGGCAGAGGGCGGCCAGCCGCGATCCGGCCTCTTCATCCTCCAGCGCCAGCGGCATGAGGCGGAAGGCCTCGTCGAGCAGGGCGCGGCGGCGTTCCGGGCGGAATGGCAGCGTCATGGCTCATCGCCCTCCTTTGATGCGGATGGTGCTCATCTGGCCGTTGGGGCCGATGGCCACCAGCGGCTCGCCGGGCTTGTAGCCCGTGATTTCGCCCTTCGAGTTCCTGACGGGGACCTCATGCTGGTGCTTGCCGATCACGCCGTCGTCGATCATCTTGTCGTGGTGTTTCGAGGGCAGATGATCGTATTTCCAGTCCATGTGGGCACCGTGCTGCGCCTGGAAGGGACCGTTTTTCAGTTCCTTGATAATCTGCTCGCGCACAGGGTTGAGCTTGGGCTGCCCGGTGGCCGGATCGATGAGGAGATTGCCCTTGTGGTCGACCTGGTAGCGAGGGATGGGCTTTCCGGTGACGGGATCGCGGATATCGAAAATATCGATGTCGCCGGCCAGCGGCTTGCCGGATTTTTTGTCGAAAATCGTGCCATCCCGGACTTCAATTTTTCCCTCCGCCTTCAATTTTGAAATCTGGATGGATTCTTCGATGTATTCCTTCTTCCGGCTGTTGTACAGCTTCTTCAGCTCTTCATACTGCGCGTCGCTCATGTTGCCTTTCGGCGGCAGCTCGGGCATATAGTGGCCGACCGTGCCCGGTTTTCCTTTCGCGCCGAGGAGCTGATCCATTTCCGTCAGAGTCTTGTTCTTGACGTAGGGGGGCTTGGGCAGGGCGGCGCCGGACTCGATGAGCGGGCGGGAGGCGGGGTTGGTCGGACGGAGGTCGAGAATCACTCCGTACTTGTCCGCAACCATCTTGGCATGCTTGACCGAATTGGCGGTGTAGCCGTTGGTCAACTGTTCGGCCGGAACGCCGGCGTCCAGGATCTGAATCGCCGTGCCGCTGCCGGCGCGGGCTTCGGCGCGCGACAGGCCGGTGGGCAGGGTTTGCGGGGGCTGTTTGACGCCTGCGGTCACGGCGGGTTTCTTCCCGGACAACGCCTCCTGAAGGGAAGAGGCCAGATCATTGAGGCCCTTCTTTGCGCTGGCGGCGGCGTCGAGCGCCTGCTGGGCGGCGGTGTTGCCCTTCTTGGCCGCGTTCTCGAGAAACTCGCCGGCAAGATCCCCGGCTGCCGCCCCGAGCTTGTGGGCGCCCTTGCTGATGAGGCCGCCCGCCAGCCCCATGACCTCTCCCATGGCCACGGCGCCGGCGGAGGAGATGAAGCCGCCGATGATGGAGTTGCCGCCGGCATCGACATAATCCTTCATGCTTTTGACGGCGTCGACCGGCGTGAGAACGATCTCGGAGAGACCGCCGGTGAGGGCCGCAGTGAGAGCGCGGCCGCCGAGGCCGAGCCAGGACGTGCTGCCGTCGCTTTTTTCGCCGAAGACGAATTCCGATGCTGTTGTCGTGAACGTTGTCCGGATAATGTCTCGGGTGATTTCGCCGGAGGTGGGCAGCATGTCCTCTGTGAGGATTTCGCCGAGTTTGGTTTTCTTGTAAATATTGAAAATCTTCTGGTATTTTTCCTTGTCCAGCGGTTTGCCGCGAATGATCTGGTCCTGCAGGTCGTGGATATGATCGAGGATGTTTCCGGGTTGGCCGGGCGGCTTGTAAAGATGCGATTCCGGCCCGTCGCCGAAGAGAATATTCTTCTCCATTTTGGAGAGGTTCTGGAAGATCTTCTCCTTCTCTTTCTGCTCGGCCACCCAGGCGTCCATCGCCTTTTCGAACGCCGTGTCGCGGTTTTCGAGCTTCTCCATCTGCTGCCGTCCCCACTGCTGGTGGTCGGCGATGATGTTGGACCAGCTCTGCTTCCAGGCGTCGAGGTTCGTGACGTCGACCATGCCGCCCGTGAGGATGTTGATGTACTGGCCCTGCTCGTTCCTGACCAGGACATGGCGCTTGCCATCGGGTGCGGCCCATTCGATTTCATCCGGGTACTGCGGCTCCTGGGGCGGAGGCGGCGGCACTGGGGGCGCAGGGGGAGCAACCACGGGGATCGCCGCGCCGGCGGCGGCGATGCCGCCCACGGTCGGAGCAGGCTTCTGAAGATGCGTGGCGACTTCGAGGTTGTGGCAGGAGACGTCGGGCTGGGGACGCCAATAGAAGGCGGGGCGCTCGGTGACCGGGGCGACTTCGTGCAGCACGGTCCAGCCGGCGGCGAAGGCGCCGACCGCTCCGGCGGCTATTTCCACGAGAGGCGCAGGCGAAGGCACAAGGGGCACGGCGCCGTCGGCCATGGCTGTGGCGCGGTTGCGGAAGTAGCTGCGGATGGCCGCGGCGGCAGCGGCGCGGCAGGCGCGGGAGGCCATGCCGGGCGCAAGCCCCATGATCATCAGCGACGAATACGCCACCACATAGCCGGCCATGGCGCCCCAGAAATTCCCGTCGCTCCAGTGGCCGGCTCCGTAGATATCCGGCAGGAAGAACTTCTGGATCAGGTCTCCCACGCCGTAGGAAATTCCGCACAGCATTCCAAGAAACGGGTTGTAGCCGGAAACCAGCGCGACGAAGGGATAGATCGCCTTGTCGGTGGCGATGTGGCCCAGAGGCGTGTATTTCAGGCCGCGGATCAGGACAAAAGCGAGGGTGAAGACGAGGACGACAGGATGGCGGCGCGTGAGCGACTCGATTTCCAGCAGCCATTCAAGTTTGCGGAGAAACGGGAAGACGCGCAGCGTGCCCTGCGCGAGACCGGTGAGGGGGAGGCTCACGCGGCGGCAGAAGTCGGTCAGCTCGCGCCAGAAGAGGATCCCGTTCAGGCGCCGCGCCATTTCGGCGCGCCAGGAAGCGAAGCGGATCAGCAGTTCTTTCACGATCACCTCCACCAGCGGGAGCGCCGCGCCATGGCGTCCAGGACTTCCCTGCGCCTGTCGACGTGGCATGAAGGACACCCCTGCTGGACGGCGCCCTTGCCCTGGATCAGCGGATCGACACGGGCGATCCAGCGGCGGGCGAATTCTTCGGGAGCAGCTCCTGCAGTTCTGACCCACTCCATGGGAAACAGGGTCAGATCGCCGGCGGCGATGCGCAGCCGGCCACGGTCCGCCTCCAGACGCAGGGGCGGGGGCGTCATCGAGGCGTAGAGCGTGTTGAGAGCCTCGGCCGCCGCCTGGGCCTCGGCCGGGTTGCGCAGGCGCAGCAGCTCTTCCTGTTCAAACACCAGCACAGCGTCCGATCCTGACTGCCGCCAGGAAAAGACCTGCGTGCGGTTGCGGATTTTCTCGATCGCCGTGTCGAGAGACAGCGACAGGACGAGGCAGACAGACAGCAGCCCGGCAGTCCAGGGCCAGAGCCGGCGCGCGCGGCAGCGGCGGCAGAGGGCCAGCCGGCGGGCGTCGAGATCCGCCGCCGATTCCGCCGGCCGCATGACGCAGCCGGGGGTGCGGCAGTGGCCGTAGCCGGCCAGATGGCCGAGCTCGTGCGCGGCGAGGGCGGCCAGCCTGCGCCGCGTGGTTTCCGGATCTTCTGATTGCAGGCCCGCAAGGCTGATGAGGGCGGCGCGGGCGCGGCGGTTCGCGTAGCCGAAGACGGAGCGGCAACGGGCCGTGCGCAAGGGCTGCCGCGTGACAAAGATGACGGGCGGTCCGGGCTGAGGCGCGAGTGCGGCGAGCCAGGCATCGGCGGCAAGCTCGCCGGCGGCTGCGATGTCGCGCGTGTCCGTTGGTGTTTCCGGGAGCAGGCTGGGATCGATGTCCGGCTCGGCGATGAAATGGCAGGGGGACAGAGGAGGGGGCCCGGCCATGGGCTGGCCCGCTGCGAGAGGAACTCCGTCTGCCGGAGCCGCCTGTGCGCTCATCACGGTTCCTCACGAAGTCTTGATGGAGCGGATGGCGCGGTGCAGTCCGCCGAACTCGCCGAGCAGCGTCATGTAGCGGTTCGGAACGGGGGCGAGCATCACCGTGCCGTAGCCGCGGAAGACATTCACCAGCCCCTCGCCCGACATCATCGACCGGAAGAGGCCTTTGGTGGCCTTCTCGACGCGGAATTCCAGCGAGCCGGTGCGGGCCACGGCGAAGGAGCCGTCGACCGTGAGAGTCTGGCCGCGCAGGTCGATCCGCTGCAGCGGACCGGGCGCCCAGTAGAGGACTTTGCCTACGCCGGAAACCTGCGTCTGGAACATGCCCTCGCCGCCGAACAGGGACGTGAAGACGGGATTCGTATAGACGCCGAGCTGGACAGAAATATCGGATGCCAGATACGACCCTTTGTCGAGAATCCAGACGTCATTTCCCGTCAATTCGAGAATTTCCATTTCTCCGAAAGTGGGCTCGAGGTAAATCTCGCCCGTGCCGGAATAGACGGGACGGATGATTTTCTCTTTGGTCAGCAGGGATTTCGCCATGCCGCCGAGCGAGGGGCCCTGCACCTGCATCTGGATGTCGCCGAGCCAGTAGTGCAGCATGCCGGCTTCGAGCGTTACCGAGGTTCCCTGGATGACGATCCGCGCGATGCGGTACATCTCGTACTCGAAGATCTCGAAGACCGTGCCGTTGGAGGCGGCGCGCAGTCCGGTGGGCGTCAGATGGCGGGCTGGCGCGCCGCCCGCCGCCGGAACGGGCGCCGCTTGCGGAGGAGGCGGGGCGGCATACACGCCGGGGGGAGGCGGCATGGGCGCGTAGCCCGGAGGCGGGGGCGGAGGCGGCGCCGCGGCTGGAGGCGGAGGGGCGGGCAGCGGCCGTCCGCAGGCGCCGCAAAAGCGGGTGCCTGCTTCAATGGGCGCGCCGCAAAAGACGCAGCTCGTCATCGGGGAAATTCCTCCTCGTGTGGCATGGCGCAGGGCTGCATGGATCCGGGCGCCATCTCAGTTGAAGGTCTTCCATCGCAGCGTGACCACGACCTTCTGGTCCCGCAGCGCGCGGAAGGAGACGCGTTTCCAGCCGTTCGACGGTCCGGGCATCTCGGCGAATCCGATGCCTTTGAAGTCCGTTTCGAGGATGACGGGAACGCCGGGCAGGGCGCCCTGCAGCGTGCCGGAGCTGGCCTGCCCGCCGTCGATCGTGATGATCTCGCCTTTGCGCAGCTCTCCGGACCAGATGAGCGTGCCGGAGCTCGGACCCGCGGGCGGAGCGGGCTGCCGCGCGGGCGTCTGGGGCGGAACGGGAGTGATCTCGCGCTCGGGCTTCAGGATCTTCGGCGGCTGCGCGGCGGGTGTCTGCGGCTGGGACGGCGGGGTCGAGAATGCGCCTGCGGGAGTGGCCAGGATCGGCGAGTCCTGCTGGGCTGCCAGCGGCGGGGAAGAAGCCGGGGCAGAAGACGAGGCGGTTTGCATAGGCGGCTGCTGCGCGGGTCTGGCTGACGGCGCCGCCGGGGCTGGACTGGCCGGGCGCGAAGCCGCAGTGGCCGGCGCCGGCGCACGGGTGGCTGGCGTCGGCTGTCTGGCAGCCTCCGCCGAACTGGTTGACGGCTGAATGCCGGATGGCGGCTGTTGCGTGATGGCGGTGCTGGCGGGAATCTCCGAGGCGATGGACGGAGGCGCGGCGGGCTCTGCCGCGGAGGTTTGCGGAGCTGCGGCTTCAGGGGGAGTTGCAGCGGTCTCCGCGGCAGGCTGTGTTGCGAAGAACTTCTTGTATCCGAAATAGCCACCGCCGGCGAGGGCGGCCAACAGCAGCAGGATGCCGAGGATCATTCCGATTCCTGGACCGCCGCGCGGCCGGGGCGCGGGCGGCATCGGAGCGGCGGGAGGATAGCCGGAGTCGTACGGTTGCGCCATTGGCGGAACCGGCGGCGGAGCGGCGGGAGGCTGGTCCGGCCAGGGAGGGGGCGCAACGTCCTGCGCCGGGGGCATCGGCGGAGGCGCCGGAGGGTAGGCGGCTGCATATTCGGGCGGCGGAGGCGCCGCGGGCGGATAGCTTTGCGGCGCAGGGGGCGGATAGGGAGGTGGATAGGCGCCGGGCTGCGGCGGGGGCGTCCAGCTTTCGGCAGGACCGCCCGCCTGATGCTCTGCCGTGGCGCCGCACTGGACGCAGAACTTCATGCCCGGCTTCCACGGCGCGCCGCAGACGGGGCACGCCGGTGACGGCGCGGGAGGCCCGGCTTCCATGGGCGCGCCGCACGCCGTGCAGAACCGCATTCCCGCGGGCTCTTCGCACCCGCAGCCTGGACATCGCATTTTCTGTCGCCTCCATCCCGCCGGGCCTTGACGGCGCCAGCGGATCTATACAGACTTTATCGTCTGAAATTTTGTTATACTCCAGATCGATCGCTCTCAAGAAAAATAAAGTTCGGCCGAAGGTTTCATCAGGAGGCTTCCCCTCATGACCCTGCACCGGATTCTGCACTCGTTGGGATCGGCCGGCCGGCCGGCCCTGTCCCTGGCTGCCGCCGTTCTGCTTCTTCTGCCGTGGGCAGCCCCGGCAGCCGCTCCAGAGATCGCCAAGGACACCGAGATGAAGGTCCGGCTGACGGCGCCGGTGTCGACAGCCACCAATCAGAAAGGCGACAAGATCACGGCCATGGTCGTGGATCCGGCGCCGTTCCGGGGCGCGGTGATGGAGGGCGAGATCCGCGAGTCGAAGAGCGGCAACAAGTTCAAGGGCAAGTCGACGCTGCTGTTTGCGTTCCAGACGCTGGTTCTGCCCGATGGCACGCAGGTGCCCGTGACCAGCGACGTCAAGTCGTTCACGAACTCGAAGGGGCAGCAGAACACGGACGAGGAAGGCTTCCTGGTTGAAAAGAAGAACAACCTGGGCAAGATGGCCGTGGCCAGCGGCGTCGGGGCGCTGATTGGCGGTCTGGCAGCCGGGGGCAAAGGCGCCGCCATCGGCGCGGGCGTCGGCGCGGGAGCGGCTCTTATTCTTGTGCAGTTCGGCGCGCAGGCGCCCAACATCCGTCTCGACCCCGGCTCGGAGATCGTCCTCAACGTGAGCCCGCGGCGGGAGAACAAGCAGTAGCAGGCGCGGTGTCACGCAGACCGCCGCCGGGGCTGCGGGCGGAGCGCGGGTTGCGCGTCCCCGGCGGCGATTCGGCCGGAGCGTCTGGCGCCAGACGGGCCGGCAATGGGCGGCTGAATCGATATCCTGAGGCTCTACCCCGGAGCATCCATCACGCGAGGCGGCGCGAGGACTGGACGCCGCAGCTTTCTTCCTGATTCCCTGCCCGAAAAACAGGCTTGAGGGTGAAGCCGCTGTTTTCCGGCGGTTGGCGCCGCCGTGGCGCACGGCGCGGCGGTTTTCATCGATGCGGGCGGTGCGCTGGCGGCGGGCGGGTTCCCTGAAAACGGCAGCGGCAGCCGGCGGGGCGGCGCGGGCCGCCATACATATGGCATTGACATAGCGCTAATGTTGCAGTAGTATATCAGCGACGTGCCGATTGCACGCCGGGAAGGGAGAATCCGCAGAATGCAGAGATGGCTTTCATTGATGCTGCTGCTCGCGGCAGCGATTGCGCCCCTGGCCGGGCAGACGCCGACAGCAACGCTTCAGGGCACCGTCACCGATCCGGACGGCGCCGTCGTGCCGGACGCGAAAGTGACGATCACCAACACCGCGACGGGCGAATCACGCTCGCTGAATACCGACGGGGCGGGCAGGTACGTGCAGCCGTTCCTGCTTCCTGGCAACTACCGGGTCACCGTCGAGAAGGCCGGTTTCCAGACATTGAGGCAGGAGAACGTGCGGCTGGACGTGGGCCAGAACAGGACTCTGGACCTGAGCCTGGCAGTCGGCGCGGTTTCGCAGGAGATCCGCGTCGAGGCGACGCCTGCAGCGGTCGATGTCAGTACTTCCTCGGTCGGGCAGGTAGTGGACCGGAAGCGCATTGTCGACCTGCCGCTGCTGGGGCGGAGCGTGATCGCTCTGGCCAATCTGACGCCGGGCGTCAATCCGACCGGCGGCGGCGCGACGCCGGGCATGGGCGGCGGCCGCAACGCGATGAGCGAGATCCAGATCGACGGGGCCACCAACATCGCGCCGGAAAACAACGTCGGGATCAACAGCCGCATTTACGATCCGCAGGTGGACGCCGTGCAGGAATTCAGCGTGCAGATCAACGCGCTTCAGGCCGAATACGGCCGGTTCGCGGGCGGCGTCATCAACGTGGTCACCAAATCAGGCACCAATGAATTGCACGGCACGGCGTACGAGTTCCTGCGCAATCCCGCGCTGAACGCCAATGGTTTCATCAACAACCGCCAGGGGCGGAAGCGCGCGGGGGCCAAGATCCACCAGTTCGGCTTCACCGCGGGCGGCCCTGTGATGATTCCGGGCCTGTTCGACGGCCGCAACCGGTCCTTCTTCTTCACCGACTATGAAGACACGCTGAACCGCAACATTTCGAACGCGACTGCCACGGTTCCGTTGCCCGAGTGGCTGGCCGGAGACTTTTCGAACCTGCGCAACAGCTCCGGTTCGACGCTGATCAGCATTTACGATCCGACGACCGTGCGGCAGGATCCCAACAACCCGGCGCTCTGGATCCGCGACCCGTTCCCGAACAACCGGATCCCTGCCAACCGCATCGACCCTGTGGCGAAGAACATGGCCGCCTACTGGCCGAAGCCGAACGCCACGCCGCTGAACGTATACACGCAGCAGGACAATTTCTTCAGCAGCGGACCGGCCAACAACGACTACTGGCGGCAGAGCACGCGCTGGGACCACAACTGGACGGACAAATGGCGCATGTGGCTGCGCGTGTCGCTGGCCGGCGGCAGCGGCACGCCGTTCAACGGTTTCGGCACCCTGGGCACGTCGATCGGCGACGGTCCGTGGACCGAGCGCAAGACGCAGGTGTCCATGGACCACACCTACATCCTGAACTCGCGTCTCATCGCCAACGTGCGCTACGCCTACAGCCGCACGGCCTACAAGCGCGTTCCCTTTTCCGACGGGATCGACCTGGTGCAGCTCGGCTTCAGTCCCGAGTACGCGAAGATCGCCGCGCAGCGCGGGCTCGAGTTCCCGGGCGCCGAAGTCAGCAGCAACCTCACGCTAACGCGCCTCGGGCAGCCCGGCTACACGCGCATGGCCAACTACCCCATGAACCACTCCCTCACCGGCAGCATGAGCCGGATCACCAGCCGGCACAACTTCAAGTGGGGCGGCGAATACCGCGTGCTCATGCTGAACTATTCGCAGTACGGGCGGCCTTCGGGCAATTACAGTTTTTCGCGCCTGTGGACGCAGCGCGAAATCAACACGATCAGCAGCACGCAGGGCGTTGGCCTGGCCTCGTTTCTGCTGGGGCTGGGCGCCAGCGGCAACATGACGCACGAGCCGTCGGCGGCTTCCACCAGCATCTACATGGCCGGCTACATCCAGGACGACTGGAAGATCACGTCGAAGCTGACGCTGAACCTCGGCCTGCGCTATGACGTCGACCGCCCGCGGACGGAGCGCTTCAACCAGCACTCCTTCTTCGACATCAACGCCCCCTCGCCTTTGCAGGGCGCGATCCCGGCCACGGCGTGCCTGAACTGCGGCGACCTCCGCGGCCAGATGCGGTTCGTCACTGCAGAAAACCGCCGCCAGACGCCCACGGACTGGAACAACTGGGGGCCGCGGTTCGGATTCGCTTACAACTTCGCCCGCAACATGGTGCTGCGCGGCGCCTACGGGATCGCTTTCGCGCCCTCGGCCATGCAGGCCGCCGGAACCACCGGCGCCGCGGGCATGGACGGATTCAACAGCACGTCGGAACCCGTCTTCACCTTCGACGGAATGCGGACCATTTACACCTATCTGCGCAATCCGTTCCCCGACGGCTACAACCTGCCCACCGGCAATTCGCTCGGAGCGCGCACGAACCTCGGGCTCAGCATCGGCGACTCCTATTTCGAGGCATACAGGAACCCCTACATCCAGCAGTGGAACATGACTCTGCAAAGGTCGTTCCCGGGCGACATGGTCGTGGAGATTGGCTACATCGGCAACCGCGGCATTGGCCTGGTGGACGGGGAGGCGGCGCGCCAGTTCAACCAGCTGCCCGTCTCCTATCAGGCCTTCGGCGTGGCCCTGCAGGAGCTGGTGGACAACCCGTTCTACGGCAAGATCCCCTACACGGTCGGCGCCCTGGCCCAGCCCCGCGTCAGCCGGGCGCAGCTGCTGCGTCCTTACCCGCACTACACGAGCCTGCAGTCGTTCCGCAAACCCGTCGCCTCCTCGATCTACCACGGCATGACCATCCGCGCGGACAAGCGGTTCAGCAAGGGGCTGACCGTGCTGTTCGCCTACACCGCGGGCAAGGCCATCGACGACGCCTCCTCGGCGGTGAACTTCCTCGGCCCGGTCGCCGGGACGCACGTCGACATCTACAACTGGCGCAACGAGCGCTCGCTGTCGTCGTTCGACATCTCGCAGCGGGCCGTCATCAGCTACATCTACGAGCTGCCCTTCGGGCGGAACCGGTCGCTGCTGACCCGCCTGCCGGGATGGCTGGACATGGCCGTGAAGGGATGGCAGATCAGCGGCATCACGACGCTTCAGACCGGGCTGCCCCTCATCATCGGCGGCGCCAACAACAACACGAACATCTTCACCGCCAGCCAGCGGCCCAACAACAACGGCCGCAGCGCCTACATGGATCACAAAGGCAAGACCACGGACGAGAAGATGGCCCGGTGGTTCGACCCCACGGTTTTCTCACAGCCCGACGCCTTCACCATCGGCAACCTGGCGCGCACGCTGCCTGACGTGCGCGCGCCGGGAACCAACATCACCGACCTTGCGCTGATGAAGAACACGTACTTCGGCCCCGACGGACGCTACAACTTCCAGCTGCGCGCCGAAGCGTTCAGCGCCTTCAACCACTTCAATCTCGGGTCGCCCGACACGAGCATCGCCAGCGGCAACATCGGGCGCATCACCAGCGGCAGCGGCACCCGCAACATCCAGCTTGCGGCGAAGCTGATCTGGTAACGCCCGCTGCGCTGCGGGCCGGCGCGCCAACCGGCCCGCACAATTTACAGCGTGATTCCCCCTTGGCCTGCCGTACCCCTGGCAGGACCAACCCCCTGACAGGCGCCCGCGTCATGGACGCGGGCGCCTGCGTTTCACTGGGGCATTCGCTCGAAAATCGCCGTTCGGGAGGGGGGCCGCGAGGGGACCGCTCGCTCTCGCGGCCTGCGGCCGCTTCGCTCGCGGCACAGAACCCG